>C687J29651_10001029_pt1 | contig 11844 bp, 9 predicted proteins | sample RifCSP13_1_FD_29651 | JGI IMG/M metagenome (IMG submission 29651) | reverse complement strand
AGTTCGCATGAGCTGCGCCTGCCTCTGCGCTGGATCGCTATCTTGTACGGCCGCATCCCGGCGGACTTCGCCCTGACAAGCGGCATCCATACCGCCGAGGATGTGCTCAAGGCCACCATGGCCGGCGCCAGCGCCTGTATGGTCGCCTCGACTCTACTCAAATATGGGATTGGGCATACCACAGAGATCCTGGAGGGCGTCCAATCCTGGATGGAGGAGAAGGAGTACGAATCCATCACTCAGATGAAGGGCAGCATGAGCCAGCACGCCGTCGCCGAACCAGCTGCCTTTGAACGTGCCAACTACATCAAGGTGCTCAGTTCCTTCGAATACCGCTTCGCACCCTAAGGTAACGTTTTCCTCTCGTTCCTTACTTTTAATAAAGATGGGGAGCCGCAGGCACGGCTCCCCATCAAAATTTAATCGGGATAAATCCAGGGTATGGCTAAGCCTTACACTTCGACTTCGGTTTCCGGTACCGCCGAGTATTTCTTGTGGCGGTACAATCCGCCCTCTGGTCAAATCATAAGGGGACATTTCCATGCGCACCCGGTCACCCAGCAGAATGCGGATGTAATGTTTACGCATCTTACCAGACAGATAAGCCAATACTTGATGCCCGTTGTCCATCCGCACTTTGAACTGGGTAGCTGGTAGAGCCTCTACCACGGTACCTTCAACCAGAATCTTACCTTCATCTTTTGCCATTTACACCTCCGATTAAGTGGATCGGTTCATTTTATACAACTTCGGTTTCTCTCGGCGTACGGCGCCTCAGGCGCCGGATCGACTTTTTCTTTTGAATTCGCCGTAACTCACTCTTAGATACAAACCAGCGTTTTCGGCGGACTGTGCTCAAAATCCCGCTTTTGGCGACCTTCTTGCGGAAGCGCTTGAGCAGCTGGTCTTGCGACTCGTTTGGGCGCAATGTGACTGTTGCCAATCTTCTCACCTCCTTCCATGCTTGCCAGAATCTTCCAAAAAAAAAGCCCGGCCGATGCCCACGTTCACAGCCGAGCCGGGTAGAAGCTCCTAATTCTGATCGGGTTCAAAAATATTCTACCGTCCTCGCCGCACAACCCTCCAGTAAAATGCAATGTAAGACCCGTGAACGTCACTCAAATTATAATGCACACGGTGAAATCTGTCAATTAATCACGGTCGAAATTTGCAATTGAGGCTGATTCTTGTGCGTTATAATCTCCCTTGAGGCCTGACCGGATCTTTTCAGGTCTTAAACACCGCCAGGTCCCTGAAAGTATCCCATGGATATATTCTTCCAAGACCCGTCCGATATCCCCCTGCCGCCCGAAGAGGTGCGCATCCGCCAGTTTCGCGCCGAGCCATGGCCGGACAACCGCCGTGTGCGCGTCTACCTTGAGATCACTCCGTTCCAGAAGCGCCCCAACGGTGAGATCAAGATCACTGACGCCCCTGGAACTGAGGTTGCCAACCTGAGCATCATTGAAACAATCGACCCCAAAATGGATTTTACCGTTCACCTGCGCGCCGACGAGATCGGNGGGCAGTATACTGCCTCGGCGATGGTTTATTATTACGAACAAGAGCCGCCAAATCTAGAGGGGAAAAACGGCGAACCTGAAAATCAACCTGCTCCACTGCCAACTAAGATCAAAGTAGTGGACGAAGCTCAGACCACGTTTGAAATTCCAGCTGCTTAGTCTGCCAACTAGCCACTGACACCTGGTTGCTTTTTACTTTTCACTCCAGATATTTTGGTTATCCATCTGGATGCGCGGCTTCAGCCAGACCCAGGAACAGGTTCCTGATTGCAGAACTGTAAGCCATCCCCCGGCTTGAGAGTGATAGACTCGATGATAACGCCGCGCCGCAACGCGCCAGGCGATCATGGTCGAGTCCAAAGCACAGCCGGTCTGCACGATGTCGATCTCACCCTCGCAACCACCATCTCTACCAGAAGGCCCACCCCCCTGGCGATTGAGGCTCGCACGCGCCGCCATCCTGATCGGATCTCCGCTGATCCTGTTCCTGGTGGGCTTCCTGGCCTGGCCGGAAGCCCGCGTGCATGGCAATGTACCCGGCCCGGATCAGGAGACGGCAAATCTGCCACTCACAATGGAGAAAGACACGCTGCCAATAACTGGCAGTGTGACTCCCTCCCCGACTTCCTCGCCGGCAACCGTGGGTCCTGACACCCCAGTGCCCCTATTTCGTTCTTCCCTGGAACAAGGGACGCTCATCTTAACCATTGGCGAAGGTGGCTACAGCCATCTTTTTGCCTACCAACCGTTGACCTTGCCCCTCACCCGCCTGACCGAGGGTGCCTGGGATGACATCACTCCTGCCCTCAGCCCGGATGGGAACCAGCTGGCCTTTGCCTCCAATCGCGCGGGACAATGGGACCTTTATTTGCTGGACATGAACAGTGGTGCAATTACGCGCTGGACAGACACTCTCGAATTCGACTCGTCGCCAACCTGGTCTCCAGATGGACAACACCTGGCTTATGAAACTTATCTGGGGGACTTAGAAATTGTGATCCAGCCCATCTCTGGCGAAAGGGCAGTGATCCCTCTCAGCAACCATCCGGCAGCGGACTTTGCCCCGACCTGGTCGCCCCAAGGCCGTCAGATTGCCTTTGTCTCTACCCGCAGTGGGGAGCCTGAGATCTGGCTTGCCGACCTGGACAAAGTAGAAAGTGAACGCTTTACCAACCTCAGCCAGACCCCGGACGCTGTCGAGGCGCACCCTGCCTGGTCTCCTGATGGACGTACCTTAGCCTGGGCAACTATCCAGGATGGTCTCCATAACCTGCAAATCCAGGATGGAAATGGAGAGCTGCGTTATGTAGGCAGCGGCGATTGGCCCATCTGGAGCCCTGATGGCGCTGTTCTTTTCACCACTTTGTCCGGGCCAGACCAGACCCTGGTGGCTGCCTACCAGGCGCGAGAAAGCCTGCTCGCCCTGCCGCCATTAGCGCTTCCTGGACCTGTCTTTGGTCTGGTCTGGACCAGGGCCAGCTTACCTCCCTCGTTGTTAGATTCCCTCTCGGCGGTCTCGAGTCTCACCCAGCCGGAACTTTGGCGTCCAGCGCTCACCGTCTTGCCGGATGTTCCCACCGGACGTCAGCATTTAGTTTCCTTAAAAGACATCCAGGCCCCTATCCCCCAATTACATGACTTGGTGGACGAGTCCTTTTCCGCCCTGCGGGCGCGCGTCGCTGTCGAGGCAGGCTGGGATTTCCTGGCGACTCTCGAAAACGCGTTTGTGCCCTTGACCACCCCTCTCTCACCAGGTCTGGGAGAGGATTGGCTTTATACCGGCCGGGCTTTTGCCTTCACGCCCTTAGCGATCGACGCCGGTTGGGTGGCCGTCGTCCCAGAGCAATACGGGGCACGCACCTACTGGCGCGTTTACCTGCGGGCGCGTTTCCAGGATGGATCCCAGGGCACGCCGCTCCACAACCGTTCGTGGGATTTTAACGCCCGCTATGGGGGAGACCCATTCCTTTATGAACAAGGAGGGGTTTTCCACCAGGAAATCCTGCGCGGTTATTGGGTGGATTTCACCGAAATGGCGGCGGCCTATAATTGGGATCGCCTGCCCGCCCTGCCCACCTGGCGATCGGCATACCCTGCTGCTCGTTTCAACGAGTTCGTCTTCCAGGACGGTCAGAGTTGGCGAGAAGCCATGTTGGATCTCTATCCAGTCGAAGCCCTGGTCACGCCAACCGCACCCACCCCTACTCCCATTGTCAATCCAACCCGGGCCCCGCTTCCCACGTGGCCTCTCCTCTCCGCATCCGGCAGTGGTATTCCCGCCGAAGGGCCATGAAATTCCTTGCATTCCCCACCCTTCCCCGCTGGCTCCACCTCTCCCTTGGGCTGGTCTTACTGCTTTTCGCTGGCCTGTCGGGCTCCCATCTCCGCATTCCGGAACCTCTCCCCCTTCCAGCCCTTCCTGAATCTAACCCCGCGCCAGCCGAATCCCACACATCTAATCATGAGAAAGTTTCCCATTCCAGTCAGCTCCAGGCAGGTGCTCAACCAGACACCGTCGTCCTCAATGCCGCAGAGCAGCCATTGCACTTTGTCTTCCCCGACCCGGCACCTCCGCCCGTATCCGCCTGGCGGCCAGCCCTTTACCCGATCCCTTGGGCTTTGACACCTTTCGACCATTTCTATTTCTCGCGCCCGATTGCTGCTAATGAGATCAACTGGCCGGTAGCAGATTACCGCTACGGCGGCATCTTCTTCGAGGACATTGTACATGGCGGCGTGGATATCCCTGCACCAGTCGGTACGCCGGTATTGGCAGCAGGTTCAGGCAAAGTAACCTGGGCCGGTTATGGCCTGTATTATGGCTACGAGGACAAGACCGACCCCTACGGCCTGGCCGTTTATATCCGTCACGATTTCGGCTTTCAGGGGTACACCCTCTACACGCTTTACGGCCACCTAGATCGCGTCGCCGTGGTCAAGGGACAGTATGTGCAAACAGGTGATATCCTGGGGGAAAGCGGGAAAACAGGGAAGGTAACCGGCCCACACCTTCATTTTGAAGTCAGGCTGGAGAAAGACAGTATTTATTCCACGCGCAATCCCGAATTGTGGTTAGTGCCTCCCCAAGGTTGGGGAGTGTTGGCAGGAAGGGTGATGANCACGGGTGGAGCAAGACTGGCTGGACAGTTCGTTATGGTGCGTTCGCAGGAAAGCGGCCAGACCTGGCGAGCAAACTCCTACGGCCGTGGAAACGTCAACCCCGATCCCTATTATCAAGAGAACCTGGTGATCAGTGACCTGCCGGCTGGGAAATACGAAATCTTGATCAATTACCTGGGAAGAAAATACNTCCTGGAGATCGAGATTCAGCCGGGTCTNGTCAGCTATTTTTCCTTCAACGGGCGTAATGGCTTCTCACAAGAGTTTCCGCCCTTGCCCGGAGCTGATTTCACGCCGCTTCTCATCCCTTGACAATCAGAACATCTGTGCTAAACTTAGGGGGAATTCGTTTTCGAGTCTTCTTTGAATTCAGGGTATAGCAGACTATAATATGGCAGCCGGGTTGATCCATTTCATAGAGAAGGCCGGTCATTGATCCGATCGTCTTCCCACCTACCTCCCCGTATGAATGTATAGGTCTGTTAGACATTCTTCATCAGGAGCAATAAAAACATGGTTCGGAAAAATTCNCCACCTCCAGAAAGTATCGATGATTCACGCCGAGTCGCCCTGGACAAGGCGTTGGGAGACATCACCAAACGCTATGGCGATGGTACCATCATGCGCCTCGGAGAAGCTCAGCATATGGCTGTTGAGATCATCCCCACCGGCTCCCTCTCGCTGGATATCGCCCTGGGTGTGGGCGGCGTCCCCCGCGGCCGGATTACCGAGGTTTTCGGCCCGGAATCATCCGGTAAAACCACGATCTGCCAGCACATCGTGGCAGAGGCCCAAAGAATGGGTGGCATATGCGCTTATGTGGATATGGAGCACGCCCTCGATCCTTCCTACGCATCCCGCTGCGGCGTGCAGGTAGACACCCTGTTGATCTCCCAACCGGATACTGGTGAACAAGCNCTGGAGATCACAGAGACTCTCGTCCGCTCAGGCGCTGTCGAAGTTGTCGTAATCGACTCAGTGGCGGCGTTGGTGCCGCGCGCAGAGATTGAAGGGGACATGGGGGATTCACCGATGGGGATGCAAGCCCGGTTGATGTCACAGGCGCTGCGGAAGCTCTCGGGTGCGATCAAGCAGACTAACACCGCAGTGATCTTNACCAACCAGCTGCGCCAGAAGATCGGCGTCATGTTCGGCAACCCGGAGACAACCAGCGGTGGCATGGCGCTCAAGTTCTACTCATCGGTGCGGCTGGATGTGCGNCGTATCCAATCGATTAAGCTGGGCTCAGAAATCATCGGCAACCGCACGCGGGTGCGGGTGGTGAAGAACAAGGTCGCGCCTCCCTTCCGCACGGCTGAATTTGACATCATGTACGACGAGGGTATTTCCAAGGCTGGCGATGTGCTCGACCTGGCGGCCGAACTTGACCTCATCGAAAAACGTGGTTCATTCTACTCCTATACCGACATCCGTCTCGGCCAGGGCCGCGAGAACGCCAAGGATTACCTGCGCCAACACTCTGATCTGATGGATGAGATCGAGATGTCCATCCGCCAGCAGGCACTGAGCGGCGAGCTCCCGATCCCCATGGGAATAGGGGAAGACGAAGGCGATGAGACGGATGAGGAAATGTAAAGACTTGATGCGTGAAACGTAAAGCGTGAAGAAATTCTCCCCTTTCGGGGTGATAGTTTGGCTGGCGTGGGCCCTGGCAGCGTGTGGGGGCCAGGGCGCGTCAGCTACTCTCTATATACCCCCGACCAACGCTAATCAGACCAGTTTTCTCAGCCTGCCAACCCAGGATCCAGCTGCCATCACGCCGACATCCGACGACCAGGATGAATCCTCTCAATCAACACCCACCCCACCTTGTGAACCAGGGCTGGTCTTCCTTGAAGACTTGACTATCCCGGATGGCAGCGTCGTCGCCCCGGAAGAACAACTAGACAAGCGCTGGCAGGTCGAAAACAGCGGTACATGCAATTGGGACTCCACTTACGGATTACAGTTGATCGCCGGGCCAGACCTCGGCGCTCCGCAGGAGCAGGCACTCTTTCCGGCGCGCAGTGGGATCGAAGCCATGATCCGCATGCTTTTCACCGCCCCAACCGAACCTGGCACCTATCGCAGCGCCTGGCAAGCCCACGATCCGCAGGGAAGGCTTTTTGGCGATCCATTCTTCATTGAGATCGTAGTGGAAGCCCCCTGAAAAGTTCCCCATGCCTGCGGGCTGGCGCGGCCGGGAAGGATCTGGCCGGAATTGGGGGATAAATATCATTTCAGCGTTTGCCTCGCCAGCCATTGGTACAGCTCGGGATCTGCGTAAGCCTGGTAAAACGAGCTTTCGTGATCTGCATCGGGGTAGAGGGTAAACCGGACGTTCCCACCGCAAGCTTGCAGGGCTTCCACCAGGACCTCCGCCTCAGAGGGTGGAACGATGATATCGCTGGCACCGTGAAAAACCCACAGCGGAACCTGCTGCAGATCGCAGATATTTTCAAGGGCGGCGCGGGGTCCTTCATAGCCGCCGGCGATGGGCACGACCGCCGCGAAGCGCCTGGGATAACGCAGGGCGAACTCCCAGGCACCATATCCCCCCATACTGAGCCCGGTCAGGTAGAGGCGTTTTGGATCGACTGAATAGATCGTCTGGATCTGATCTAACAAAGCGTTCAAGGGATCGATCATGTCCGACCACGCCAGGCTTTCCAGCAGTAGTTGCGGAGACACGACGATGAAGGGGAAATCAGCCTGGGTCTCCAGGATTTTTGGAAGCGGATGTACCTTGAGCAGATCGAGATTGTTCCCACGCTCGCCGCGGCCATGCAAGAACAGGATCAACGGCCATTTCTGCTGAGGGTCTTGCCCATAGGAATCCGGCAGGTAGAGCAAGAAGTTCACCNGCACCGTCTGCGGCTTGTGATCGGCGGTTTCTATTTTGACTTCCGTTGAATACGGGTGTTGGCCAGGGCGGGCAGTTGCCCCAGAAGGCGCCGGATAGGCCGCTACCTTTGACGTGCCGGATATGGGAATCACTCCCAGGGCATACTGAATAGTCACGGCAAGGTCCACGTCCTTAAAGACAAACCGTACGTCGGTCAGGTTGCCTGCCTGGTACAAAGACAATTCGAAGGTATCTTTGCCCACCCAGGAACCTTTCAGGGCAACCGGACTGGGCGGTGGTGATCCGGGCGGAGCTCCTCCTTGAGTAAACCGGGAAACGCCATCTAACCCGATCGCATATTCCTGAGTACCGGCCAGCGAATACACCTTGATTGACGCCTGATCCTGTGAAAAATTCAAGGTAAAGGCATTAAACGCGTAGGTGTTGGCCTGCAAGGTATACATCTTTCCCGAGATGTCGTAGGCCAGCGCCGGCAGGGGCNGCACCGGCCTGGGTTCCGGATCGGCTAACGCATGNAGGCGCGCCGCCAGCAAAGCAGTCTGCTCAGGATTTTCGGGCAGGGATTCTTTGGATTGAATCGCCGGGATAATGAAGGAATCGATCAGCCGCGTGGGCACGTTCTCCATTTCATCTGCGTCGTTGAATCCGCTGACAAAGACCACCACCAGCTCATCCTCCGGCAGCACGGAGATACGTTGGCCGCCGTAGCCGCGCGCCTGGTAGCCCGCGGAAGGATTCACCCACCAATGGTATCCATACTGGTTACCCAGATAAGGGGTAGCGATGTGCGCCCTGGTGGAATCCGCGACCCATTCCACCGGAAGGAGGGCCTTGCCATCCCAAACACCACCTTGCAGATAAAGATAGCCGAACTTCGCTATGTCGAGCGGGGTCAGCTCGAGCCCCGAGCCGCCATGGTTGACGCCAGCCGCGTCAGCCGTCCAGACCACATCCGTGATCCCCAACGGAGCAAACAGGTTCTTTTGGGCGAAATATTGAGCTTGCATACCAGTGGTCATCCAGATAATCACCGACAAGAGATGCGAACCAGCCGAGTTGTAGGTGAAGACCGTCCCCGGCGCGTGCGCTATCGGCCGATCCAGCAAGAATTGGATCCGATCCTGGCTCTGGTACCATTGATTGAACATATCTTCAACCAGACCGTGGGTCGGCCAATCCAGGCCGGACGACATAGTCAGGAGATGTTTCAGGGAGATGGCCTGTTTGTGGGCGTCCGGATTCGTAACCGTCCGGTCTGGTAAAAGGTCCAGCACCTTTTGATCCACGCCCGAAATATAGCCTTGCTGGATGGCACTCCCGATCAAAGCCGAGGTGAAACTTTTAGTGGCCGAGTAAAGCGGGTGCCGGTCCCCGGCCTGAAAAGGATGAAAATAAGCCTCTAACACCAGGTAGCCATTGCGGACGATGACCACAGCATGGATCGGGTAGTCCTGCTTTTGGATTGCGTCCAGCATTTCCACAAGTTTACTCGAGTTCATCCCCTGCTGCTCCGGCGTCGTGGCGCGCCAGCCTTGAGTGGGCCAGTAGGCGGGAGGCACGCGGGTTGGCGGTGAGGTTGGAGGTGTAGTGGGCACCGGCGGGACAGAGGTGGGGGGTGGCGGGGACACAGAGCAGGCCGCCACCACCAGGACAGCCCACATCCCCCTGGCGATTTGGGAGAAACGGGTGGAGGATCGCATAATGCCTCCTAAGCGCTGAGCTGGATCAGCAGGCTAACAATCCGTCCATGCCAGTCTTGGCTGCTCCTGGTTAGAGCTATTTCCACTCCAGGCGATCAGCAGCGCCGAATCCTGGCTTTGACCAGGCGCGACCCCCGCGCCCAGCAACGCTTTGTGCAGTATATCACCAATTAGTGTGGTGAGGTTCGGATCTGCTTTCGACGCGCTAGAGAGGTCCTAAGTCCCCTCTTCCCACGAATTCAGATATTTCACCTGCTCGGGTGTCAAGGTGTCGATTAACACGCCCATGGATTCCAGCTTCAGGCGGGCGATTTCCTTGTCGATCTGCTCCGGGACGCTGTATACTNTCTTCTCGAATTTGTCGACGTTACGAGCCAAATATTCCAGGCTAAGGGCCTGGTTGGCAAAGGACATATCCATCACGCTGGCGGGGTGGCCTTCAGCGGCTGCCAGGTTGATCAGGCGTCCTTCTCCCAATAGATTGATACTACGCCCATCGGGCAGGATATACTGCTCCACGAACGGCCGCACCAGCCGTTTTTCTTTCGCCAGCGACCCCAGGGCAGGGATGTTGATCTCCACATTGAAGTGCCCGGAGTTTGCCACGATCGCCCCGTCTTTCATACTTTCGAAGTGCTGGCGGTCAATTACGTTAAGATCGCCCGTCACGGTCACGAAAATATCCCCGATGCGGGCCGCCTCTTGCATGGGCATGACGCGAAAGCCGTCCATCACGGCTTCTAAGGCCGGCAAGGGGCTGACTTCGGTGATGATCACGTTGGCGCCCATGCCACGCGCCCGCATCGCCAGGCCACGCCCACACCAACCGTAACCGGCGATGACGAAGTTCCGGCCAGCCAGGAGGATGTTGGTAGCGCGTACGATCCCGTCTATCGTAGACTGGCCAGTGCCGTAGCGGTTATCGAAGAAGTGCTTGGTCATGGCGTCGTTGACGGCGATCACCGGAAAGTCCAAGGCCCCATCGGCTGCCATGGCGCGCAGGCGGATGACGCCCGTCGTGGTTTCCTCCGTCCCACCGACCACATGCTTCAATAAATCCCGGCGCTCCTTATGGAGGGTGCTCACCAGGTCGGCCCCATCGTCCATGGTCATATTCGGCCGGTGGTCGAGAGCCGTGTGGATATGTTTATAGTAAGTCACGTGATCTTCGCCTTTGATAGCAAAGACGGGGATTTCGTAATGCGTAACCAGCGATGCGGCCACGTCGTCCTGAGTGGAGAGCGGGTTGGAGGCTGTCAACACGACCTCCGCCCCGCCATCCTGCAATGTGTGCATCAGGTTGGCCGTCTCCGTAGTGACGTGCAGGCAAGCAGAAATGCGCAGGTCCTTAAGCGGGCGCTCTTTGGCAAAACGCTCGCGGATCAGTCTCAAGACCGGCATCTCGCGCTCCGCAAATTCAATGCGCCGCCGCCCGCCTTCCGCTAACTGCATATCTTTGATGTCATATTTTTCCATCACATATCTCCTTCCCCTTAATCAGAGCGTCCAATTGCCCGTGGTCGTCAAAATGCTGGCGAAAGCGAGCGACGAATTCGTCCCGCGTGAAGCTGTGTCCCTGGGGCCCTTGCTGTTCCAGGCAATAGGCGGCCGCCAGTGTGCCGAGCTGACCGCAGGTTTCTAAAGCCCATCCATGGGCATAGCCAGTCAAAAACCCACCGCGGAAAGCATCGCCCACTCCGGTCGGATCTACGATCCGCTCTGGCGTCACCGCCGGGATGGCGTATTCCTGGTTTCCGGTGTAGATCTTCGACCCTTCGGCGCCATGCGTCACTATGGCGAACCGAGTACCTGATAGAAAGCCTTCGAGGGTCAAGCCAGTTCGGTTTTGAATCATGCAGAACTCATAGTGGTTGAGGAAAAAAGCCTGGCAGCCTTCCAGACCAATCCGAAGATCATCATCGTTGAGGCGCGGAATTTGCTGGCTGGGATCGTAGAAATACGGAATGCCCAACTCCTGGCATTCGACCACGTAACGGTTCATTGCCTTGGGTTCATTGGGAGAGATCAACACCAGCTCCGGTCTCTCGCCACCTAACTCATGCAAAGAGAGCTCTCCCGCGTAGGCCATGGCTCCTGGGTAGAAGCTGGCGATCTGGGAGTTAGCGCGATCGGTGTTGGCAAAGAAGGTGGCGGTATACTCGCCAGGGATAATGCGCACCGCGGAGGTATCCACCCCAATGTCTTCCAACCACAGCCGGTATTCGGCGAAGTCTTCTCCGGCCGTGGCGAACAATCGTGGTCGTTCGCCCAATAACGCCAGGGTGTAAGCAATGTTGGGGGCGATCCCGCCGCGCTGCCGCACCAGGCTCTCCACCAGGAAAGACAGGCTGAGGCACTCCAGGCGGTCAGGTAAGATGTGCTCCTGGAAGTAACCCGGGAACTTCATCAGGTAGTCGAAAGCGATCGAACCGGTTAATACGAGGCTCATTGCATCAATGATTCCTTGTTAAGTAATCCAGAATACGTTCTCATTACGTTTCACGTATCACGCATTACGTATCACGTTTCACGTTAAATCATTGTAATCAAGGCACGTCGCCTGCCACTGCTTTGGCCAGATTTTCATCAAAGGGCGGGTAGACAACACCGTTCTCGGTGATGATGGCAGTGATCA
>C687J29651_10001024_pt1 | contig 11875 bp, 9 predicted proteins | sample RifCSP13_1_FD_29651 | JGI IMG/M metagenome (IMG submission 29651) | reverse complement strand
ACCAGGACCGCGACGACCTTGGCCACATCCATGGCGCTGCCGCCGCCCACGGCGACGAGGCAGTCGCCGTCCCCGCGGCGGTAGATGGCCGCCGCCCGATCCACCGTCTCGATGCTGGGGTTGGGCTCCACCTCGGTGAAGGTCTCGACGTGCGCCACCGCCGGGCCGAGCGCGTCCAGCACCTGCTGCAGAATGCCGGCGGCGGCGATCCCCGGATCGCTGACGACCAGCGGCCGCTGCCCCAGCGGGGCGACGATCTGGCCCAGTTGGCCGATCGCTCCGGGGCCGAAGGTAATGTTCGTCGGCGCCTGAAAGATGAAGGTGTCGGTTAACGGGTACATCCCGGCCTCCTCAACCGTGCCTGCCTCACATTTTTCGCCGGACCGCCTGCGGGGCCTGCCGCGGTTGACAGCGCGCCTTCGCCGGGGGTTACTGAGGAGGCAGAACCGGAGGTGAGGACCGATGCCGTCGCAACTGCGCATCTACACCATCAACCGCGGCCGCCTGGACGACTTCGTCGCGGCCTGGCGGGCCGGCGTCTCCCCGCTCCGGCAGCAGTTCGGGTTTCGCGTCGCCGGGGCCTGGGTCATCCGCGAGCGCAATCAGTTCGTCTGGATCCTGAGTTACGATGGCCCCCAGGCCTGGGAGGCCGCGGACGCCGCCTACTACGGATCGCCGCAGCGCGCCGCCCTGAACCCCGATCCGGCACAGTGGATCGCACAGATCAATCACTGGTTTCTCGAGCCGGTCCTGTTCCCACAGACCTGACATCCGCCGCGCCGGCCCCGGGGTCCGCTCATCTCCCCGCCAGCAGGAATTGCGCGGCGCGGAGCCAACTTGCGGGTGTGCTCGCCGCCGCGCTCTTCGACATCGACGGCACCCTCGTCGACACCACCGCCGCCATCCGCGAGGCCGTNACGCAGGTCCTCCAGGAGGAGGGCATCACCCCCACNTGGGAGGAGATCAAGGCCGGGTGGAGCCTNCGCGCCGCCGACCGGATGGAGTTGTGGGTGCGCGACCGGTCGCGCGCCGAGGACCTGGCGGCCCGTTACNTTGAGCGGTATCTGGCCCTGCAGGATTCTTTGATCCGCCCCTACCCCGGNATGGCCGAGACGCTGGGGCGCCTGGCCGCGCGCGGCATTCCNNTGGGTGTGGTGACATCGAAGCGGCGCGTCTCTGCGCTGCGCACCCTCGTCGCCTTCGACCTGGAACGGTTCTTCCGGGTGGTTGTCACCGAGGAGGACGTGCCCGCACCGAAGCCGGACCCGGGACCGCTGCTCCTGGCGGCCGCCCGGCTGGAGGTCTCGCCGCCGCAGGCGGTCATGGTCGGGGACGGCGAGGTAGATATCCACGCGGGAAAGGCCGCGGGAATGCCGACCGTCGGCGCCCTGTGGGGCACGGTGGATCCCGCGGCGCTGCGCGCGGCGGGACCGACTTGGCTTCTGCGGACGCCGACCGACCTGATCGTCCTCTTCGGGGATTAAGGGGGAGGACTCAGCCCCGATCGCGGGGCTGGTCGGATTCCTGCTGCTGGCGCAGGCGGGCGATGTAGAGGCGGGCCGCCTGCTCCATGTCCGCACTGGCCTCCTCTTCACCCGGCGCCGGACGCCATTGATCGGCGGTCTCGTATTCCCGGTCTTCTTCGCTCGCCGGCGGGGGCGCCTGCCGCAGCCATGCCATTACCACCGCCGCGGCGCGTCCGGCGCCTTCGCGGATGACGGGCAGGCGGCGCAGCGTCACTTCCGCGACGAAGAGCCCCAGGGCCGCCGCCGTCAGCGGCGGCCACGCGGGGACGCGGCGTTCCCCGCCGGATGCGGGTGGGGCAAGGATCGCGGCGGGTGAGGTCATCACACGAGCCCCGGCGACCTCCACCAGGTGGGAGAGGCCGCCCCAGCCCAGACCGGAGGCCGCAAGTTCGGGNGAGTACGGCACGGCGACGGCGGTGCGTCCNACGCCCACCACCCGCCCCTGCCGGCGCGCCTCCACCGTCACGAGATACCCGCCNGGTTCGTCCACCGTCAGGCGTCCCTCGTAGCGCCCCGGCGCCGTCTGCTCCAGGGCCGCGGCCCCGCTCTGTCCGACAATCTGTGCCCGCGCCTCCAGGTCGGTCAGCAGCGTGCCCTCCCGGTCTCGGGCATCGAGTACCGCGCGGACCTGGTCCCCTTCAACCTGCGCCTGCACATCGAGCTGGCTGAAGGGCGCGGCGATCGTCCAGCGCACGAGCCGTGACCAGAAGAGCGCGGCGTCGGACCAGCTGAGCCACTCCGCGGCCCAGCGCGGGCGGGCGTCGGAGGTGAACGCTACCGCGCGGCCCAACCCGAACTGCCAGGTGGCGAGCAGAGGGTCCTGCTGCGGCGTCAGCGCGTGCAGCGTCGCCGCGGGCTTGGGCGCGGTGGCCACGTACCCCCGCAGCGGCGGTAGGTTCAGGCCGCGCAGCAGCGGCGAGGCCGGCGAGAGCAACGGGCGGAAGCGCTCCTCGATCAGGTAGGCGCGCGTGGCCAGCACCGCCTCGGCCGTGACGATCTGCGGGATCGTGTAGAGGTCGCGGGTGAAGTAGTAACGGCCCCGGCCCCAGGCCGCCAGATCGCGCATGATCTCCTGGTCGGCGTCGTTGCCGATGGCCACGCTGCTCACCGTGATCTTGTCCCGCGCCATCCGCCCCACCAGGCGCTCGAAATCGCCGGGATCGGTCTGCCCATCCGAGAGGATGATCACGTGCCTGACCTTGGCCTCCGCCTGCTGCAGCGCCTTGTACGCCTCCTGCAGCGCCGGGTAGAGGTTGGTGCCGCCGCCGGCGGTGATGCGCGCGACCTGCGCCAGGATGCGGTCCCGCTGCCGCGCCTCCGTCGGCCGCACCAGCCAGTGCGGCATCTGGTCAAAGGCGATGACCCCGATCAGGTCGCGCTCCCCCAGCAGGTCGATGACCGACTGCGCCGCCTCTTTGGCCAGTTCCACCTTGGCAATCTCAGGGCCAAAACTGCCCATGCTGCCGGAGGCGTCGATCACCAGGACCACGGCGACGGACGGAATCGCCACCCGATGGCGCACGTCCATGGAGAGCGGCAGCGCCGCCTCCAGGTCCGTCCCCGCATAGCCGCCGATGCCGAACGCGTGCGGGCCGCCCACTGCGACCAGGCCGCCGCCCATCGCGGCGACGTAGTCGCGCAGCGCGCGCATCTGCGCCGGGGAGAGGATCGTCGCCGGCACGTCGTCCAGCACGACGGCGGGGATGCCGGCGAGTTGGACCGCCTCCGCGGGCAGCGCCTCCGGCGTGATCTCCCGCACCGTCAGCCCCTGGGCCCGCAGCCAGCGGGGCAGCGGGCCGCTCTCCCGCGCCGCGTACAAGACTGTCGGCGCGCCGACGACCTGCACGACGGCGAACCCGCGGTTGTTGTCCGCCAGGTCGTCCGGGGTGACCTCCAGCCGCGCCTCGTAGGTCAGCGCCCCCGGTGTGGCCGCCTGCTGCGTGACGCGCAGCAGGGTCCGCCCCGCCGGCAGCCGGACCGGCCCGCGCCAGACCTCGCGTCCGGCGAGCAGCAGACGCAGCGTCCCGGACGCGGCCTCGGAGGATTCGGCCCAGATCCGGACCTCGAACCGCTCGCCGGCCTGGACCTCCGGCGGCGCCTGGAGCGCGTCGATGCGCGCATCGGCCCCGCCGGCGATGCCCAGCGGCACGATCCCGACCTCCACCCCACCGGTTGCGGCGAGTGCCGCGGCCGCCGCGGCCCCGCCGGCGGTGTCCTGGCCGTCCGTCAGCAGCACGATGCGGCGCGCCCCCGACGGCGGCAGTAGGCCCAGCGCCGTGCGGATGGCCGCGCCGATGTCGGTGCGGTGCGCCGCCGGGCGGGCGGCCGGCGCGAGCCGCGGCGTCTCGCTCAACCCATCGGCGACGATCGCCTCCGCGCCAAAGGTGACGAGACCGAACCGGTCCCCCGGATGCTTGGCGGCGGCGGCCGCGCGCGTCAGGTCGAGCGCCCGCCGCCGCTCCGCCGCAGGTACGCTGTCCGACAGGTCGAGGGCAAAGACCACGGCGAGATCCCGGCCGCCGCGGGCGATCTCCAACCCGGCCAGCGCCAGCAACAGCAGCCCGACGACGGCCAGGCGGATGACCGGCATCGTGCGCCGCAACCGCGGCGTGCGCCGGGGCGTCGCCGGCTGCGTCCGCAGCCACAGGATCCCTTCGAGCACGAGAACCGCAATGCCGAGCAGCAGCAGGATCCACCACAACTCCTGCTGGCGCAGGTCCCCCCCGGCGGCCGCCTGCCCGCTCGAGGGCCCGACCCCGCGCAGGTCCGAATCGCCCGTCGCGGCGGCGACCACGATCGGCCGCTCGACCGTCCCTGCTTTCAGCGTGTAGAGGCCAGCCCGCTCCAACCGCGGGAGGACTAGCGCGCCATTGCGGACCTCCACCGGGACCGCCCGTCCGGACGGATCGACGAGCTGCCCGCGCGCGACCGCCGGCGCCGGCAGGACGAGCGAGGTCCCCGCCTCCACTGTGGTCACCGGCGCCAGCCACTCCAGCGCGTTGGCCATCAGGATGGGAAACGTCGGATGCATCGGCAGGTCGGAGCGGAGCAGGTCGAAGGGCAGCAGGACCGCGCGCAGTTCAGGGCGCTCGAGCACCCAGAGGAGCGGCACGGTCCCTTCCGCCAGCACCGTCCCGCCGCGGAGTCGCAGGGTGAAGGCCTCCTCGACGCGGATGCCGGTGGGGTCGGCCAGCCGCAGCAGCGGGTGCGCGGAAACGGTGCGCAGCACCGAGACGTCGCGGGTGGTGCCTTCCACGTCCAGCGGCAGCGTCTCCGGCACGTGCCGACGATGAGGTAGCGCCCCGGCGGCAGCGTCGTCGCGGGCACGCGGTCGAGGACGACCAGGTCGTAGCCGCCCCACGAGGCAGGGTCGACCTCCCCCGTGCGATCCACCCGGCGCACCGGCAACACGCTGAGCGCCGCCTCCAGATAGGGGTTGCCTGGCGAGACGAGGAGGACGCGCGGGCGCGCCGCGCGGCCGATCAGCGCCACCGCGCGGTCGTCGGCGGAAAGGACGTCGTTCCCCTCGATGCTGACCTGCGCGGCTCCCTCCCCGCGCGCGGTCCAGATCCGCGTGACCGCTTCACCAGCGGGAAGGACCAGCGGCGCCGCTTCGACCGTCCCGTCGGGCCAGGCGACGCGTACGGTCGTACGCCGCGCGGTGCCGCCGAAATTCCGCACTTCGGTCAGGAGCAGTGTGCGACCGCTCCCGCTCGTGCTGGCCGCGGCGCGGGTCAGTGTCAGGTTCTCCGAGGCGCGCCCGAAGGTCCGGTAACCGACGCGGGAGAGTCGCGCGCCCGGGGCATCGGTGTAGACCTCCACCTGCGCCGGCCGGCCCCGCAGGCGTTGTGCCGCCGCCACCCGGACGGCCGCCTCCAGGTCGGACCGGCCGTCCCCCGGGGCGAGACGGGTGATCGTGCGGCGGATCGCCGCCGGCTCAGNAGAAAAATCGAGGACGACGCGCGGGGCCGCACCCGCCGCGAGGACCATCACCGGTAGCCCGCGCGCGCCGCCGTCCACCAGCCGCAGCGCATCCGCCTGGGCCGCCCCGAACCGGGTGANCGGACTCGCCGGCGTCCCCGCATCGCGGGCCTGCATACTGAGNGANGTATCGAACACGAGAATCAGCGCGGAGCCGGCCACGCCCGGGATCTGCACGACCGGACGCGCCAGCGCCAGCGCGAGTACCGCGACCGCNAGCANCTGCAGGAGCAGCAGGAGGCTGCGNTCCAGCCGGCGCACGGGCAGGCGCACCANCAGGTCCCGGGCGGTGCGCTCCCAGAGCAGCGTGCTGCTCACGGTGTGCGGCACCCGCCGCGCCCGCAGCATGTGCAGCAGGATGATCACCGGCAGCGCCAGCAGCAGCCAGAGCGCCTGCGGGACGGCGAAGCTCNGCATCAGGCGATCAACCCTCCCACCCGCAGGTAGCGGAGGATCAGGTCGGTCAGCGGGATCGAGGTCGTGGTGCGCAGGTACTCGATCCNGTGGCGCAGGCAGAACTGCTCGAGCCCGGCGAGATACCGGTCGCGCGCCCGGGTAAACGCCCGCAGGGCGGCGCCGTCGACCGTCACCTCCACCGCCGCGCCGGTCTCGCTGTCGATCAGGCGGAGGTCGCCCGCCAGCGGCGGCGCCAGGTCCTCGTCGCTGACGATGTGGATGACGAAGAGGTCGAAGTGGTGNGCGCGGGCCAGTTTCAGGCCCTCCTCCATGCCGTCGGGCATCAGCAGGTCGGAGAGCAGGACCAGNAGGCCGCGCCGCTTTGTCTGGACCACGTACTCGCGCATCACCGCGACCAGGTCGCTGGTCCCGCCCGGGGTCAATCCGCCGAGAAAGCGGAAGAGTTGGAACGTCTGCCCCCGCCCGCGCCCGGGACCGAAGACGGCGCCGACCTCCCGGTCNAAGGCCGCCGCGCTNACGCGGTCCATGTGCACCAGGCCGATGTACCCGATGGCCGCCGCCGCCTGNGCCGCGTAGAGGAGTTTGGCCGGGTGGCCGTTGGTGNCGGGAGGGGCGGGTGGGAATGGGGTGGGCGGGAAGGCCATCGAACGGCTGCGGTCGATCAGCAGGTGGACGTTGATGTCCTCCTCCTCGCTGAACAGCTTGACGAAGAGGCGATCCAGCCGGGAGTAGATGTTCCAGTCGATGTAGCGGTAGTCGTCACCGGCCTGGTAGCCGCGGTAGTCAGCGAACTCCACGCCGCGGCCCAGCGTAGAGGAGCGTCGCTCCCCCCGCATCCCGCTGCGCACGATGCGGCGGGAGCGCAGACTGAGGTTTTCTAGTTTGCGCAGAAATTCCGGATCGAGGAGTCGTTGCCCTCTCACCNGCGCACCCGGGTCAACTCCGGGGTCTCCTCCAGGGCGTTGCGGACGATGTCGTCGGGGTCGGCGCCCTCCGCCTCGCCCTCGAAGTTCAGGATGACGCGGTGGCGTAGCGCCGGCAGGCTGACCGCGCGNAGGTCCTCGAAGCTGACGTTCGCCCGCTCCGCCAGAAGCGCGCGGACCTTCGCCGCCAGCAGCAGCGCCTGCGCCCCCCGCGGGCTGGCCCCGTAGCGGACGAACCGCTTCGCCATAGAGGCGGTGCCCTCGCCCTCCGGGTGCGTTGCCCGGACGACGCGGGCCACGTAGTCCTTGACGTGCGCCGCCACCGCCACCTCGCGGGCCAGCGTCTGCATCGCCAAGATCGTGGCCCCGGAGGTCACCCGCTCCACCGCCGGCAGTTCCGGTCCGGTGGTGCGGTCCATGATCTTCACCAGGTCGTCCAGCGCGGGGAAGAGGACGCGCAGTTTGAACAGGAAGCGGTCCACCTGCGCCTCCGGCAGTGGATAGGTCCCCTCCATTTCAATGGGGTTCTGCGTGGCCAGGACGAAGAACGGCTCCTCCAGGGTGTAGTGCACCCCCGCCACCGTCACCGCATGCTCCTGCATCGCCTCCAGTAGCGCCGACTGCGTCTTCGGCGTGGCCCGGTTGATCTCGTCGGCGAGGACGATCTGCGAGAAGATGGGGCCGCGCTGGAATTCGAAGAAGCGCCGCCCCGCCTCGTCCTGCATCACGACGTTGGTGCCGATGATNTCGGCGGGCATCAGGTCCGGCGTGAACTGGATGCGGGAGTAGTGCAGGTCCANGGNCTGGGCCAGCGTCTTCACCAGGAGGGTCTTGCCCAGCCCGGGCACGCCNTCNAGCAGCACGTGTCCGCCGGCAACGAGCGCCGTCAGCACCTCCTCGATCAGCGCCTCGTAGCCGACGATGACCTTCTGGATCTCGGNCTTCAGCCGCAGGAAGGTCTGTCGGAACTGCTCGGGTTCCATCTCCGCCTCCTCTTAGCGCCGCTGGGCCAGCGCCAGGAAGTAGCGCCGTACCACGGCGCGCAGGTCCGCGGGAACGCGGGCGCGGGCCATGTGCTCGTCCGCGCGGCGCACGACCAACGGTGAAACGTTCACCGCGGGCGCGCGGGCGGGCTGCTTCCGGCCGGGACCCAGGAGTTCCGTGGTCTGCAGTTGCCCCTGCCCCTCCTGGCCGCGCACGCGCGAGCGCTGCGCCTCCGCGTCCAGCCGGGGCGACTGCGGGCCGAGTTTCTCCGCGATCTTCCCCTGCCCCGGCGTGGAGCCTTCGTTGGGTCCCGGCGGCGGCGCGCCCACCGCCTCCCCTTCCTGCTCCTGCAGCCGCTTCGTGCCGGGCCCAGGCGGGGCGGTGCGCGTCTCGCCGCGTTCCACCTCCTCCGCCGACTCCGGGCCGGCNCCGCGGGCGATACGCATCGAAGACCGCTCCAGTTCCCGTTCGGTCATACGNAGCGCGTTCTCGTCCGCCAGGACGGCACGCAGTCCTTCCAGCTCCTGGATCGCCTCCGTGAGCGCCTCCCGGCCGCCGGCGGTGTCCCCCGCCTCNGTCTTGCGGCGGGCCTCTTCGAGTTTCCGGCGNGCCTCGATCGGCAACTGCCCCTCNCCCGACTGCGAGAGCTGGGCGAGCTGNGCCAGCAGGTCGTCGCGCTGCCCTTCGACGTTCTGCTCCTGACTCAGCCGCGCCGCGAGTTCACGGAGCTGGCGGATGTTCTGGTCGAGGGTGGTCGTCGGCCGAAAGAGCGATTCTGGAATCTGCGCCGGGGCCTGCGGGTTCAACGCCTCCCCGATGCGCTGGCTGAGCTGCCGGCGCGCCGCCTCCAGTTGCCGTTCCAGCGCGGCGATACGGGCGAGCGCGGCGGAGCGGTCCATGCGCTCCCGTTGCAGTTCGCGCGCCAGGCTGCGCACCTCCGGCGCGGTGCGGCGGGCCTGCGGGGCCCGCTCGGTGCGGGCGAGTTGCTCCAANTGCTTGGCCACCTGCTCCAGCCGCCGTCCTTCGCGCTTGATCCGCNCCGNGGTCTCGCGCGCCGGGGTCGCCGGCAGCGAGAAACCCGGGACGAGGACCGAGGCCAGCGCCGCCAGGCTCACCACCAGCAGCGCCCGGCGCGTTCCGCCAGGCCAGGCCGGCCGCAGCCGCGCGCCCGGCAGCGCGTCCCGGGCGGTCGCCGCGGCGTCGCGCAGCACCTGGTCGGCCAGCGCCGTCGCGGGGATCCGTCCGGTGGCCAGGTCCAGCGCGGTGCTCACCCGTTCCCGCAACCGCAGCTCCGCGTCGGCGACGCGCGCGGCGGGGGCCAGATCCCTCACCGGCAGCACTCCGCGCGCCAACGCCAGCAGGAATGCGGCGGCCAGGCCCGCGGCCAGGACGAGCAGTGGCGGCAGCGACAGCGGGATCACCGTCCCCAGCAACGCCCAGGCCAGGGACGCCGCGGCGGCGATCGTCACACCCCGGACCGCCCACGCCCACGCCTGCCCCCACGCCAGNGTACGGGCGACGCGGCGCAGCANCCGGCGTACTTCAACCGGTACCGCGGTCATGGCGTTCCCTCCCGCCGCACGGCGAGAACCAGGCGGCCGGTCAGCGCCGTCCCGCCGGCGGCGATCGCCAGGTAGGGCAGCAGCGCCAGCGGCCAGGCCGACGGCGTCCCGCCGTAGGCGGCCGCGACGATGCGCAGCGGGTTGAGGAACGCCAGCGGATCCACCAGCCAGCGCGTGGCGGCGAAGAGACCGAGGAAGAGCAACCAGTGCACCATCGTGCGCAGGAGGTCAGAAGAGATCGCCGCGGTCAGCCACGTGCCGACGGCGGCCAGCGGGACCGCCAGCACGACCATCACCAGCAGCGCGCGGAGCAACNGGGGAATCGCTCCCACCTCCGGCGGTGCGAGCAGCGCCACCAGGGGAACGGCCGCCGCGACCAGCGCCGCGGCGAAGAGNGCGGCGGTCCAGAGTTTTCCNAGCGCAATGGTGCGCGGGGGAAACGACGTCACCGCGAGGTCCAGGATCTGCTTCTCTCCTTCCACCGCGATCTCACCCACGGCCAGCGCGGAGGTGAGGTACGCCACCCACCCNAATTGAAACAGCAGGAACAACTGCAGCAGTTCCGTCTCCACCAGCCCCGGCAGCCGGCCGNTCTCNGGNGGCAGAGAGAAGACGGCGAGGAGGCTGAGCACGGCGACNTAGAGGCGCAGCACCCAGAGGATCTTCGGCGAGGCCAGGCGCGACCGCAGGTCGCCGCGGGTCACAGGATTCAGTTGNATGGTCACGGTGCGCCCTCCGGCCGACTCAGTGGGAGGACGAGGAGCAGCGGAGCCGCGGGCTGGCCAGGCCAGTGCAGGATGCCGCGATCATCGTCCAGCCACGCCACCAGGGAAACAGTTGGGCTGAGTATAGCATCGCCGCGCAGCCGGCCGAAAGCCCAGGCCAGGAGGCGGTTCTCTGGGCCGCGCACGGCATCCACCGCGGCGGGCTCGCGCCAGCGCAGCGGCGAGAGCGTGGCGCGGGATTCGCGGTCCAATGGTGGCAGCGGCTGGATGCGGCCGTCCAGAAAGATGATGGGGTCGCGCAGCCGCCGGCCGCTACGGTTCTCGATCCGCACCTCGACCCCCTCCGACCCTTCGCGGTACAGGCCATGGATCGGCAGCGGCACCAGTGTCGCCGCGCGCACCGGCAGCGTCGCCTCGGCCCTCCCTTCAAATCGTACCACCTGGTTCAGCACCAGCGTCGTCTCTGCTCCCGCAAGCGGCCGGACCAGCGTCTCGGCGCCGGCCCGCAGTTGAAAGGCGCCGCGGCGCGACAGGACACGCGCCCCACCGACTCGACCAGCGCCACACCTTGATCCGGCAGCGCCACCGCCACCACACCCTGCACGATCGTGGAGGCCCCCCGGCGCACCGCCAGGTTGAGGGTCGCCGTGACCGCGGTGACGCCGACAAGCAGCGCCGCGGCCAGCGCCCAACCCGACCGCCCGCGCAGTAGCCCGCGCGTCAGCGGGCGGAGGAGGATCAGGTACAACCCCAGGGTCAGCAAGATGACGACCTGGAGTGAGAGACTCGTCCCGGGGCTCTGCGGCAGCGCATCCAGTAAGGTGCGATCCACGAACGGGGCGGTCCGCGGCTCACCGAGCAGGCGCGTCCACATGGCCGCGTCGTCCGGCGGCAGGTCGGCGCGGAAGGGATCGACAGGAATGACGGTCACTCGCCCCCGGCCCCAGGGGTGCACCTCTTCGGGCGCCCCGGGGAACGGCGGCGGCAGCGGCGGCGGGACGATGAAAGGTCGCAGCGCCGGGCGGGAGAGGATCTCGGAGCGCGGCGCGGCGATGATCAGCCGACCGCCGGTCGCGACCCATCCCGCCAAAGCCTCCACCTGCGCCGGGAGCAGGCGGCGATCGTCGAGGTCGCGGACGACCACCGCGGCGACCCCTTCGTAAAGCTGCCAACGGGCCGGCAGGTCGTCCGCGGTGACGTAGGCGACGCGGATCCGGCCGCTCTCGCCCAGGATCTGCTGCAGTCCCACCGGCCGGCGGCTGACCGCCAGCACCACGCCGTCGACGAGCCGCCCGGCCGGGATGGAGACCGGCCACGTGGCGGCGACGCCGCCTTGCTCGAGAAACCGGACGACGAGCGGGGAGCGCAGGTCGCGGACGATCACGGGCACGGTCAGTGGGTGCGGCGTGCGGGGCACGAGGTGCACTGCGACCCGGACCCGTTCGGTGCCGGGCGGGCGCGCCCGGCTCGCGGTCACCTCGACCGTCCCGGCGACCTCCCGCTCGCTGCGCAGGCGCAGCGTCACGGGGATCCAGGCGTCGGGGACGACGTAGCCGCCGAAGCCGACGCGGANATCCGCGGTGATTCCGGCGGAGGGACCCCCGGGAGTCGGCGGCGCGGCGGCCGCGGGCGGGCTGCTCGCCGCCGCGACTATCATCGCGGTCAAAAGAAAAACGCGAGGCCCGGTCATCTGACCTGGCCTCGCCCCGCGCGATCCCTCTTCAGGATTTCGCGGGCGTCCCGCCGGCGTCGCCGCC
>C687J29651_10001023_pt1 | contig 11878 bp, 13 predicted proteins | sample RifCSP13_1_FD_29651 | JGI IMG/M metagenome (IMG submission 29651) | reverse complement strand
GGCCTGCCGTTCCTGCCGATGAAATCGGTGGGCACGGAAGATTTGGCCAGGGCCAACCCGCAGTATCGCCAGGTCGCCGACCCCTACCGCGGCGAAGTGCTGAACGCCGTCCCCGCGCTCAACCCGGAAGTCGCCATCATCCACGCCCAGCGCGCGGATGTAAACGGCAACACCCAGATCTGGGGCATCATCGGCGAGCAGAAGGAGGCCGCTTTTGCTTCTAAGCGTGTCATCGTCACCGCCGAGGAGATCGTGGATGAGGCCGTCATCCGCTCCGATCCGAACCGCACGATCATACCGGGCCTGATCGTGAGCGCGGTGTGCCACGTCCCGTATTGCGCGCATCCCTCATACACCCAGGGCTATTACGACCGCGACAACCCGTTCTACCTGGAATGGGACAAGATTTCCTCGACGCCGGAGGGGGTGAAGACATGGTTGGACGAATGGGTATATGGCGTGAAAGACCGGGATGAGTATTGGGCCAGATTGGGGAGCGAGACGCACGAGCGGCTGAAGGTGAAGTCCAGGTGGAGCCAGCCGGTGAACTATGGAGAGTTTTAGTGATCAGTAGTCAGTCATCAGTGAACATACTGTTCACTGATGACTGACTACTGATCACCGATGACTGCCGCAGGAGGCGATCATGCTCGAACAAATCAACCTCGATCAATCCATCCCCAAGGCCGAATACAAGCGCCGCTTGCCGCAGTTGCAGGCGCGGCTGTACGACCTCGAACACGCGGTATTCAACGCCCGTATCCCCGCCGCGATCCTGTTCGAGGGCTGGGCGGCGGCGGGCAAGGGCAGCACCATTAACGTCCTCGCCGAGCGCATGGACCCGCGCGGGTTCCGGGTCGTTCCCATCACCCCGCCGCGCACGGCCGAGATGCGCTATCCCTGGCTCCACCGCTTCTGGCTGAAAATCCCGGCCTACGGCCAGATCGTCGTCTACGACACCTCGTGGTACCGCCGCGTGCTGATTGACCGCATCAACAAAACGGTCAGCAAACGCGAATGGCAGGACGCCTACGAGGACATCCGTGACTTCGAGAAGCAGTTGGCGGACGACGGCGCGGTCCTCCTCAAGTTCTGGCTGCACATCAGCGAGGCGGAGCAGACCCGGCGGTTCAAAAAACTGCTCAAAGACAAATTGACCACCTGGCAGGTCGCCGACGAGGATGCGGCGCAGCACAAAAAGTATAAGAAGTATCTGACAGCCGTTGAGGAGATGCTGGCGCGCACCGAGGGGCCGCACGCGCCCTGGATCATCGTCGAGGCGACCGACCGCTATTACACGCGGATCAAGGTGTTCGAGACCATCATCAGCGCGCTCGAACGGCGGTTGGGCGATCAGGCCCCGCCGCCACCGCCCCTCCCCGAACAGAAAAACCGCAGGCATGCGCGCACGTCCAAGAAGGAGGCCGCCCATGCTTGAGCAAGTCAATCTCAAAACGCGCCTCACACGCGCCGAATACGAGAGGCAGCTCACGCCGCTGCAAAACCAACTCCACCTGCTGGGTTATCAGGTGTACGTGCAAAAGCGGCCGCTCGCCCTCGTGTTCGAGGGCTGGGACGCGGCAGGCAAGGGCGGCGTAATTAAACGCCTCACCGAAAAACTGGACCCGCGCGGGTACGTGGTGTGGCCGATTGCCGCGCCCTCCGGCGACGACAAAATGCGGCATTACCTCTACCGCTTCTGGCGGCGGCTGCCGGAGCAGGGGCAGGTCGCCATCTTTGACCGCTCGTGGTATGGGCGCGTGCTGGTCGAGCGCGTCGAGGGGTATTGTTCCGAGGCTGCGTGGCAGCGCGCCTACAGCGAGATCAATCAGTTCGAGCGCCAATTGCTGGAATCCGGCACGATCATCTGCAAGTTCTGGATGCACATCAGCCAGGAGGAGCAACTGCGCCGCTTCAAGGAACGTGAGAACACAAACTACAAGCAATGGAAGATCACCGAGGAGGACTGGCGCAACCGGGGCAAGTGGGAAGATTACGAGCGCGCCGCGGAAGACATGCTCCTCAAGACCAGCACCCACCTTGCGCCGTGGACGGTCGTCGAGGCGAACGACAAGCTCCACGCGCGCATCAAGGCACTGAAGACGGTCGTCAGCCGACTCAAGCAAGAGTTGGATAAAAATGGCCGATAGCAAATGGCGCGCGAAGCGGCCGATGGCCGTCGGCAAGGCCATCTGCCATCAACCACCGGCTCTCCGCGATGATTCCGTTCGTTGACTTCGGCGGCGAGGGGCCGCTTGTGCACTTTGCGCACGCCAACGGCTTTCCGCCGAACGCCTATCGGCCGCTCGTCGAGACGCTCAGGCCGCGCTACCGCGTCATGGCGATGTGCGCCCGCCCGCTCTGGCCGGCGCGCCCGCCGAACGGGTTGCAGGATTGGTCACCGCTGGCCGACGACCTGCTCCAGTTCCTGGACGAGCGCGGGATCAAAAACGTCGTCGGCGTGGGGCACTCGCTCGGCGGCGTCGTCACACTCATCGCCGCGCTGCGCCGCCCCGACCTGTTCCGGGCGCTGGTCATGATTGATCCGGTCCTCCTTTCCCCCGCCGCCACGCTCGCGTGGGAGGCCGCTTACCGATTAGGATTAGCGCGTTGGCTGCACCCGCTCATCCCGGCGACGCTGCGACGGCAGCGGGTGTTTCCGAGCGCGGACGCGATGTACGCCAGTTACCGCCGCAAACCGGCCTTCAGCCGGATGGACGACCGCAACCTGCGCCTGTGCGTCGAAGCGTTGATCCGCCCCCGCGCCGATGGGCAGGTGGAACTGGTTTATCCGCCGGAGTGGGAGGCCAGGATTTATCTGACCGGCCCACGGTACGAGCGGAAACTGTGGCCGCAGTTGAAGAGCCTCCGCCCCCCGCTGCTGGTCGTGCGCGGGCAGGAAACCGACGCGTTCATGCCCACGGCGGCGCGGAGGATGCAACGGCAACTGCCCGGCGCGGCGTTGCGCGCTATCCAGGGCGCGGGCCACCTCGCGCCGCTGGAAAGGCCGCAGGAGGTGGGAGAAGTGATCATATCTTTTCTGGGAAAATTAGACTTTTCACTGACCCCCAAGGGACTGTGAGATGGATTACTCCTCCTCTGAGCTCATGACGATCAATGCCGCGCGTTTACTCCGCGACGGCGACGTNGTNTTCGTNGGCGTGGGCCTGCCGAATCTGGCTTGCAATCTCGCCCGCCGCACGCACGCGCCGAATATCGTGATGATTTACGAAGCGGGCGTGGTGGGCGCGCAGCCCGCCCGGCTGCCGCTCTCAATTGGCGACCCGACGCTCGTCTCCGGCGCGGCGTGTGTGTGCTCGATGTACGAAATCTTCGCCTTTTATCTCCAGCGCGGATTGATTGACGTGGGTTTCCTCGGCGGCGCGCAGATTGACCGCTACGGCAACGTGAACGCCACCGTCATCGGAGATTACGCTCACCCCAAAGTGCGGCTTCCCGGTTCGGGCGGGAGCGCCGAGATCGCCGCGTGGGCCAACCGGACTTATCTCCTCACCCCGCACCAAAAACGCCGCTTCCCCGAAAAGTGCGACTTCATCACAGGCGCGGGTTTCCTCGCGGGGCGCGGCGCCCGTGCGGCCTCGGGCCTCCGCGGGGGCGGGCCGCAGGCCGTCGTCACCGACATCGGGATCCTCGAACCCGACGCCGAAGGGGAGTTAACGCTCGTCGCTCTACATCCCGATCAAACCGTCGAGAAGGCGAGGGCAAACACTGGCTGGGATTTGAAAGCCTCGCCGTCACTGCGCGCCACCGATCCGCCTACCGCTGAGGAACTCCGTCTCCTGCGCGAAGAACTCGACCCGCAGGGGATTTACCTGAAAGGTGGAGGCTGAGCTTTCTACCTGCAACCCGGCCTCGCGCCTCGCGTATGATATAGTGCCAACTTATTCTGCGAGGTGCTGGTATGCAAAATTCTTATCGCCGCTCCGGCCTGATTTGGCCGCTATTGCTCATCGGCCTGGGCACGCTCTGGCTGCTGCAAAATTTCGGCCTGCTTCCGGCGGGAATGTGGGCCGCGCTGGCGCAGCTCTGGCCGGTGCTGCTGATCTTGCTGGGGCTGGATATGCTCATTGGCCGCCGTTCGACGGCGGGGACGGCGGTGGTCCTGCTCGTCGGCGCGCTCATCGTCGCCGGTTCCCTCACCTGGGCCGCGCTCCAGGCCAGCCGCCTGCCCGCGGGCGAGCCGCAATCGCTCATCCAGACCATGCGTGGGGCCAGGCAGGCCTCGGTGGAACTCGCTTTCGACGTGGGAACACTGAAGGTGTCGGCCCTGGGCGCGTCAGATTACTTGATGGAGGGCCAGGCGCAAAACGGGCCGGGGGAGACCGTCCAGCAGAGTTACACGGTGAAGGAGGCCGAGGGGCGACTGACGCTGTCCCAAAAGCGCGCGCCGCTGTTCATGCCCTTCCTCGCGGCAACCCACCCTGACACGCGCTGGAATATCCGTTTCTCCCCCGCCCTCCCGCTGNCGCTGGAAATCAAGACCGGCGTGGGCGAGGCCGACCTTGACCTCTCCGGCCTGAACCTGACCGCTTTCGATCTGAGCGCCGGGGTGGGCCAGACGCGCGTCGTCTTCCCCGCCAGCAGCGCGCTGCGAGCCATCGTGCAAAGCGGCATCGGCGAAGTGACGTTGACCATCCCGCCGGACCTGCCGGCGCGCATCACAGTGAAATCAGGCCTCAGCAGCGTGCGCATCCCCCCGCGCTTCAGCCGTGATGGAGATGTGTACACGACAGCCGGGTTCTCGACGACTGGCCCGCATCTGGATTTGGAGTTGACCGCCGGGATCGGCAATGTGAACGTCAATTAAGCGCCTATCCGTAAACCCGCAGCGCTTATGNCGGTTCAAAGATGCAAGGAGCGAGCCGTCGGACGAGTTTGAAACTCGCCCCACATCATCGGACCGCCCCGGCCAATTTCACATTTTGGCCGGGGCGTTGTTATATTGGGTGAAAGGGAAACCATGCCCCAAGCGCCCGTCTCGTTTGACCGCCTGGCCGAACAGCACCGCCCTGAAATCCTGGCCTATCTGGCCCGTTTGCTCGGCGATGCGCAGGATGCCGAGGACGCCTGCCAGGAGGCCCTGCTGCGCGCCTACCGCGCCTTCGAGCGGTTGCGTCCCGACACAAACGCGCGGGCATGGCTGTATAAGATCGCGACCAACACGGCCTTCAACGCCCTGAAGCGCCGCAAACGCGAGAAAGCGAGAAGCGTTGACATGGATTTAGACGCCTTGCCCACTGACCCGCCGGGAGGGTGGAGCCGGAGGGAAGACCTGCGCGCCATTGCCCGCGCGGTGGAGAACCTGCCGCCCAAACAAAGAGCCGCCCTGATGCAGCGCCAGTTTCAGGGGCTGAGTTATGCGGAGATCGCCCTGGCGCTGGGGTGCAGCGAAGAAGCCGCCCGGGCCAACGTCTATCAGGCGGTCAAAAAGCTGCGCGAGGCGCTGGCTGACCGAGAGGAGTGAAGAGAAATGGAAAAACGTGACGACGAACTGATTGCGATGGTGCTGGGCGACGCCGCCCCCTCGCCGGAGATGAAACGCTGGCTGGAGACAAAGGAAGGGCAGCGGGAGCTGGCCGCTTACCGGAAAGCGGTGAGCACCCTGAGCGAATTATACGAGCATGTCCATCTGGCCGAGCCGAAGCCTGTCGTGTACTATGCCGCGCTGATCACGCCGATTGGCCGCCTCTTCGCCGCGGCGACCGAAACCGGCCTGGTGCGCTTATCCTTCACCCAGAGCGAGTCGGACTTCGTCTCTGAACTGCAGAGACAGCTTAAAACTAAGGTCGTCAAGTCCGCCGAAAAGCTGACCCGCGTCGCCGGCCAGCTTCAGGACTATCTGGTCGGAAAGCGCCGGGCGTTCGATACGCCGCTGGATCTGCGCCTCACGACGCCGTTCCAGCGCCGGGTACTGCTGGCCGCGCTCAAAATCCCGCGCGGGCACACGGCGACCTACATGGATATCGCCCGGCGCATCGGCCAGCCGCGGGCCGCGCGGGCTGTGGGGCAGGCATTGGGCCATAACCCAATCCCGATTGTCATCCCCTGCCATCGCGTCCTCGCCTCCGATGGGTCGCTGGGTGGTTACTCGGGTGGGCGCGGCATTGAAACCAAAGCGCACCTGCTTCAACTGGAAGGCGCCCAGGTGGGGTGAATACGCGGCGGCGCGCAATCGCCTCCAGCCTCTGCCCTAGCTTTCCGAATAAAATTAGATGGATAATGATTTCTTCTAACATATATTGACAAATTAGACAAAATGCCTTATAAATATAGGTATGATTGGNTCAGCGCCTAAGAAAGTGAGGTTGGCATGAACGATAGGTCCCGCTATCCCAAATTCAACGCTCCGCTCCATGCACGCCCTGTCTTGTCCATGTACGGCGCTTCTATCTGGGGAGAACTGGCCTGGCTGGTTATCCCTATCGCCGTGATCACGCTGGCCCTGCTCCTCGCCTGAGAGCGCCATGAGCCACACATTAGACGAGACGGATCGCAAAATACTCGACCTGTTGCAGCGCGACGCGCGGATGACGAACGCGGCGATCGCCGCCGAGGTGGGCCTGACCGCCCCCTCCGTGTTTGAGCGGATTCGCAAGCTTGAGCAGCGCGGCGTGATCCGGGGTTACCGGGTCGATGTGGACCCCGCGGCTTTGGGCCGCCCCCTCACCGCCTTCATCCGCCTGACCGTCGCCTCGGACGAAAAAAACGAGGCTGGCATCCGAGCCATCCGCCGTGACCCGGACGTGCTGGAGTGCTATCACGTCGCGGGGGAAGATTGCTACATTCTCAAGACCCGGGCCAGCGATCCCGGCGAGCTGGAAGCGCTGCTCGCGCGCCTCCGCAAACAGATGAACATTCAGCGGAGTGTGACGATGATCGCTCTGTCCGTGATTAAGGAGGGCGCGCCCCTGAATACGCTGCCGCCGCCCTCGGCCCTCCCGGCCAACCACAAATCATCGAGGAAGAGAAAATGAAACTCAAAGAATGGGGCGCTTTCGCCGTGCTTGGCTTAGTGTGGGGGTCGTCGTTCCTGTGGATCAAAATCGCCGTCGCGGAGATCGGGCCGTTCACGCTCGTGGCCTTCCGCCTGCTGTTCGGACTGATCGGCCTGTTGGCGGTCGTGCGCCTGCAAAAGCAAGCCTTCCCGCGCGAGCGCAGGGTGCTGCTTGCCTACCTCTTCATGGGCGCGTTCAACACCGCCATCCCCTTCACGCTCATCTCGTGGGGCGAGACCCGCATTGACTCCGGCCTGGCCTCGATCCTGAATGGGACCGTGCCGTTGTTTACCATCGTCATCGCTCACTACTGGCTGCACGACGAGAAAATCACCCTCCCCCGCATCGCCGGGCTGGTCGTCGGGTTCGTCGGCGTGGTGGTGCTGGTGAGCCGGGACCTCGGCCCCGGGGGCCTGCAAGGGAACACCTGGGGCCAGTTGGCGGTCATCGCCGCCGCGATGTGTTACGCCACGGCGATCACCTTCTCGCGCCGGCATCTGCGCGGCCAGCCGCCGGTGGTCCAATCCACCATGGTCCTGCTGATCGCCGATGCGTTCATGTGGGTCGCCGCGCCGATCGCCGAGGGCGGCTTCCACCTGCCGCGCCTGCCGCTGACGTGGTTCGCCATCGCCTGGCTGGGCCTGCTCGGTTCGTGCCTGGCGTACCTGTTGTTCTTTTACCTGATCAACGCCTGGGGGCCGACGCGCGCCTCGCTGGTGACGTATGTGTTCCCAGTCATCGGCCTGATTTTGGGAATCATCTTCCTCGGCGAGGCCGCCGACTGGCGGCTGATCGCGGGGTCGTTACTGATCGTGGGCGGGATTGCGGTCGTCAACCTCAGGCTGCGCCCCCGGCCGATCCCTGCGCCCCAGCCGGCCTCAGCCGATTGAGGGCAGAATGGCGAAACGTTACCATTTCGTCCAGGCCGACGTTTTCACACACCAGCCCTTCGGCGGGAATCAACTGGCGGTGTTCACGGATGCGCGCGGCTTGAGCGAGGCCGAGATGCAGGCGCTCGCGCGCGAGATGAACTTCTCGGAGAGCACCTTCGTCCTGCCGCCCGAAATCCCGGGCGCGGCCAGGCGCGTGCGCATCTTCACTCCCGCGACCGAGCTGCCCATGGCCGGGCACCCGACCGTGGGCACGACGTTTGTGCTCGCCCAGCGCGGCGAGATCGCCGGCGACGAGGCCGTGTTGGAATTGGGCATTGGGCCGGTGCGGGTGGAGATTGAACGCCAGGCGGGCCAGCCGCAATTTGTATGGATGACGCACCGCCAGCCGGAGTTCGGCGCGACGCGCGACGACCGGGAGCGTGTCGCGGAGGCGCTGGGCGTCTCGGCCGGCGACTTGCGCGCCGACCTGCCCATGCAGGTGGTCTCTACCGGCATGCCCTTCTTGATGGTGCCGCTGCGCTCGCTGGAGGCGATTGGCCGCTGCCGCGTCAACCAGGCCGCGCTCCAGAGCCTGTTTGCTGGGGCTGACCCCCGGATGGTGCATATGTTCACCACGGAAACAGTTGACCCGCACGCCCGCCTGCACGCGCGCATGTTCGCGCCGCATGTCGCCGACATCCCCGAAGACCCGGCCACCGGTTCAGCCGCCGCGCCGCTGGGCGCGTATGCCGCCCGTTATGGCCTCGTCTCCGAAGAGCAATTTATCGTCGAACAGGGGATAGAGATGGGGCGGCCCAGCCAAATTTACGTCATCGTGCGCCGAGCTGGCGAGACCTTTACAGAACTCAAAATCGGCGGGCAGGCAGTGATTGTGGGGGAAGGGGAAATCTTCTGGGATTGATGATTGCTGAGTGAATCATGCCTCAATCAGCAATCAAAAATCATCCATCTACAATTCGCATCCGAAATTCCGTCAACTCGTAAATGTGCTCGCCGTAGTGGGCGTAAGTGGTGAATTTGACCCACCACCCCACCCGATCATTCGGGTCGAGGCATCGCGCTTCGGGCAGCGCGGCGATGAGGGCCAGCAACTCCCGGCGGGCGCGGTTGAGGCGGCGTTTGCTCGCGGCGAGAGGGCGGCCTTTGTCTTCGACCTGCCTGAGGGCGTTGAACGTATTCGTGCTATGGCCGAGGGTGGCCTTGCGCCCCTTCATCAAGTCGGGGATGATGCGCAGCGCGGCTTCCTGCCACGCGGCGATGTGATTCATCACGTCCTTGACGCTCCACTCCGGCCCGCACGCGCCGGGCTGCATCAAGGCCTCGTCCGGCAGTTTGCACCACGCAGCCGCTAACTCATCCCACACTTCCTTCTCGCGGGCGGCGAACTCGGCGCGGGTCTTGGGGCGCGGTTTGGGTTTTCGTCTTGGTTTCATAGTCGTTACCTTCGAACTACGAAGACCACAAAGAGCACAAAGGCAGACGCCGGTTCTTTGTATTCTTCGTGTGCTTTGTGGTTCAATCATCCGCGCTTGCTACCCCCGCCCAGAAGCATCCGCGTCCAATATCTCCGCTCCCTGCGAGGCCCGGCACACGTAAATTTCCGGCTGCTTGCCGATTGCCTTCTCATATTGAATAGCCAACTCACGTCTGAAATCGTCTGCCGCCGAGGAGACGACGAGGTTCACAGTGCATCCGCCGAAGCCCGCGCCGGTGAGCCGCGCGCCGTAACAGCCTTCAATTTTCTGCGCGGCCTTGACCATCGCGTTCAGTTCCGGGCATGAGACTTCATATAAATCGCGCAGGCTGGCGTGGCACTCGATCATCAGCGCGCCGAACTCGGCCACGCGGCTGGCGCGCAGGGCGGAGACCGCCGTCTGGACGCGGGCGCATTCCTCGACGACGTGGCGCGCGCGTTTCGCCACGATGGGCGACAGGCGCTGTGCGTGCCGGTTGAAATCCTCCACCGGCACATCGCGCAGCGCCTTGATGCCGGGCAGGACTTCTGCGAGGACGCGCACAGCCTCTTCACAATGCGCGCGGCGGACGTTGTATTCGCTCTTGCCCAGCTCGCGCCGCACCATCGTATCGGCGACGACGATGGCGACGCCCTCCGGCAGGGGCACCGGTTCCCATTCGAGTGTGCGGCAGTCCAGCAGGAGTGCGTGTCCCGCGCGGCCGCAGGCCGAGGCGAACTGATCCATGATGCCGGAGTTCACACCCACGTACTGGTTCTCGGCGCGCTGACAGGTCAACGCCAGGTCCATCGGGTTCAGCAACCAGCCGCCGAGTTTTTGCCACGCCGTCGCAAACGCGACCTCGACGGCGGCGGAGGAACTCACCCCCGCGCCGCGCGGCACGTCCGCAGTGAGCACCGCGTCCATCCCGGCGACCGCCAGCCCCCGCGCTTTGAGCGCCCACCCCACCCCGGCGGGATAATGCGCCCAGCTTGTGAGCGGCTTGCCGGTCACGTCCACTTTGGCATCGAGTTCAGTTGTGCGAAAGACCGCGCCGTCGTCGAGGTCCATGGCTGAGAGCGAGACGAGCGGGCTGTCGCACTCGCCCACCGCGACGTAGGCCGCGCGGTCAATCGCGGCGGGCAGGACCCAGCCGTCGTTGTAGTCCACGTGCTCGCCCAGCAGGTTCACCCGCCCCGGCGCGCGGGCGATGAAGGAGGGAGAGGTGTGGTAGGAGTTTTGAAATTTGCCAGTGAGGCGCTGGAGGATATCAGTCATTGTCGTTAGTGAAAAAGAAATATTTGTTATAGCGCCAAGCTGAGTTGAAAGGCTCTACCACAACATGAAGCCTATTATCCCCACCTCGGCCAGCGCCTCACGCAATTTCTCGATGTCTTCCTGCCGCACTTCCACGGCTTCGCGGCTGAGGGTTTCGCCGAGGCAGCGTTTGACGCCGGACGTGCGGCGCAGGGTTCTCCTACTCCATCCTCCCCCCTCCGTAAATATTACTGTAGATTGACCAATCCCGCCTGTCACCCCGCTATAACCGCGCCTGTAACGCTCATCACCTATATTGAGAGTGAAGACCGACGAGGCAAACTCTCCCGAAGGCTCGGAACCTTCGGGGGTAGTCAAGCATAGCCTCTGCGCTCCAACAGAGCGCTAAAGCAGCGCTGGCATGATCCGGCTGCAACACAGGCGCGAAACTGCCTGTGAAGTCAACCGCTGTAACCAGATTGTCACCACTTTGGATCAATCGTGTAACGACCGAGGCAAACGATGTCCATTGTCCTGGAACAACTCACTAAACGGTATGGGGGCTACCCGGTAGTGAACCACGTCTCGCTAGAGATCGCGGAGGGTGAGCTGCTTGTCCTCATCGGGCCAAGCGGGAGCGGCAAAAGCACCATCCTGCGCATGATCGCGGGCCTCAACACGATTGACGAGGGGCGGGTGCTGCTGCACGGGCGCGACGTGACCTACGCCACGCCGCAGCAACGCGGCGTCGGCTTCGTCTTCCAACACTATGCCCTGTTCCGCCACATGTCGGTGGCGGAGAACATCGAGTTTGCCCTGCGCGTCCGCAAGGTCTCGGCCAGAGAACGGCGGCGGCGGCGCGATGAACTGTTGGAATTGGTGGGCCTGGCCGGGCTGGGCAGCCGGCTGCCCACGCAACTTTCCGGCGGGCAGCAACAGCGCGTGGCGCTCGCCCGCGCGCTCGCCCACCGCCCCGAGGTGCTATTGCTGGATGAGCCGTTCGGCGCGTTGGACGCCAAGATTCGCGTCGAACTGCGGCGCGCGCTCCGGCGCATCCAAACCGAGTTGGGAATCACGACCATCTTTGTGACGCACGATCAGGAGGAAGCCTTTGAGCTGGCGGATCGGTTGGGCGTGATGAACTTTGGCCGCCTGTTGGAGGTGGGACTGCCCGCCGAACTGTATCAGCGCCCTCAAACGGAATTCGTAGCGACTTTCCTGGGCACGGCGAATCTGCTCGTCGGGCGCTGTGTGCCCG
>C687J29651_10001009_pt1 | contig 11949 bp, 8 predicted proteins | sample RifCSP13_1_FD_29651 | JGI IMG/M metagenome (IMG submission 29651) | reverse complement strand
CGGCGCCTTCAAAATGGGCGGATGATCGTTGTGCATCATTCTCGATCACAGGGGCACGCGCCTGCACAGCCCGCCCCACGATGCCGGTCCCGGCAGGAAGACGCTGACCAAGAAGGTTACCTGATACAGGCCCAACCATCACACGGAAGATCAGATCACCCGTCTGCTCATCCACCAGGAACAACGTTCCCGCTTCGCAATTCAAAATGCTGACAGCGTTCTCCAGAATATTGTGAAGAAGCGGCTCCTGCTCCAGTGTGGAGGTAAGCTGGCGGGTGATCTCATTCAGCGTGGAAAGCTGGTGAGCGCGCTGTTCAGTCTCCTGCAAGAGACGGGCTTTCACGATGGCGCCCACAGTCTGGTCTGCAATTGCCTGCAACAGATCGAGTTGACCACGTGTGTAAGTCACCGTTGCATCATCACTGCCCACACTCAGGGATCCCATGGTCTCAGCCCCGGCATTGAGCGGCACACCCATCCATGCATAGATGCCCTGCGCGNCAGGNGTNAGGTTGCGCGCCCGGCATTCACGCATGTAATCCTGTGTGAGGATCTGGCGNCCTTTGCGGATGATCTCCTGTCCCANNCCCAGGCTGAGTGGCAGCGGGTGATTCTCGCGATCAATGACACGTTCATGATCCTCCACNCANAAGCCGTAATGGAAATANTTTCCGGCTTTGTTGTAGAGGGTGATATGAAAAAGGGAGGANGGGATGATCAGTGTCGCCTGCGCAAAGATCAGTTCCAGAACNTCGTCAAATGTGAGGGTGACGTTCACGCCTTGCGAAACACGCGTCAANGCGTTCATTTCCTGCACACGGCGTTCAAGGTCAACAACCGTCTGGACACGCGCGATCGCAACGGATGCCTGATCGGAGATACTATCCAGAAAATCCAGATCTTTGGGGGTATACACACCGCCAGAAAGCGGAGCGCCTAACGCAAGCCATCCCACAGGCTTATCTTCGCCGGGCAATGCAACAAAGAGCCGCGCTCCCAGTAATGAAAGGCGTGCTTCATCTCCCCGCAAAATACTGGGCAGGTTGATCATATCCAGATAAAGCGGGATGTTCTCTCTCTGGAAATATAGCACCAGAGGACTGTTCGATGAGAAGCGGATGTCACTGGTTGGGCGGCCATCGCCATCGGCAAGCGCGACATACTGATCGTTCAAAGTGTCATAAGTGTAAATATGCAGCCGGTCAGGCACAAGACTGGTTGCAACTTGCTGCCGTAACACGCGTCCAATGGTATTCAGGTCAAGTGCGCTGGTCAGTTCATGACTGAAAGTCCGGAGGCGGTCTTCATAAGCGCGCTGGCCGCGGAAGAAGGTGCTGTCCACCAAGCTCTGCAAACGAATACGAAGCGGGTCGAGAAGAACCGCGATCACAAAAACCAATCCGCCGATCAAATAGGGATTGTCCGATGGCATGGCAATCGCAAAGATCGAACCCAACCCGCTGACCAGCAAGGCATACGCCGCGACGACAAGGATCGTCAGCGCGGAGTAAACGATTCCCTTGCGCAACCAGTTATCGGTGCGCAGGAGGCGGAAGCGCAGGATCACATAGCCGTTGACCAGGGGGAAGATGATAATCGGCAGTAAAAGGTACGGGTTAAAGGATTCCCGATTAAGCAATAACCAGCCCACAATTGGACCAAATGCCACTAAAGATCCAAAAAGAATTGTCCTCGCCTGGCTTTTTACAACAGGCGAATGAGATAAAAGCGCACGATACCCCAGCGCGCCGAAATAGACCAGCGCGGCCAGACCCACGAAGAGATAAATGGTTTGCCAGGCGCCAATATAGGCAGTCGGATTCTCGAAATCATACAGTTTGAAATAGGCATTGAAAGCCAGAAGTATGCCGGCCGCATATCCAAACCATCGCAGGTATGGACGACCCAGCACCAGGCGCGCCTCCTGCGGAAAGGCGAGCGCAAGATCGATCAAAGCGCCGCCGGATAGGGCAACAGCCAGGGTCCAGATATAAGTGAAACGATGAGAGGTGTATAAATCAAAAAGAGCGCCGAGCCCGATGGCCAGCGATGAAGCCATCATCGAAAACGCGCGGCCGGCTGGTTCTGTCCTGCGCAAACCAAAAATCCATAAACCAATTGCTAAAAACACCAGGCTTAGGATTGCTGGCATTACAAAATATGCAATTCGATCAGCAAAGGGAAATGGCTGGAGGGTAACGTCGACCGTTCTGTTCCCGCCGTCCAGCGTGCGAATGGTGACTGGTATGACCTCATTATTACGGAACGAGCCGAGGGTACTGTTCAGGTCACCAGCATTTGAAATCGGGTGACCCGCGACGGATATGAGCTGGTCGCCGAGTTCAAATCCCTGTCCATATAAAGCCCACTGTTTCCCTGTTTCGCTTGCATCCGAACCATTCAGTACAAGAGTCTGCTCGAAGAACCCGCCAATGAACGGATTCTTCAACCAGTTATAGGCCAACAACAAGGATAGGATGAAAACCACAGCCGCAATGCCTTGATATACAAGGACAATGGACTGCATCACTTTGCTCAAAGCTGTATTAATACGATAGGCCTGGTACATGGTTCAACAGATAAAGCACTGATCCGATCGGCGCTTACGAAATTTTACACCTCATCCCATAAACAACTATGGTACTTTCATGACAAAGAAGAAGGTGGAGCGCACCTCAAAAACAAACGTCCCGCAGGTTTTTGCAGACCAATCTGATTGGCTCACTTCAACCTGCGGGACGCTCAAGTCAATCAGGCTAGATATCCAGGTTTCTAACCGCTTTCGCGTGCGTCTGGATAAATTTACGTCGGGGATCCACAGCGTCTCCCATCAGCATGTCAAACGTGCGGTCCGACTCAGCCGCATCCTCCACCGTGACGAGGAGCAGAGTCCTGTTCTCGGGGTTCATGGTCGTTTCCCAGAGCTGGGTCGGATTCATTTCACCGAGACCCTTGTAGCGTTGAAGGCTCGCCTTCTCACCCACTTCCTTGACGATCCTGTCTTTCTCCTTTTCGGTATAAGCATACTTGATTTGATTCTTGTAGGCAACCCGATACAGCGGAGGCTGGGCAATATACAAGTGCCCGTCTTCGATCAATTTCGGCATGTAACGGAAAAAGAATGTCAGCAAAAGTGTGCGGATGTGGCTTCCGTCCACATCGGCATCGGTCATGATGATGATGCGTCCGTAACGCAAACCTTCCACGTCAAAATTATCTCCGATGCCCGTCCCCAGCGCAGAGATCAACGCCCTGATTTCATTGCTCGATAGAATCTTGTCAAGGCGGGCGCGTTCGGTATTCATAATCTTGCCGCGCAAAGGCAGGATTGCCTGAAAGTGGCGGTCGCGTCCCTGCTTCGCAGACCCGCCTGCCGAGTCACCTTCCACGATATAGAGTTCGGTCTTCGATGAATCGCGATCGGAACAATCTGCCAGTTTGCCGGGCAATGTAAGCGACTCCAGCGCGGACTTGCGGATGACAAGGTCGCGTGCCTTGCGCGCCGCATCACGCGCCCGGGCAGAGGTGAGACATTTGGCGATGATTGCCTTCGCAGCCTGTGGATTCTCCTCCAGGAACGTATAAAATGCTTCTCCCACCACCTGCGTCACGCAGGTCTGCACCTCGGGGTTCATCAACTTAACCTTGGTCTGCGATTCAAATTGCGGGTCGGGGTGTTTGATCGAGACGATCGCAGTCAGACCTTCACGAGTATCATCCCCAGAGAAGTTCGGGTCGGCGTCCTTAAGTAATCCATTCTTGCGCGCGTAATCATTGATGACACGTGTCAGAGAGGAACGCAAACCGGTAAGGTGCGTACCACCATCAATCGTATTGATGGTATTTGCAAACGAATACACGGATTCAGTGTAGGCATCTGTATATTGGATCGCCGCCTCGATGCCAATACCCTCCACGTCCTTTTCCACGTGCACAACGGAGTGCAGGTTTTCCCGGTTGCGGTTCAGATAACGGACGAAGGACGTAATACCGCCTTCGAAATAGAAAGTCATCTCGCGATCATTGCGCTCATCCATGAACTTGATCGTAACGCCGCGCGTGACGAATGCCATCTCGCGGAAACGCTGGAGCAAAGTATCAAAGCGGTAATCGAGATTATCTTCCTTGAAGATCTGCGGGTCAAACTTGAACGTGACCTTGGTCCCGGTGTCGTNNGCCTTNGTCTTCCCNATGACTTTTACCGGAGTTTTTGGATAACCGCGTTCATAACGCTGAAAGTGGATCTGCCCATCCAGGTGCACTTCCACTTCACACCACTCCGAGAGCNCATTGACCGCGCTGACACCCACGCCATGCAGNCCGCCAGAGACTTTATACCCGCCTCCACCAAACTTACCGCCCGCGTGCAGGGTGGTCATGACCACTTCCANCGCNGACTTTTTCATCTGNGGGTGCANCCCAACAGGGATGCCTCGCCCGTCATCCTCCACAGACACACTGGAATCAGGATGAATAGTAATGTCAATATGTGTACATGCGCCAGCCAGCGCCTCGTCAATCGCGTTATCTACAACTTCATAGACAAGATGATGCAGGGCCTTGGCGTCCGTACCGCCGACATACATACCCGGGCGCCTGCGTACAGCTTCGAGACCCTCCAAAACCTGAATGCTGCTGGCATCATAATTTGTATTGTTGTTCTCTTTTGCCACAAAAACCTCCAAAGGTTCCCATCTCAACGGTAATTGACAGGATCAGCAATCATTGCACTTGTCGACCTGGTACAGTTTGTTTCTGTTGCACCTGCTCAAAGACAGTCTGCAGCCAGGCATTCATATCCCGATAATACACAAAACTTGCCGCCAGCAATGCAGTAGTGATAAANGCATGTCCGGCAATTCCAACCAGCATCATCCACGAATCATTCGGCGGTATACTCCACAGATAATTCAAACCTCTGTAGAGGATAAACGCGCTCAACACAAACATGCCGCTCGTTGGCAGTGTGAAGCGTGTCATCCGCAGGCTGGAGAAAACTGAATAGAAAGCATTCTGTCTGCGCGCAAAAATTCCGTGCGGCGTAAAAAACAGCGGGACGATCAGCCAGAAAGACAGCATCAGCATGACAAATACCACGCCATTTGCCAGCGCAGGGCTGATCAATGCGAGAATTGTGAGTACGAACAAAACCGGCACCGTAACCATCACCAGACTGATGAACCAGATCGCAGACAGGATAAAGGTTTGGACAATTGCCCGCACGGAACTAATACCCGCTTCTTCACCACCCAAAGCTGTTCCCGATACCCAGCGGAAATACAAGCCTCCACCAACCCAGCCGATCAGGATCAGCAGGAACGCAAGACCGATCAAACCCGGCAGGGATGACACTTGCATAATCCTCTGCTCTCCATACGGAGTGACTACAGGCATTGTCCCGGCTGACAGACTGGAAACACCAATCGGAAATGTCAGTAACTTGCTGAGCAGGCTGAGCACGTTAAACCGTTCCAACGCCTCCATGAACAAGGCCTGAGCACCAGAAATTCTCTGAANATCGGCAGGAGNTGCCATGCCCCTGCGCGCCTGATCGAACATGAACTTAAAGTACGGACTAAGCAATCCNTCCACGCTCAAACGCGGACCCAGCCATAGCCACAGATCCAGCGCCAAAGGGAATAAAATCAGCATCACATGACTGGAAACAGCNTCAAACCCGGCCCTGAGTGATCCAATCACCCCGGGCGGCGGGGGAAGAGTTTCAAGTTTCTGCACGTTCATAACCACTTGATTCTACCATACCGGGCATATCTTGGCATTCGTCCATGGGACAGGTACAATGCACGCATGAACGAGCAAAGATATCTGCCGGATTCCGACCGTATTGGCACCCTGACCTCCACCGTCTTGCTGGCTTTTGCTCTCAACCATCTCATCCGCTCTCCTGAATTCAATCTCGAGATTCAGTTACCGGGTTTCTTTTTCTCACTTCCACTGAACATATCCACTGCCATGAGCCTGCTCACGGCAGGGCTCACCGCCACTGGCATGGATTGGCTGCTGCGCGGCCACCCGTCACTCAAGGGCAGAGCCACATTCCAATGGTGGATCCTGCCCACGCTTACCACCTTTGTCATCGGCGTACCGCTGACCATCCTGCCCGATGGAATAGCATGGTGGATCGGTTTCGGGATTGGTGGTGCGTTCCTCTTCTTTGTATTCCTGGCCGAATACATCGTTGTAGATGCTGGAGCGCCATATTACGCGGCAGCCATGGCAGGGCTGACCGCCATCTCATACACACTGTTCTTTATCCTCACAGTTGCCCTGCGCTACAGCGATGCACGTCTCTTTCTCATGATTCCGGCTTTATTCCTCGCCGCAGCGCTTGCCAGCCTGCGCATCCTGCACCTGCGGCTAAGCGGCCGCTGGGAATATCCATGGGCAATTGGCATCGCGTTCGTTTGCATACAGATCGCGGCAGGCCTGAATTACTGGCCGCTATCATCCATCCAATTCGGGTTGATGCTCATTGGTCCGTTGTACGGGCTGACCAACCTTGCAATCAATCCAACCTTGCAATCAATCTGAGCGAAGACCTGCCCACACGACGCGCCGCGCTTGAACCTGCTGTTGCCACTGCGCTGTGCTGGGGATTGGCGATCGTGATTAGATAAGATGATCCGGCAATTGACGATGAATAAAGAGCACTGGCAGGAGATGCTCCGTCATGTTGACAGCCACATTCCATTGGAGGCGTGCGGCCTGTTGGCGGGTACGAATCGGGTACGAATGACCGGGTGGAGAAAGTCATCGGGGTACGGAATCAGGCACAAAGTCCCGTGCGATTCGTAATGGATCCCTATGAACAACTCAAAGCTTTCGATTGGATCGAATCCAACGGGCTCGACCTGCTTGGCATCTTTCACTCCCATCCCACGGGCCCTGAAACTGCCTCCGCCACCGATATAGCAGAGGCGGCTTATGAGGTGGTCCACATCATCTGGTCGCGGATTGGGAATCGCTGGCAGGCGCGCGGTTTCTGGATCGAAAACGGTGAGCCAGGCGAAGTGGCCTTGCGGATCGAATAGAGNAACCATATTGATTTTCCTGTGTTTCCCATGGTAGACCGCCCAGAGGAGAGCAATAATGCAGATTCTGTTTGATATTGGGGCCGTGGTACTCGGTTATATTTTAGGGTCCATCCCCTTTGGCTTGTTAATTGTAAAAATGAAAACCGGAAAAGATATTCGCACTGTGGAAAGCGGACGCACTGGAGGGACGAATGCCATGCGCGCTGCGGGATTTGGAGCTGGTCTGCTCACAGCCATCATGGACGCTTTGAAGGGCATCGCAGCTGTTTCGGCTGCGCAGGCACTTACAGGAAATCATCTTGTCCATGTATTTGCTGCTGCGAGCGCAATAATCGGACATAACTATTCCATCTTTCTGACCGAACGCGACGAAAACGGACGCTTGCGTTTAGGAGGCGGCGCGGGAGCCATGCCAGCTATTGGAGGTGCAATAGGATTCTGGGGTTGGTCATTCCCAATCATAGTTGGTCTGGGCGCGCTGGTCTTTTTCACAGTGGGTATTGCCTCCCTCGCAACAATGACTGTAGGAATGTCTATAATCATCCTATTCACCATCCGTGCTTCAATGGGTCTCATGCCCTGGGTAGATGTGTTATATGGAGTTATTGCAGAGGTACTCTTGATTTGGGCACTCCGAACCAATATAAAAAAATTACTGACTGGCAATGAGCGCGTGGTCAGTATCAGCTTGGCTGGACAATTAAGAATTAAGAGAGAGCAACGCAAGGCTACCGAGCCCATGGATGATGTTTAGCTAAGACAAACAAAACAATGCTCAGAACATGGAGGTAAGTTGTCGTAAGGAACATAAAAGGTTAGAACCGCAGTGGATCATGTTTTGATGGCACATGAGAACTTATCAGATAATATTCATTTTGGAGATGATTATGTACCAGCCGTTAGTTGGAATCCGCGTCCTTGATCTCTCTCGGCTTCTGCCAGGACCCTATCTTACGCAATTGCTGGCTGACCTGGGAGCGGAAGTAATCAAAGTGGAAACACCAAGCACCGGTGACTATGCCCGTTTCATTCCTGCCAAGATGGGGCTCGGTAAAATGTTTGAAATGATCAATCAGGGAAAGAAAAGTGTTGCGATCAACTACCGCAATCCTCGTGGGCGTGAGGTCCTCATGCGTCTAACGGCTACTGCAGACGTGGTACTCGAAAGTTTTCGGCCAGGGACAGCAGCACGCTGGAAAATTGATTACGAATCACTGCGAGCGGTCAAACCTGACCTTATCTATTGTGCCCTTTCGGGCTACGGCCAAAATGGCCCCTACCGCCAGCGCGCTGGACATGATTTGAACTACACAGCCATTAGTGGAGCACTGGCATTGAATGCAGTGGAAGGCCAGCCGCCCACTCCCTACGGCGTGACAGTTGCTGATCTGAGTGGGGCTATGCTGGCAGGGATCGCCATTCTCAGCGCACTGGTGGGGCGGCAGAGCAGCGGACAGGGCGCTTACCTCGATGTGGCCCTGCTCGACGGCGTTCTCTCATGGATGATGCCCCAGGCTGGCGCGGCTTTTTTTGGTGGCTTGCCAGTGATAGGCGGAACACTGGCACTGCACGGTGGTTTGGCTTGTTATAACATCTATGAAACAGCCGATGGTAAAAATCTGTCGCTCGGCGCTTTGGAACCCTCGTTCTGGAGTGATTTTTGCAGAATCACCGGGCGAAATGATCTGCTCTCACGCCAATTCGATCGCACGATCAAAGATGAAGTGGCAGCCACCTTCAAACAACGTACCCTGGCCGCATGGCTTGAAGTCTTCTCCGACGGTGACGGGTGCGTGGAACCCGTACTGTCGTTCGAGGAAATGTTGTCGCATCCACAGGTGAAGGCGCGTGGCTTTGTGCGCGAGGAAAACGGTCAANCAGTTGGNTTGAATACGCCGTTCGTATTTGCACACGGCCCAAAACGCGCCGCACCCGGGCTGGGCGAGCACACCCTGACCGTTTTGGGAGATATTCTCAGCAAGCAAGAACTGGAGGATCTGACAAACAGTGGCGTTATCGGCCCGCGGAAGATTCACTAAGATTCAGCCACCAAGCCCTTATGGCCTGGCTCCTCTTTTTCAAAGTCAACATTGTTCGTGGTTATTGCGCACTCTGCATCTGTTGCAGTAAAGCACGCAGGTTTCTTTGATGCAATGTCTGTGCCAGTCCACCCAGATAGACGCGGCTCTTGCCGCAGTTTTCAATCGTGATATTCTCCAGAAGTTCCTCGGCATTCTTGCGCCGCGACACNGNTTTGACAGATCTTTTGATCGCAGAAAGATAATTCAAGTTCTCCCTAACTGCTGCCTCGATCTCACCGCGCAGGATCACGTCGCCATGCCCCTGAACGATATTCTCAAGACCCATGCGCCCTACGCGTTTAATGGAAGCCATAATATCGTCGATCTCCCCATCCACGATGTAGGGCAGTGGCATGAATGAATCGCCCGCGAACAGAATACGATCCTCTTCAACCAGTACCGCGATCCCATCCTTGCTGTGCCCCAATGCGGGCGATATGATTAAATTCTTCTTGCCCACGCGCAGAGTAATTTCGCCGTCTGCAAAGGTCATTTGCGGCAACACAATCTTTACCTGGCGCAGCGCCGGATTTTGCCTTTTCGCGGTTTCCAGAGAGGGTACACCCCGCTCCTCCAGCAGGTCACGGCAGCGCGCGTGCGCGACGACCGTTGCCCCGGGGAAGAAACAATTGCCCCATGTGTGATCCGCGTGATAATGTGTGTTGATCACATAACGTACAGGTACATTCAGTTCATGTTCGATGAATTCGCGGATGCTAAGCGTTTCATCTGGCAAAGCCAGTGTGTCGATCACCACCGCCCATTGCGGTCCAGCCACCACACCCGCAGTTACCTGAGCATAAACTTCACTCTGGAACCAAAAGACATTTTCAGAAACTCGTTCGCGATGCATTCAAACCCTCATAAAATTTTTCCTATTGATAGCACAAATCGCGGTGAAAATCAAGTTGACTAGACAAATTACGCCCATTTTCGCAAGGGCCATACTGAACTCACGCTTGCTTATGCACTTCTGCCATGATACACTTTACCAAGATGGCCAAGGATCTTCTGCTCGTAACTACAGATACAAACTTCGCAAAAGTGCTCCTCCAGGGATTGAGACAGGAAGGATACCGCGTCCACGTTGCCAAAGGAAAAGGTGAAGCGGTCGTACGCGCAGATGAAGAAAACTGCACACTCGCCTTTCTTGATATGGATCTTGGATACAAAGCGGTCGCAGACATTGGCCGGTCGCTTCGTATGCTCAATTCGAACATCGGCTTGGTTCTGCTCTCTGACGAGGATTCGATCCCCGCGCTGGATGAGATCCGCCCATGGACATTGTTGCGTAAACCATATTATCTACCGGATGTGTTGACGATGTTGGATGATAATTCCACTCCCCTTGCCAGGCCTTCCAAGACAACAGCAGACCCTCGGGCTGTTCAAACAGCCAACCAGGAACTGCCCTGGTTGCTGGATGCGACCAAAGCTGCGCAGCACCTCACGCGGCTCACGCTCGAGTCTTCTGCACAGGCAGCGTTGATCACGCGCGGAGATCATTTGTGGGCATACGCCGGCCAGCTCTCCCAGGGTGCAGCAAAAGAACTGGCTATGACCGTCACCCGTCACTGGGATGGGCAAAAAGGCAGTGACCTGCTGCGCTTTGTCCGCCTGGAGGCAACGAAAGCCGAGCACATGTTATATGCCACGCGTCTTGCAGATGATGTGGTGCTGGCACTTGTCTTCGATGCCGAAACGCCATTCAGCACCATCCGTACGCAGGCCGGACAACTGGTAAATTTGCTTTCGACGCCGGTCTCCGAGGGGATGGAGTCACCGCTTGAACAACAGAAACATTTTCCGGCTTCGTATGATGCACCCACACAAATGTTGGATGACGAGAGCAGCCCGGATCTCGAAATCCCGGATATCTCCGAGATTCTTTCGGATGTCCCGTCCCCAACCCCGGAACGAGGAATGATCCCATTGTCCGATGAGGAGGAGTGGGGTACGCGGCCTTCTCCATCCCGTTCTACCAAATATAGCCGTGAGAGCTCACCTGCTGTCCGTGCGAACGATTTGCTGATGGCAAATCAGGATAACGAACAGACTGTTGAGTCCCGCGTGGGCGGGATTGAGGACTTCGATGCGACGATGCCTTCAAAGTCACGCCACCGTCCCGAGACCCCGGTCCGCAGACCCATGCCCGGCCAGTTGGATGAGACTCGTCCCCATTCGATTACTGAAGTGGCCAGCCGTGTGATGCTCGAGCCGATCGCACCNGGCCTGTATAATTTGACCTATGCCTGCCTGCTGGTGCCACGTTTTAGTTCACACTATCTGACCGGTGACGTATCAGACCGGTTATCGGAATGGCTGCCACAAATCTGCATTGCCTTTGGCTGGCGCTTGGAATATCTGGCTGTGCGCCCTGAGTATGTGCAATGGGTGGTGAATGTGCCGCCAGCTACTTCGCCAGGTTATTTGATGCGTATTGTGCGCCAGCAGACTTCAGAAAAGATCTTTACTGAGTTCACGCGTATGAAAACGGAAAATCCTTCAGGTGATTTCTGGGCGCCAGGTTACCTGATCATGGGCGGCACGCAGCCACACCCCCCACAACTTGTGAAAGATTACATCAAACAGACCCGCACGCGGCAGGGGTATTCCCAGCCGAGAAGGTAACGCACAATGCGAGGAGGGCTTCAGCCCGACCAAGCGATCTCCTGATTGATGAGGGGATTGCTTCGGAAANNCTGCCCTGACTGGCGAAGCCGTGTCGAAGGGAACGCCCTCGCAATGACACATACAGAGCGCGGAGTATAATTGCTCCGCGTTTCCTTTTTAACCTTTTACTAAACACTGAC
>C687J29651_10001008_pt1 | contig 11949 bp, 2 predicted proteins | sample RifCSP13_1_FD_29651 | JGI IMG/M metagenome (IMG submission 29651) | reverse complement strand
TGAAGCCCGGCCCGCCGCCCGTTCCCGCCGTGGCCTGGACCGGCGCGCTGTAGTCGCTCTCCACGTCCGTGATGTCGATCGTCTTCACCCAGTAGAAGTAGGTCTGCCCGGCTTGCACGTTCGTGTCCGTGTACGACGTGGTCGGCACGACCCCGAGGTCCGTCCGCGTTCCCGTCTGCGACGTCGCACGGTACACGCGGTAACCGGAGATCTCCGAAGCGGGCAACGGCGTCAGGTCGTTGTACGTCGTCGGCGCGGTCCACGAGAACGAGATCGAAGTCGCGGTCTGCGTCGTCGCGACGAGCCCCGTCGGCGGGTTCGGCGCCCGCGCGCCCGTGCCCGTGGTGAACGTCGTNGTGTACTGCGTCGCGAGGGTCAGGCCGGGCGTGCACGCGTCGCGCGCCCCCGTCCCCACGTTGACCGTGTAGGGCGTCGAGATCTGGAGGGCCGGATGTCCGACCGTGACGACATCGTTCCCCGCGGACCACGAGAACGTGAGCCCGGCGACGGCGGGCGTGAAGCTGATCGCGGCCTGCGCGGACGCCGTGTCCATCGCCTCCGCGAACGTGAGGACGATCGTCACGTCCGTCGCGACGTTCGACGACCCCGGCGCCGGGGACGTCAGGAGGACCGTCGGCGGCGTGGAGTCGATCCGCACCGGCGCGCTCGTGTCCTGCGCGGACTCCCACGCGCTGTCCCGCACCTCCAGGAGGATCGTGACGTCCGCGTCCAGCCCATTCGGCGTGCTCCACGAGTACGTCTCCGGCGAGTTCGGCGTCTGCAGGCTCGTGATCGAGCTCGTCGTCACCCCGTCCGTGTAGTTGAGCCACACCCGAAGGCTCCCCGTGGGCGTCTCCAAGTCGCTCATCGTCCACGTGATGTCGAGGGAGGCGCCGCCCGTCCGGCAGACGTTCACGCCCGGCGCGGACAGCACCGCGGTCGGCGGCGTGTTCGTCGTGAAGTCGAAGGGGTTCGGGACCGGCCCCGCAACGAGCGGGTTCCCGGTCGTGTCCTGGCCCGCCACGGTGACCGTATAGGCGGTCCCCGCCGTCAGGCCTCCGTGCGTCACGGTGAGGACGGTGTTCCCGCCGCTCCACGTTTCGACCGGGCTTGGTGGCGCTGCCGGCGCGTAGGTCAGGACGACCGTCGCCGTGTTCATCGCCTCACTGAACGTGATCACGATGGGCGAGCTCCGCGGCACGGCGGTGGCCCCGTCGACGGGGCTCGTGGACACGACATACGGGGACGGGCAGAACGTCGTGAAGGACCAGACGTACGGCGCTCCCGCGATGTTGTTCCCGTCCAGGTCCCGCGCCGTCGTGATCGTCATCGTGTACACGGTGCACTGGGTGAAGTCGGCCACGTGGGTGAACGTGACGACCGTGTTCGCGGGCGCGTTCCACGTCGGCACAAGCGTGATCGTCGGGTTGATCGACCACGCCAGCGTTGCCGTGTTCATCGGCTCGCTGAACGTGACCACGATCGGTGAGTTCACCGCCACGTTGCTCGCTCCCGACGCAGGGTTCGTGTTCACGACCGTCGGGGGCACCCCGGTGATCGTCGCGCACACGACCTCGGAGCGACCGCGCGTCTCATAGACGCCGCTCGTGAGGTCCCGCCGGTAGTTGACGCCGAGCGTGTAGCAGTGCTGGCCCGTCGAAAGCCCCGTGTCGTTGTGAGCGGGCGTCGGGCCCTGGTTCACCGTGGCAAGGCTCGACCACGGTCCCGCCCGGGTCGGCGCCGTCCAGACATGGTAAGACGTGACATTCGCGACCGTCAGCGCCGTCCACCGCACGTCCACGTAGTCCCCGCCCGCCGTCAGGGAGAGGGTCGGGAGCGCCGCAAGGACGCCGTTCCCGAGGTCCTGGACGGAGGCGCCCGTGCGAAGGGTCCCCTCGATTGCGGTCGTGTAGTTCACGCCCGACCAGCTGTTGTTGCCGCGGGTCGTCTCGACGACGACGAACACCTGGTCCCCGTCCGCCCAGTTCCACGTGGCGCCCACGTCCTTCGCAAAGATCGCGGGCTCCGAGCCCGTGGCCTGGGCGAAGGAGTCGTCCCCCCACAGGGTCGCGTGCGCGGACTGGCTGACCGAAAAGAAGGTCACGCCCGCCGCGTTCGCCGGATTCGCGGGNCCCGGGGTCATGTCGTTCCCAGGGCCGAAGACGCCCCCCGCCACGATCTTGTTCGGGAGGGCGCTCGCGGAGAGCCCCGCGAACGCGACCCATGTCATCCACACTGCCAGCGCGATCGCCAGGTACGGCCTGTTCGCCATCTACGGCACCTCCGGTGTCACGAGTCTAGGCTGCCAACTGAAGTTTGCCACGATTGTGAAGTACACGGCGTCCCCGGGCGCGAGGGTGAAGTCCGTCCCCGTCCAGCCGCCCGGCTGCCAGAAGAACCGCACGGTGGTCTGGGTCGCGGAGTCCCACTTCACGACCTCGACGATCTTCGTGTTCGCGCCGCCGCCGAGGGATCCCTCGATGTCCAGGACGAGGTCGCTTGCCCGCTGGTACGTGCCCGTGAACGGGAGGGAGACCCAGTTCACGTTCCCGAGGGGTGGGGCGTTCCACGTGAAGGAGAGCGTGACCGCGCGGTCCGTCCCGACGAGGACCCACGAGAACGCGCTCACGGCGCCGACGTAGAGGCCGTCGCCCGCGCTGATCGTGAAGTCCGTCCCGCGCCACGCGCCCCGGAACCAGTAGTACAGGAGGGAGCTCTGCGTGGCGGGGTTCCACTTCGCGATCACGTCGACCCGCGTGTTCGTGAGCTCGTTCGCGATGTCGCTCGCCCGCGCGTACGGGGAGCGGTACGGGAGGGAGAACCAGTGGACGTTCGTGCTCGAGGCGCTGAAGCCGAAGGAGCGCGAGACCTTCACGCCCATCGTGGAGTTCCCGCCCTCCGTCGTGCCGCGGAGCGCGCGGACGACGTAGTAGTGGGTGAGCCCGTCCGTGAGGTGCCCGACCGCGTCGAACGTTGTCGTGGCGGTGGTTCCGAGGACCGTCCACGGCCACGCCGCGAACCGGTTCTGGGATTCGTAGACGCGGTAGTTGTCCGCGTTTGGCACCGCGGTCCACGTGAGCCGGATCGTGCTCGGCGCGACCCGCTGGACCTGGAGCCCGCCGGGCGCCCCGACCGTGCACAGGGTCGCGAACGTCCACGGGTTCGGGACCGGGCCGGGGGCGAGGGACTTCCCGTTCGTGTCTTCGCCCGTGACCGTGACCTGGTAGTTCGTGCATTCGACGAACGGGTTGTGCGTCACCGTGAGGATCGTGTTTCCGCCGGACCACGTGTGCACGAGACCTCCGACCGTCGGTGCGAACGTGACGACGACGCTCCCGGTGTTCATCGTCGCGCTGAACGTGATCACGACGGGCTGACTCAGTGCGACCCCGCTGGAGCCGTCTGCCGGGTTGGTCGACAGGATCTGGGGCGCCGGGCAGAACGAGAGGAATGCCCACGGGTTCGGCGCCGGGCCTCCCGTCAAGGAGTTCCCGTCCGGATCCTGGCCCGCGACCGTCACCTGGTACGAGGTGCACTCGAGGAAGTTCGCGGAGTGCGTGATCGCCACGGTCCGGTCCCCGTTGCTCCACGTGTACGAAAGGGCGCCGGCCGCGGGGACGAGCACCGCGTTCACCGTCACCGTGTTCATCGGCTCGCTGAAGTTCACCCAGATCGTCGCGTCCAAGGGCACGTCCACCGCGCCATTCGCGGGGTTCGTATCCTGGATGAACGGCGCGAAACAGACGGTCGTGAGGTCGAACGGGTTCGGCACGGGGCCCGCGACGAGTGGGTCCCCCTGCGCGTCGCTCCCGGAGACCGTGAACACGTACCCCGTGCACTCCGCGAAGTTCGGGTGGCTGAGCGTGAGGACGGTGTCCCCGTTCGCCCAGTTGTAGTTCAGCAGGATCACCGGGTTCGGAACCACGAGGACGGACAGGGTGTCCATCGGCTCGCTGAACGTGATCACGACGTTCTGCGCTGTGGGCACGTTCGTCGATCCGTCCACCGGGTCCGTCGACACGATGTAGGGGTTCACGCCCACGGTCGTGAACCGCCACGGGTTCGGCACCGGGCCGCCGATGAGGGGATCGCCATCCACGTCGTTCCCGTCGACGAACACCGTATATTGCGTGCTCTGGTTGAACGGCGCGGCGTGCGTCAGCGTGAGGACCGTGTCGCCGGCGGACCAGGTCGCCGTCAACGTGACGTCCGGCAGGATCGTCCAGATCACGCTCGCCGTGTTCATTGCCGTGCTGAACTGGACGACGATGTCCCGCGTGAGCGCCACGCCCGTCTCGTCCGCCGCGGGGCTCGTGCTCGCGATGAACGGGTTCGGGCACAGCGGGGTGAACGTCCACGGGTTCGGCGCGAGGCCGGGGACGAGGGGGTTCCCGTCGACGTCCTGGCCGCCCGTAATCGTGACCGTGTTCACGCCGCAGAGGAAGGGCGTCGTATGCGTCAGCGTGAGGAACAGGTTCTGCGGGTTCCAGTTCGGCGTGAGCGTGATCGACGGGTTGATCGTGAACGTGACCGTCGCGGGGTTCATCGGCTCGCTGAACTGGATCATGATGTCCGCGGTCTGGCTCACGTTCACATCGCCGTCCTGCGGCAGGGTGATGATGATGAACGGGTTCGCGCACGTCACCGCGAACTTCCACGGGTTCGGCGCGTGGCTCTCGTGCTGACCGGGCCACAGGTCGTTCCCGTCGAGGTCCTTCCCGCCCGTGATCTGCATCGTGACCATCGTGCAGACGGACCAGGGGACCGCGTGGGAGAGAGTGAGGGTTCGGTCCCCGTTCGTCCACGTCGGCACGAGGGCCGTTGCGGGCGTGATCGACCAGGTGACCGTGGCGGTCTGCATCGGCTCGCTGAAGTCCACGACGATGTTCGCGTTCGTCGCGACGCCCGTCCCGAGGTGCACGGGGCTCGTCGTCATGATGAACGGGATCGTGCACACCGTGTGGAAGTCGAACGGGTTGGGGACTGCGCCCGGCAGCAGGGAGAGGCCGGCCAAGTCCTTCCCGGTGATGTTCACCGTGTGCATCTCGCATTGCGGGAAGTCCGCCGTGTGCGTGAGCGTGAGAGTCCGGTCCCCGTTCGACCACGTCGGCGAGAGGACGATCGTCGGCGACAGGTTCCAGCTCACCGTGGCCGTGTCCATCGCCTCGCTGAAATCGATGATAATCGGCGCGTTCAGCGGGATGTCCGTCGTCCCCTGCGCGGGGTTCGTCGCGGTGATCGTCGGGTTCGTGCACCGGGTCACGAACGAGAACGGGTTCGGGACGAGGTTCAGGCCGTTGTTCAGCGGGTTCCCCGCCAAGTCCGTTCCCGCGGTGATCGTGACCGTGTACGCCGTGCACTCCAGGAAGGGCGACGCGTGGCTCAGCGATACCGAGCTGTTCGACTCGGACCATGAGGGCGTGACCGTCGTCGACGGGCTGATTATCCACGTGACGCTTGAGGTCTCCATCTCCTCGCTGAACCGGATGAAGATCGGGGCCGGCTCCGGAACGCCGAACTGCGCGTTCGCCGGATCCGTCAAGACGATGTACGGATCGGACGGGGCGACCGTGTAGTCGATCGTGGAGGAGTCCAGGGACGGCGTGTTCAGGTTGTTCGAGGACAGGAAATTCCCCTGCACCCGCAGGTACCGCATCCCGTCCTGGCTCGTGCAGGTCGCCGTGCCGGACACCGTATAGTACGTGTTCCCCGCACAGTTCGGTCCGAGGTAGTTCCACGGCCCCGCGGGGTCGTTCGACGCCGCGATCTGGAACCGGAGGGTCGTCAGGGCCGGCTGGGAGGTCGGCACCCACGACAGCGTGTTCCAGTTCACGTTCGCCCCGCCGCTGTCGAACGTCCGCGAAGTGAAGAATCCGGTCGAGCGGTAGGCGGGACCGAGGGACCATGTGTCCGATGCGCGGCCACCGCCCGCGAGGACCCCGCCGTAGATGAAGGACTTCTTCGAGGCGGACGCTTCGTCCGTGATCCCGAAGAGGGATCGCGCCGGCGGGCTGCGCTGGGTCGGAACGTTCGTCCACGTGCGGGTGCCGCCCACGTCGAAGTACCGCCACGTGTCGGACGCGGGCCCGGCCCCGGTCACGCCGCCAAACAACCACACGGCATTGTCCGTCGTGCGGTAGCTCAGCCCGTGGTTCGTCCGAGCGGTCGCGCCGCTCCCGTCGGGGACGGTGTTCGTCCACGAGTTCGCCCCGTAGTTGTACTCCCACGTGTCCCCGTACGTGGTGAAGAGGAAGGACCCGCCGAACAGGACCGTGCGGTCGAGGGCGGCATCGTACGTGATCGCCTGGCCCGACCGGGGCGGCGAGAACGTCGCGGCGCGGTTCGCCCACGTGTCGGCGACGACGTCGTAGGCCCAAGTCACCATGAAGCTCGTGACGAGGCTCTGGCCGACGAGGATCACGCGCTGGGCGGTCGAGTCATAGGTGAGGGAGTAAGACCCCATCGCGGGCGGGGAGGTTGCGGGCGTCGTCTGGTACCACGTGTTGGTGGCGGCGTTGTACTCCCAGGTGTCCGCCTCGGACTGGAGATCGGACACGCCGCCAAACAGGACGACCGTCCCGTTGAAGGAGTCGAACGTCAAGCCCGCGTAGGCCCGGGGCGAGGGCCCGGTGGTGCTCGTCTGCGTCCACGTGTTCGTACCCGGCGNATACTCCCACGTGTCCCCAAGGTTCACCCCGTCGTAGCCGCCAAAGAGGACGACGAGGCCGTTCGTGGCATCGTACGCGATCGCGGGGCCTTCCCGTGGTCCCGGGTTCGTGCCGGGGAGCTCGTTCCGCCAGTCCGTCGCGTCCCGGATCAGCTGGACCGTCGCGGGCGCACCCGTCCCGACGACCTCCGTCCCGCTGAGCGTTCCCAAGTTGAAGTCCGCGTCCGTGTCCTGCGTCCACGTCGCCGCCTGCGCGTTGGGCGCGAGGAACGTGAGTCCCACGAACCCCGCGAACGCAAGGGCGACGACCAAGAGTACCGACAGTAGGCGCACCGAAGACCTTCCACCCATGGCTCTCAACCTCCTCCCCTCAAATGGATGCCGGACTGACAGCGGGGTTAGGTTCATCGCGAGGGTTGCGCGGCCAGTCCGGTAGGCGGCGGATGCCTGGGACGTTCTTAATAGTTTCTGGTTCGATATTCGAAGGGGTCATGCCTACGGCACCTCTGGGGTGAGGAGGCGCGGCGTCCAGGTGAACGTGGACACGACCTTCAGGTAGACGCCCTCGCCGAGGCCCATCGTGAAGTCCGTGCCCGACCAGCCCGTCGGCGTCCAGCGGAAGACTTGGAGGGACTGCGTGAGCGGGTCCCACCGTGCGACCTCGATGATCCGCGTGTTCGCCGTCGGTCCGAGGGAGCCCTCGATGTCGAGCACGAGGTCGCTCGCCCGCTGGTACGTCGACGTGGACGGCAGGGAGATCCAGTTAATGTTCGCGTTCGGCGGCGGGTAGAGCGTGAACGTCCTCGGGACCGCCCCGTCCGTCCCGTTGATCACCCACGAGAACGAGGACCGCACTCCGATGTAGAACCCGTCGCCGGGGTTGAGGGTGAAGTCGATGCCCCGCCAAGCCCCGCGGAAGAAGTACCAGAGGATGGTCGACTGGGTCGCCGGGTTCCACTTCCCGATCACGTCGATCCGGGTGGACGTCAGCTCGTTGGAGATGTCGCTCGCCTTCTTGTACATCGACCGGTACGGCAGGGACATCCAGTACACGTTGCTCCGGCCGTTGTTGAACGCGAACGAGAGCGGGACCTTCGCGCCCATCGTCGAGTTCGCGCTCAGCGTGCCGGTGGCGTCCTTCGCCCGCACGATGTAGTAGTGGGGCGACCCGTCGGACAGGTGGTTCGTCGCGAAGTACGACGTCGCGGCCACCTCCGCGAGCTGGGGCCACGGCCACGCGTTGAACCGGTTGATCGACGAGTACACGACGTAGCTCGATGCGCCCGTCACGGGAAGCCACGTGAGGAGGATGTCGTTCGGCGCGCTCCGGATGACCTGGAGGGCGCGCGGCGCGGACAGCCCGGTGGCGGTCGTGAACGACCACGGGTTCGGCACCGGACCGGCGACGAGCGCGTTCCCGTCCACGTCGTTGCCGCGGACCTGGATCGTGTACAGGGTGTTTGCGAGGAACGGGGCCGTGTGTGAGAGGGTGAGAACCGTGTTCCCACCCGACCACGTCGGCGTCAGCGCGATGTTCGGCACGATCGTCCACGTCACGGACGAGGGGTTCATCGCCTCGCTGAACGTCACGACGATCGGCGCCGCCACGGGGACGCCCACTGCCCCGTCCACCGGGTTCGTGGTCAGGATCTGCGGCGGGATGCACGTGACCTTGAACGTCCACGGGTTCGGCGCCGCCCCGGGAATCCCGTTGTTGAGGGGCTGGCCCGTCAGGTTGAGCGCCGTTACGGTCGCCGTGTACGTGACACATTCCGTGAAAGGCGTGGCGTGGCTCACGGTCGCGACCGTGTTGCCGTTCGTCCATACCGGGGCGTTGAACGTGATTGGCGGGCTCGTCGTCAGGGTGAAGGTGCCCGTATTCACGGGCTGGCTGAACTCCACGACGACGTTCGCGGTCTGCGGCACGTTCTGTTGTCCGTTCGCGGGGTCCGTCCGGGTGAGGTAGAAGCCCGCGCACCGCGTCGTGAACGTCCACGGGTTCGGAACACCGGGCGTGTTCGGCCCGGTGAGCATGGACTCGCCCTGCTTGTCGAGGCCGTCGATGAAGAACTGGTACACGGTGCAATCCGAGAACGGTGCGGTGTGCGTGAGGGTGAGCCTCGTGTCACCGTTGGACCACGAGGGCGTGAACGTGGGAACGAAGCCGCCGGACGGGACCGTGTCCACGAGCCAAATCGTATTGCCCGTGTCCATCGGCTCGCTGAAGTCGGCGATGACCGTCTTATCCACAGGGACGAGCGTCGCTCCGTCCGCGGGGTCGGTCGCGGTCAGGTACGGCGCCGTGCAGATCGTGTCGAACGAGAACGGATTCGGAGCGGGTCCCGGCACGAGGTTGAAGCCCGCCTGGTTCCGGCCGCCGGTCACCGTGAAGGTATACCGCGTGCACTGGTTGAGGAACAAGTACTGCACGTGGAGGAGCACGCTCGCGTCCCAGAAGTTGTTGATCTCAATCGGCTGGGGATTGATCGTCCACGTCACGGTGGCCTCGTTCATCTGTTCGCTGAACGCGATGAGGATCTCCTGGGTCTGGGAGACGTTCGTCGCGCCGTCCGCGGGCACGGTCATCACGATGTACGGGTTGTCGCACAGGGTGACGAACGTCCAGGGGTTCGGGGCGGCGCTCGGCGGGCCCGCGATCAGCGGGTTCCCGTCCACGTCGTTCCCGTTGATCCGGATCTCGTAGACGGCGCAGCCGGGGAAGTTCTGCGTGTGGCTGAGCGTCAGCCTCCGGTTCCCGTTCGTCCACGTCGGGGAGAACGTCACCGCCGGCCCGCGGATCAGCGTCCACGTGACGGACCCGGTGTTCATCGGCTCGCTGAAGTCGACGATGATCGCTTGGTTCAGCGGGACATCGCTCTGCAAGTTCGTGGGAACCGTCGCGACGAGGTACGGGTTGATGCACTCGGAGATGAACGACCAAGGATTCGGGACGGCGCCGGGGATCAGGGGCAGGTTGACCTTGTCCGTCCCGTTGATCTGCACGCGGTACTCCGTGCACTGGGTGAACGGGGCGGCGTGGCTGAGGGTCAGGTTCCGGTCCTGGTTCGCCCAGGTGGCGGTGAACGTCGGCACGAAGCCGCCGCTCGGGACCGTGTTGACGGTCCAGACGACGGAGGAGGTGTTCATGCCCTCGTTGAAGTCGACGTAGATCGGCCGCGTCAAGATGTACCCGGGCGGGGTGAAGCCGTAGCCGGACGGGGGCGTCGTCTTCGTGATGTACGGATTCTGCTTCTCCGTCACGAAGATCCAGGGGTTGACGACGTTCGGGTCGACGGGGTTCGCCACGAGGTCGAACCCGTCAAGGTCCTTCCCGGCGGTGATCGTCGCGCGGTACACCGTGTTCTCGCGCCAGGGCACCGTATGAGAGAGCGTGAGGACCGTGTCCCCGCCGGACCAGGAGGCAGTGAGGGGCGGGACGAACCCGCCCGCCGGGTTGATCGCGACGACGGTCCACGTCACAGTGGCGGTGTTCATCGGCTCGGAGAACGTGACGTTGATCCACTTCCCGAGCGGCACGTTGAACTCGATGTTCACAGGGTCCGTGCTCACGATGTACGGCGGCGAGGGCGGCACGTTGTAGACGATCGTGACGTCCTCCATGCTCGGCGTCGCTTGCGTGTCCGTGCTCCCGAAGTCCCCGAGGAACTTGAGGTACCTCTGGTTGTCATGGCCGGACCAGATCGCGGTGCCCGCGGTCGTGTAGTACGCGCTCGGGCTCCCGCCGGGACCCACGAAGCTGAACGGCCCAGTGACGCTGTTGCTCGCGGCGAGCTGGAATCGGAGGAAGGTGTTCGCGGGCTGGCTCGTCTTGTTCCACCAGAGGAACTGCCAGTCCACGTTGCCCGCGCCCGAGTCGAAGACCGCGGACGTGTACTTGCCGGCGGCGGCGTACGCGGCGCCGAGGGTCCACGTGTCCGCGAGGCGCGAGCCTCCGGCGTCGAGGCCGCCGTACAGGACCGCGGCGTCGTTCGGCGTGTCGTACGCGAACGCGGCGTACCGCCGGGCCGGCGGGCGTGTCGTCGTGCTCACGCTCTCCCACGCCGGCGTGGTCGTGTACCGCCACGTCTCCTGGGAGGCGCCGGATCCGGTCAATCCGCCGAAGAGGAGGACGGAGTTCGACGTGGGGCGGTACGTCATCGAGTGGCCCGCCCGGGCGGAGGGGCCCGTCACGCCGACCTGGGTCCACGAGTTCGAGCTGTACGTGTACTCGAACGTCTGGTCGTAAAGAGTCATGAAGAACGCGCCGCCGAAGAGGACCGTGCGGTCCCGCGCGGCGTGGTACGCGAGTGCGAAGCCGCTCCGGGCCGACGGCATCCCGGACGGGTTCCGATTCGCCCAGGTGTCCGTGCCCGCGTTGTACGCCCAGGTCTCCATGTTCCCGGAGACGAGGCTCTGACCGATGAAGAGGTGGAGGCCTGCGGACGCGTGGTACGTCAGCGGGTTGTCGACCATCGGCGGCGGAGAGCTGGGCGGGAAGATCTGCGTCCAGGTGTTCGTGGTGACATCGTACTCCCATGTGTCCGTGAGGAAGTCCGTGTCGTTGAAGCCGCCGAAGAGGACGACGACCTTCTGGACCGGATCGTAGGAAGCGCCGGCGGACTGCCGCGCCGGGGGCTTCGGGGAACTCGTGATCTCCGTCCACGTGTTCGCGACGTAGTCGAACTCCCAGGTCTTATCGCTGTACGGGTTCGGGAACCCGCCGTTGTAGCCGCCGAAGAGGACCGTCTTGTTCCCATCGGATTCGAAGGCCGCGGAGGGTCCCTCGAGGCCGCCGGGCGTCGGGCCCGACGGGTTGTTGTTCTTCCAGTCGATCGTGTTCTTCACGAGCTCGACCTTCGCGGGGGCGCCCGTGCCCACGACCTCCGTGCTGATGAAGATGGGCGTGCTCCCGCCGGCGCCCGTGGACGTGAAATCCGCGTCCGACGTCCATACCCGCGACGCGGCCGCCACGGACGGCGGGACCACGACGAGCGCGGAAATCGTCAGCACGACAAGCGCAACCGCAGAGACAAGGCCTCGAAACGCCTTCGCCATCGAACCACCTCCCCAGGAACCCAGCCCACCCCACCGGTGGACGAATGAACCCCATGAAGGGGATTTAGGAAATAGTTTCTGGTTCAATCTTCGTCCGCGCCGAGGGTCATTCTGGGCCCGGGACGCGCCGAAGAGTGCACCACAGCCTTTTTCCGGGGTCGGGGCTATAGCAACGGGCGGGGAGTCGGGTCGTGGCGGGCGGGCGCCCCAGGTACTGGGCCCTTTTG
>C687J29651_10000989_pt1 | contig 12027 bp, 9 predicted proteins | sample RifCSP13_1_FD_29651 | JGI IMG/M metagenome (IMG submission 29651) | reverse complement strand
ATTCTCCCTTGGATATGGGACCGGCGGGTGAACCTCGATGTCGCTCTATGGGGGACGATCGCCGTGGCCGTCCTGGCCTCACCATTGTCGTGGGATCACTACGACGTCGTTCTGATTCCGATTGCGATCGTCCTAGCACGCCACTCGTCCAGGTGGTCGGACCCAACGAGATGGGTGCTGTTGGCATGGGCAGCTCTCACCCTGGGTGGCCGGTTTGTGCTCCTGGTTATCGACCAGCAGAGCGCGATATCTGGAGCTTTGGCTTTCTCGGAGAGAGCGATGATCCTGGTGGCCCTCTTGGGGGTTGTCCGTAGGTTGGTGCGCGAAGCAGAGGCTGTACAACCTCCACCTCTCAGTGTTCCGAATGAGGAAAAGTTGACTGCGTGACCAGTCGCGGGCATCGTTCATCCACGGATCCGAACTGGGTTACCGGTAACGTGGCGAACGTTGATGCGAAGAACGCGACTCGAAACCGGGAAAGGGCTCATCGTTGCGTTGGCCGGTCTTGTCTGCGGAGTGGCGGCCATCGTTGCGCTGCTCTCGTCGGTCGACTGGGACGCCTCAGCGCTGCTGAGGGTGGGCGAGGACGATCCGGGCATCGTTTCATATGTCGATGAGCGACTGGATCATGTCCGACCGGTGGCTCGACAAGGGCACGACGGCAAGTTCTATTTCATCCAGGCCCACGATCCCCTCTTGCTCGCCCCCGACGACCACGCCGTCCTAATCGACCGGCCCGTCTACAGAACCCAGCGTATGCTCTATCCACTGTTGGCTTCGGCAGGGGGCCTTCTGAGTGGCTGGGCGGTGGTGTGGGGCCTGGTAGCGGTCAATCTCTTCTCCATCGCGCTGGGGACCTGGGCCGCCTCCANGNTGGCNGTCTCTTTGGGCGCCAGCCCCTGGTTGGGGTTGGCTTTCGCGCTCAATCCGGGTGTCATCTTCGAGCTGATCATCGATGGAGCCGGGGCNCTGGGTTGGGCGCTGGCGGTGCTNGGTATTTGGCTCATCGTCGAAGGCAAGTACAGGGGGGCAGTGGTTGCCGTCGCCGGCGCGGTTCTGGCTCGCGAAGCGATGATCCTGGTCGCGCTTGGGCTGGCCGTCCGGTTGTGGAGGGACGACCGTGTTCGGGCGATTGNAATGGCCGCCTGGCCTGCCGCTGGGGCGGCTCTCTGGGCGGTGTGGGTTCGTTTCCAGCTGGGTGTTCCGCTGCTGACGTCCGAATCCAAGGAGATCGCCCTCCCCTTCGTTGGGTTGGCCGGCGCGATCTCCCATTGGATCGAAGAGCCGGGTCGCAATCTTCTCTTTGGCACGGTGGTGATAGCAATGTTGCTGGTTGCGGCCATGCAGGCGGCGCGTCGTCCCTCCCTTGTTTCCTACTCGACGCTCGGTTTCGTGGTCCTGGCACCCTTCCTCACCCGGCAGGTTTGGCTCAACTACTTCGACATCACGAGAGCAATAGCGCCGGTCTTTACGACATTCGTGCTCGTGGTCTTCGCGAAGGGATCGGCTGAGGTGATGGCCGCCGGATCACATGGCGACTGACCGGGCGCCGATGTACAACGAGAACAAACCCGGGATCGCCCTGGTGGGGGCAGCTGGAATCCTTGTCGGTCTTATGGCCATGTGGGTGACCTTGGCCATTCACGATTGGGACCCGGCCGGGCCTCTCATGGTCGGTGTCGAGGCCCCACTCCGAGACTATGTCGAGGACCGATTGGGTGACATCCCCCTCACCGATGGAACCGGTCACGACGGCAAGTACTTCTTCGTGCAGGCGCACGATCCGCTATTGCTCGCTCCTGTCGCCAACGCAACGCTGATGGAACGGCCCACCTATCGATCACAACGGATGTTGTACCCGCTGATGGCGAGCGCAGGATCGTGGTTCGGCGATACGGGGATCCTCTGGTTCATGCTGCTCATCAACGTGCTCGCAATTGGAGTCGGAACATGGGCAACCGCGGCATTCGCCTTGGCGACGGGTGCCGGTCGATGGTTCGGTCTGGCATTTGCGTTGAATCCTGGAATCCTGTTCGAACTCGCTTTCGATGGATCAGGGGTCATCGCGTGGGCGTTAGTCATGGTTGCGGTCTACGCGGCGCGCAAGCGAAATTGGATGGGGATGGTGGTGGCGGCCTGCGGAGCGGTGCTGGCCCGTGAGGTCATGTTGCTGCCGGTTGCCGGTGTCGCCGTCTACTTGTGGTCTCGGGAGCGCTCGGGCGCACTCATGGTCTTGNCCGTCCCGTTACTCGCGAGCGGGTCCTGGGCCTGGTGGGTCCGCTGGCAAATGGACGTGCCGATAACGACGATGGAGTCGAACGAATTGGGGGTTCCGTTGGTCGGGTTCGGGCAGGCCCTTCGTCAGTGGTTGCAGGCACCCGATCTCAGGCTCGTGGTCGGGTTGGNTGTGGTCGCGGTCGTTGTGCTGGCGCTTCGCCAGACTATGTCCGGGCGCGACCTGATGACCCTGACCGGCGTCGGAATCGCCGTGGTAGCGGTCTTCCTCAGGGCGCACGTTTGGTACAACTACTACGACAACACCCGCGCGATTGCTCCGCTATTCACTACCGTCGTGCTCGTATGGGCGGTCCGGCGATCCATGTCAAGAGGCGAGCGAGGTTCGGCGGATGCCGGGCATTAACGTGCGCGGATGAGTAGCCGCCCGGTCGCCCTGCGCCGATACGCTCTCGTGTTGCTCTGCGGCAGCATGGTCGCTGTTGTGGCCGCGTGGGTGCTCTGGATCATCGGATTGGTCGATGCCGATGGAGGCGCGGATCCCAACGGGAATCCGCTGGGAATCGACTATGCGATATTTCACACCGCCGGGCAGATCTTGTCGACTGGTGACGGGTCGACCCTGTACGACGAGAGCGAGTTTCTGGCCGCGCTGGCAACGACCACCGGTGACGACGACCGGGATCCTTCGCGGCTGTTCGTGAACCCACCGATCTTCGCGGCACTTTTCATGCCGATGGCAGAGCTTCCGTATCGGACCGGCTTGCTCATTTGGACTGGGATGGGGATTCTCGCCCTCGGCGCCGGCCTCCGACTCGCCGGTGGAGGTATCTCGCCGGCGGTTGCGGCCGGAGCGTTTCTGTTCTACCCGGTGTTCGTGGGGGTTCGTCTCGGGCAGAACAGCTTTCTGAGTCTGCTGCTGCTGGCGACCTGTTTTGCCATGCTCGACAAGGGCAACCAGCCACTGGCGGGGATTGCGTTGGGTTTGCTCATATTCAAACCCCAGCTTGCGCTGGGTACCGCTCTCTGGTGGACCATCGATCTTCGGCGATACCGACGCGCCTGGATCGCCGCTCTGGCCACTGCGGGGTCGTTGGCGACCATCGGGTGGTTGCTATGGCCGGACGCTACCCGGGCTTACCTGACGGGCCTCCCCGAGCTGGTTGGTTTCCGGAGCACGGAGTTCCTGCGCAGTACCTTCAGCCCGTACGGTTTCTTCGCGCTCTTGTTACCCGGGCGAGACTCAGCGATCGTCGTCCTGACCATCCTGGCTGCGATCGGCGGCCTGGTTTGGTTCTGGGCCTATTGGAGGGATTACCGCACCGACCTGACCGGCCTCTTTGCCCTCTCCGTGGTGCTGTCGTTGTGGATGAGCCCGCGCGCCGTTGTGTACGACTGGACCCTTCTGCTGATTCCGGCGGTCATCCTCGCCACCCGGCGAAGGGACCTCAAGGACACCTGGTTGATGCTGGGTGGTCTGGTGGCGCTGGTCGCGACGATCAGCATCCAATTGACGGAAGCCCAGCTGAACTCGCTCGGCTGGGCGGTGCAAATCGCGGTTCCAGCGCTGGCCCTCGTAGCCGTTGGAGCTGCCCGGGCACTCAGAGCAAGACCAACCGGCTAGCACCGTCCCCTCAGCTCGTTGTCACACCCTCCAACTACACTCATGCGTCCGAGGTCTGACGCACGTATGTCCACTGATCGCATCGTTATTCGAGGTGCCCGCGAGCACAACCTGAAGAACCTCTCGCTCGAGCTGCCGCGCGACCAATTGATCGTGTTCACGGGTATCTCGGGATCCGGGAAGTCGTCGCTGGCGTTCGACACGATCTACGCCGAGGGCCAGCGTCGCTACGTCGAGAGCCTCTCGGCCTACGCCCGCCAGTTCCTCGGGCAGATGGACAAACCCGACGTCGATTTCATCGAAGGGCTCTCACCGGCCATCTCCATCGACCAGAAGACTGCCAGTCGCAACCCTCGATCCACGGTCGGGACGGTCACCGAGATCCACGACTATCTACGGCTGCTCTTTGCCCGCATCGGCACACCGCACTGCCCGAACTGCGGCGAGCCGGTTGCCCGCCAGACCCCCCAGCAAATCGTCGATCAGATCCTCGAACTGGACGAGGAGACGCGCTTTCAGGTCCTGGCCCCGGTGGTGCGAGGCCGCAAAGGCGAGTACGAGTCCCTGCTCAAGGAATTAGCCCGCGAGGGGTTCGCCCGGGCTCGCATCGACGGTGAGGTGCGGGAACTCACCGAGGAGATCAAGCTCGACCGGTATTTCCAGCACACCATCGAGGTGGTGGTCGACCGGTTGGTCCGCAAGGAAGGGATCGAGCGGCGTCTCTCCGACTCGCTGGAGACGGCTCTTCATTTGGCCGAAGGTGTGGCGGTCGTTGAGATCGTCGACGGGCCGACGCTCACCTTCAGCCAGCATCTCGCCTGCAGCAACTGCGGTCTTTCCTTCGAAGAGTTGCAGCCCCGCAACTTCTCGTTCAACAGCCCGTACGGAGCCTGTACCGAGTGCTCGGGGATCGGGACTCGCTACCAGGTAGACGCAGATTTGATCGTCCCCAACCAGGACCTGTCGATAGATCAGGGCGCCATTCTGCCCTGGTCGGGAACTCGCAGCCGGTACTACCAACGAGTGCTCGAAGGGGTGGCCGAACACCTCGGGTTCTCAACCGGGACTTCCTACCGGGATCTGTCGGAAAGGCACCGGGAAGCCTTGATGTACGGGATGGCCGATCAGCAGGTCAAAGTGTCGTACGTCAACCGATTCGGGCGCAGACGCCAGTACATGGCCAGTTTCGAAGGAGCCGTACCGTTCCTGAGCCGCCGGCACGAGAACGCCGCCTCCGACTCGGCCCGAGTACTACCAGGAGTACATGCGGGAGGTCCCCTGCGACGCCTGTGGCGGTGCCCGCCTCAACCCCACGTCGCTGGCCGTCACCATCAACGGCCAGAATATCCACGAGATATCCTCGCTGCCGCTCGGCCGGGCAGCCGCCGTCCTGTCCGGTCTCGAGCTGACCGACCGCCAGCTCAAGATCGCCGAGCGGGTCCTCAAGGAGATCCGAGCCCGGCTGCAGTTCCTCCTCGACGTGGGCCTCGATTATCTGACCCTGGCCCGCGGCGCCGCCAGCCTGGCCGGGGGAGAGGCCCAGCGCATCCGTCTCGCCACCCAGATCGGCTCGGGATTGGTTGGGGTGCTCTACATTCTCGACGAGCCGTCGATCGGCCTCCACCAACGTGACAACCAGCGGCTCATCGAGACCCTGCTGCGGCTTCGGGACCTCGGCAACACGTTGATCGTCGTCGAACACGACGAGGAGACCATCCGCACCGCCGATCACATCATCGACATCGGGCCGGGCGCCGGGGAGCACGGCGGCCGGATCGTCGTCGAAGGAACCCTCACCGAGGTGCTGGCCGAACCGGCCTCGCTCACCGGCGACTATCTGGCCGGACGGCGCACTATCCCCACGCCGGCCTCCCGGCGCGGTCCGAACGGCAGTGGCATCGAGGTGCTGGGAGCCAGCGAGAACAACCTCAAGGAGATCGACGTTCGTTTCCCGCTCGGCCTGTTCGTCACAGTCACCGGTGTGTCCGGATCCGGCAAGTCGTCGCTGGTACAGGAGATCCTCTCCAAGTCGCTCCACCATGCCCTGTACCGGTCGCGGGAGGTGCCGGGACGGCACAAGAAAGTCGTTGGGGTCGAGCACATCGACAAGGTCATCAATATCGACCAGTCACCGATCGGTCGAACCCCCCGCTCCAACCCGGCCACATACACCAAGGTGTTCGACCACGTCCGGATGCTCTTCGCCTCGACTCCCGACGCCCGAACGCGCGGCTACCAACCGGGCCGTTTCTCTTTCAACGTCAAGGGCGGGCGCTGCGAAGCATGCAAAGGGGACGGGACCATCAAGATCGAGATGCACTTCCTGCCCGACGTGTACGTGCCGTGTGAGGTGTGCAAAGGCAAGCGCTACAACCGGGAGACCCTCGAGGTCCTTTGGAAGGGTCACACCATTTCCGACGTGCTCGGGATGTCGGTGGAGGAAGCTCTCACCTTCTTCGAGAACCAGCCCAAGATCGTTCGGGTGCTCCAAACCATCTACGACGTCGGGCTCGGCTACGTGCGCCTGGGCCAGCCCGCCCCCACCCTCTCGGGCGGCGAAGCGCAGCGGGTCAAACTGGCATCGGAATTGGGCAAACGTTCGACCGGACGGACGTTCTACATCCTCGATGAGCCGACCACCGGTCTCCACTTCGAGGACATTCGCAAGTTGCTCGGCGTGCTGCAGCGACTGGTCGACGCAGGCAACACGGTGGTGGTGATCGAACACAACCTCGATGTCATCAAGACGGCCGACTGGATCATCGATCTGGGCCCCGAAGGTGGGGAGGAGGGGGGCCGGATCGTCGCCGAAGGGACTCCCGAACAGGTGGCCGAGGTCCCGGAGAGCTATACCGGCAAGTTCCTCCGCGAGGTGCTCGCTTAGACCTGGGCAGACCGGGGCTGCACCCACCATCCGGCTCCCAGCCACGCCAACAACCACAGCGGAGCAAAGGCTCGGACCGCGTTGTTCCCGTCCCCCCACACCACCACCGACGAGGCCGCCGCCACCACCACCCAGGGGATCGTCAACCACGCGATCAACCGATAGCGGGTTGACACGACCACGATTAACGCCCCGACCAGTGCCGCCAACGCCACCAGCGCCTGCACCAGATCGCCGGCGCTCTCCCACTCCGAGAAGGATTCCACCAAGCCGACCAGCGGCCACGAGAAATTATCCTTGGCGGACAGGCCGTCGCCGACCTGCCAGGACAGCCAGCCGATCCAGAGTGCCAGAGGAAGGGCCGGAACGAGGGCCACGGCGATGGCCGGGCGCCGCCGGTCCTCGAAGAACATCCATCCGGCCATTCCGATGGCAAACAGCAGGTAGGCGTCTTTCGTGAGGGTCGCCGCAGCCAGAGCCAACACCGCCCACCCGGTCCGCCGCCGGAGCGCCAGGCTGACGGCCAGCATCGCCAGCGCCATCGCCAGCGCATCGGCGGTAGCCAGCTGTACCGANAGCCAGAGGCCGAGGTTGCCGAGCACGCCCAGCACCGCCCACGATCGGGCGCCAAGTAGTGATGCGACGTCGGCNGTTNCCGCGGTAGCGGCTCCGAACCCGATCACCGTCCATGCCACCAGCCCGACCAGCACCGCCCGCGGTGAAAACAGCCCGAATCCNCCCGCCAACCATCCGTACAGCGCCCTCCGATACCGGTAGGCGCCGTCGTCGGCCAGGTCCGGGAGGTCGTTGAGCCCGAACGGATCGCGAGCGATCAGATACGAGTACTGCCCGTCGTGCCCGAGGCCTTCGGTCAACGGGATGGGTCCCAGCTCCTCTTCGATGAGCGGGCGGGCAGCCGACTCGTTGCCGACCCGCAGCACAAAGGCCAGTTCACCGTCGACGGTTCGCAACTGGCTCCACAGGGCGAAACCGGCCACCAACACACCGACGAAGAACCACCCGGCCAGCCGGCGGAGGGACGGGCGCGGCAAAGTTCCCACGGACCCGGTCATGCCGGTGCCTCCACGGGCGACCTCGGTCCAATCAGGCTGCCCGCACCGAGCACGGCCACGGTGAGGAGCGGGGCGAAGACCCGCAGCGAGTTGTTGCCAAGGTTCCAGACCCATCCTGAGGAGACCACCGCCAGGACTACCCAGGGCCAGGTGAGCCACCTCAAGAAGGCGGATCGCACCAAGAGCGAGACGACGGCCGCCAGCAGCAAACCACCGGTGGCAATGAGCGAGAAGGTCACGTCCTTCGCCCCGGTGACGGCCCATCCTTTGGCCGCGTCGAGAATGCCGACCAGCGGGAGGGAGAAGTTGCCGCGCGGGGTGAGCCCCTCTCCCATGGTGGCCGTCAACCAGATCGACCACATGGCCAGCGGTGTAACCGCCCCCAGCACGAGTGCCACCGCCGGGCGGCGATGGGCCCGGAACCACTCCCAACCGGCCAGACCGGTCGCCACCAACAGGTACTGGTCTTTGGCGAGGGCAGCGAGTGCCAGCGTCACCATCCCCCAGGTGCGGAGCCCCCGGCGCCACAACGCAGCGCCGGTCAGCGCCAGTCCGAGGGCGAGCACGTCGGGAGTAAGAAGCTGGACCGACAACCATACGCCGGGGTTGGCGAGCACTCCGGCCACGACCCACGGGCGGGTCCCCATATCCCCTCCGAGGTCGGCTATCGCCGCGGTTGCCAGACCCATGCCCACCGCCGTCCACACCACCAGCCCCAGCAGAGCAGCTTTCCCACCCCACAGACCAAAACCACCCCCGAGGGCCGGGAGCAGGATGCGGCGGTAGCGGTAGGCGCCGTGGTCGAAGAGATCGGGGGCCGGTCCCTGCCCGAGCGGATCGAGGGCGATCAGAAAGGAGAACTGGCCATCGTGTCCGGCTTGCCCGACGGTCGCCACCGGACCGAGTTCCGCCTCGATCAGGGAGCGCAGTGACGATTGTTGCCCGGCGTTCACCAAGCCGGTCCAGTCACCCCCCAGGGCCCGTACCTGGAGCCACTGCAGCAATACGGCGACCACCACCCCGACCAGGAACCATGCCGCCAGGTGCCGGAGGTCCTGCCGGCGAGACACTCCAGGTGCAGCGGGTTGCATGGAGGGCATTGTGTCATTGTCGGCGTCGGGGGCCAATGATTGAGCACCGACTGGCGAGATTCGCTCCGGCCTGGGAACCTCACGACCCATGGGAACGGATTGGGACGACTTGGCGAGATGGTGGATGCGAGAGGTGGCGGATGATCCTGCCTACCTGGAGGAGGTCTTGCCTCTCCTGGTCGACCTGCTCGATCCTCAGCCGGGAAACAGCTACCTCGATGCCGGATGCGGGGAAGGCCGTGTCATGCGGGCGGTGGTCGAGGCGGGTGCGAGGGCCATCGGATGCGACCTCAACCTGGCGTTATTACGGCTGGCGCACGCAGAGGGCCCGGTAGTCGGGTGCCGGTTGCCGAACCTCGCCTGGATCCGCCCCGGTGCTTTCGACGGCGCCTACGCCAGCCTGGTCGTGGAACACCTCGCCGACCTCGCCTCCTTCTTCGCGGCTCTGGCTGAGGTGGTTCGAAGCGGTGGTTCACTGGCGCTGGTGGTCAACCATCCGCTGTTCACGGCACCCGAATCCGGCCCGGTGGTCGATTGGACCGACGGCGAAGTTTTCTGGCGGTGGGGCGCCTACCTCGCGGACGGCTCCACCGAAGAACCGGCCGGTCAGAGCCGGGTGACCTTTTACCACCGTCCGCTGGCCACCCTTCTCAACGCTGCGGCCGATACCGGCTGGTCGCTGGAACGGACCGTCGAGCGGGGGGTGCCGCCCTCCACCGAGGACCCCCTCCTGGCCTCCCAGGTTCACATCCCGCGCTTGCTGGGCGTGCGCTGGACCAGGCGCTAGGGCGTGACCGGCTCGCCGCTGATCTTCCGGTACACGTAGGCCATCGCCAGCAGAGAAACGGGGACGGTGATCAACAAACCCACTCCCAGGGCGATGGCACCGAGCAGATTGAAGAAGAACAGCGCCACGCCGAACGCAAACAGATCCCATTTCTGAGCCTTGGTGATGGCGGCGCTTTGCTCGATGCTCTCCACGATCCCGTGTTCCTTGTCGACGATGTTGTAGCCGAAGAAGCCAAAGGTGACCGCCAGGTAGATTCCCGGGACGATGAGGAAGATAAACCCGACGCCGACCATGACCCCGACGATGACCGAGGCGACGAAGTAGGGCAGCGCTTGGTCGGCTCGTTGGAACAAATCGGCCGTCTCGACCGGTTGGCCGTCGACGATCTTGAGGGCGATCCGGATCAAACCCATCGAGATCAGGATCGAAACGAACCACCCGATCAGACTCATGAGACCGGCCAGGAAACCGCGTCCCAGTAGCCAGAAGAGGAGGTTGACCGCCAGGATGGCCACGGCCGCAGAGACCAGCGGGCCAATGTTCTCCTGCAATTTCTTCCACCCGTAGCTCAGCGCCTCGCCAATCGTGAAGCGTTGTGATTCGGGAACGGCCATGACGCCTCCATCTCCTCGATTTGTCGTACCCGCCGACACTACTCGTGGCCGGCGTGCGGATGGCGACCATGGAGCAACTTTCACCCTCGGTACACTGGGCCGGGCATGCGACGTCCCGCCTCCGCCGAAATCCCCGATGTCCCGGGCGCCTATCTGTTCCGCGACCTGCATGGACAGGTGCTCTACGTCGGCAAGGCCAATTCGCTTCGCAAACGGGTGGCCAACTACTTCGGTACCGACCTCCAAGCGCGCACCCAGGCGATGGTCGATGCCGCCGACAGCATCGAGTGGATCGTGACGGAGAGTGAAGTAGCGGCTTTGATGCTCGAGTATTCGCTGATCAAACAGCACCGTCCCCGGTTCAATATCCGGCTTCGGGACGACAAGAGCTACCCGTACCTGGCCATCACCCGGTCCGACGAATGGCCGCAGGCGCGGGTCATGCGGGGCCGGAAGCGAAAGGGTACCGAGTACTTCGGTCCGTACGCCCACACGTACTCGGTCCGCAAGACCCTCGATGAACTGCTCAAGACCTTTCCGATCCGGACGTGCTCCGACGGGCTGTTCCGGCGGCAGAAGGCACAGGGAAGACCGTGCCTTTTGTTCCACATCGAGAAATGCTCCGGTCCCTGTGTGGGCGAGGTGTCGCCCGGTGAATACCAGAGCTACGTTGATGGGCTGGCCCGCTTTCTCGGTGGTGATACCGACCAGATCGTCAAACAATTGCGCACCAGCATGGCGACGGCCGCCGATGAACTCGCCTATGAACAAGCCGCCAGGTTCCGTGATCGACTTCATGACGTCCAGAGAGCGATCGCCCGCCAGGAGGTGGTCACCGACCGTCCGGAGGATTTCGACCTCATCGCCCTCGAAGAAGACGATCTCGAAGCTGCCGTGCAGGTCCTCACGGTGCGCCGCGGCCGGGTGGTGGGAAGGCTGGGCACGGTGCTCGACAAGGTTGAGGATGTCACCACCGGTGAGGTGATCGCCAGCATGCTGCGTGAGCTCTACGGTGAGGACCGGCCTCCCAAGGCCGTGCTGGTGCAGGAGCTGCCACCCGATGCCGGTCTCTGGGCCGCGTGGCTCAGGGAACGGCGTGGTGCACAGGTGTCGTTGCGTGTTCCACAACGCGGAGCAAAGCGCCGGCTGCTGGAGACGGCACGGACCAACGCCCGGGAGGCGTTCGCCCGGCACCGGCTACGCCGCCAGTCGGATCACAACGCCCGCGCCCGGGCGCTCCGCAGTTTGCAGGACACGCTGGGCCTGCCCGTCCCGCCCCTCCGGATCGAGGCGTACGACATCTCCACCATCCAGGGCACCAATACGGTCGGGTCCATGGTGGTGCTCGAAGACGGCCTCCCCAAGAACTCCGAGTACCGCCGATTCCGGGTCCGGTCGGTCGAAGGCCAGGACGACTTCGCCTCGATGGAAGAGGTTCTGCGCCGCCGGTTTGCCGCCTACGTGAAAGATCGCGACGTGCCCATCGAAGCACGCGGGAAGTTCTCGTATCCACCCTCGTTGATCCTCATCGATGGTGGAGCCGGCCAGCTCTCCCGGGCGGTGCGGGTGTTGGCGGACCTCGATCTGGACATCCCGGTGGTCGGTCTGGCCAAGCGGATGGAAGAGGTCTATATGCCCGGACGGCCCGAACCGCTGCGGATCCCGCGAGACGAGGAAGCCCTCCACCTGCTTCAGAGGGTGCGGGATGAAGCACAT
>C687J29651_10000972_pt1 | contig 12115 bp, 7 predicted proteins | sample RifCSP13_1_FD_29651 | JGI IMG/M metagenome (IMG submission 29651) | reverse complement strand
TCCACGCCGGCGTCGGCCTGTGCTGGGCCATCATCAACGTCGCGGGCTCGACCCTCGTGTCGCGCCTCGCCCCGGAGGGAGGCCGCGCGGAGGCGATGGGCGCGTACAACGCGGTCCAAGGGTTCGGCTCGATCCTCGGCCCCCTCCTCGGCGGGTTCGCGGCCCACGGATACGGCTACGGCCCCGCGTTCGCGTCGAGCGTGGCCTTCGTCCTCGCGGGCTCCGCGGTCCTCGCTGCCCTTCGGATCTCCGAGAAGTGACCCCAGAATTCGAGGCCCGACGCTGAAAAACCGCCGTCCCGGGAGGGGTACATCAAGGTCTCGTAATTACGGTCACGCCCCGCGTCCGGCAAGCGTTATCTAGCCTCCCGACTTCCCGTTGCCCACGGGGTGTTTTCCGTGGAAGTCCTCATCCTCGGCGGGTACGGTGCCATGGCCCAGTCCACCGTGCCGGACCTGCTCGAGAGCCCAGGCGTGGAACGGGTAGGGATCGCAGGGCGCAACCTGGAGAAGGCGAAGGCCTTCGCGAAGCAGTTCAAGGACGATCGGGCGGTCCCCATGCTGGTCGACGCCCGGGACCAGGCGTCCCTCGTGAAGGAGCTCAAGGGCTGGGGCGCCGTGATCAACAGCGCCTGGTACGACCTCAACGTGCCGATTACGGAGGCCGCGATCAAGGCGGGGATTCACTACATCGACCTCGGCGGGCTGTACCACCAGTGCGTCCGCCAGCTCAAGCTCGACAAGCAGGCCCGCGACGCCGGGGTCACGGCGGTCCTCGGGATCGGGTCGACCCCGGGCACGATGAACGTCATGGGGATGTACGGCGCGAGCAAGCTCGACAAGATCCACAAGGTCCTCCTCCGCTCGAGCGGGGCCGTCGTCTCCGGCGGCGAGCCGGACAAATTCGTGCCGCCGTACGCGGTCCGCACGATCTTCGACGAGTTCTCCATGGACGCCCCGATCCTGCGGGACGGGAAGATCAAGTTCGTCCCCGCCCTCACGGGCCTCGAGCGCTCGGAGTTCCAGCCGCCCGTGGGCGTCGTCGAGGGCTACTACACGATCCACTCCGAGCTCGTGACGATGCCCAAGACCCTGGGCAAGGGCGTCAAGGAGATGGACTTCATCGTCGCGTTCCCGCCCCCCTTCACCCAGACGATCGCGACCCTCGTCCGGCTGGGCCTCGCGAGCCGGGAGGAGCAGGTCGTCGAGGGCCAGAAGATCCGCCCGTACGACGTCACGTCGACGGTGATCGACAACCTCCCGAAGCCGAAGGAGCCCGAGCTGGATTTGGACATCCAGCGGTGCACCCTGATCGGGGAGAAGGACGGGAACCCCGTGACCCTGCGGTACGAGGCGGCCACGTGGCCCCACAAGCGCTGGAAGCTCGGCGGGGGCGTCGTGGACACGGGCGTGCCGCCCTCCATCGCGGCCCAGTGGCTCCTCAAGGGCCGGATCAAGGAGAAGGGCTGCATCCCGCCCGAGATCGCGTTCGAGCCCAAGCCCTACTTCAAGGACCTGAACGGCCAGGGCCGCGGGATCCGCGTCGTGGAGTACGCGGAGGAAACGAAGGCGCTAAACTGACGACGTGCCATTCGGGACCGGAGTCACATCGGAGGTCGAGCTGATGCCATCGCAGGCGGGGACCGCGGAGGACCGGATCAAGGAGCGGGACGAGTACATCCCGAAGTCCGTGAAGATGGGGACGCCCATCTTTGCGGCGAGCGCGAAGGGCCACAAGATCACGGACGTCGACGGGAAGGAGTACGTCGACTTCACGGGCGGCATCGGGGTCCTCAACACGGGCCACCTCCCCGACGCGGTCACGAGAGCGGTGCGGGACCAGCTCGACAAGTACCTCCATCTCTGCTTCATGGTCGTCAACTACCAGCCGTACATCGAGCTCGCGAAGCGCCTCCGGCCAATCCTGCCCTTCGCGAGAGGGAAGACGGCGTTCTTCAACAGCGGCGCGGAGGCCGTGGAGAACGCGGTCAAGATCAGCCGCTCGGTCACCCGCCGCCCGAACGTGATCAGCTTCCAAAACTCGTTCCATGGCCGGACCCTCCTCACCCTTACGATGACGGGGAAGTATGCGCCGTACAAGATCAACTTCGAGCCCTTCGTGCCCCACGTGTACCAGGCTCCTTTCGCGTACTGTTACCGCTGCCCCCTCAAGCTGTCCTACCCGGACTGCGGGGTCGCGTGCCTTCAGTATGTCGAGGACCTCTTCCAGGCGGAGGCCCCCGCGGACAAGACGGCGTGCATCGTCACCGAGCCCGTCCAGGGGGAGGGCGGCTTCGTCGTGCCGCCGAAGGAGTACGTCCAGGGTCTCCGGAAGATCTGCTCGGACCACGGGATCCTGTTCGTGGACGACGAGGTCCAGGCGGGGTTCGGGCGGACGGGAACGTGGTTCGCGATCGAGCACTTCGGGGTGAAGCCGGACCTCATCACGTCGGCCAAGGCCCTCGGGGCCGGGCTCCCCCTCAGCGCGGTCTCGGGTCCCGCGGAGATCATGGACGTCCCCGCCCCCGGGTCCATCGGCGGGACGTATGGCGGGAACCCTCTCGCCTGCGTCGCGGCGATCGCGAACCTCGACCTCATCAAGGCGGCGATGCCGAACGCCTCGAAGCTCGGGACGGTGATCGAGAAGCGCTTCCGCGAGATGGAGGAGGAGCACGAGCTCATCGGGGACGTCCGCGGCCTCGGGGCGATGCGGGCGATCGAGCTCGTGAAGGACCGGAAGACGAAGGCCCCTGCGAAGGACGAGACGGCCGCGATCATCAAGGAGGCCCGGGACCGCGGCGCCCTCATCCTTTCCGCGGGATGGCACAACAACGTGGTCCGGCTCCTTCCACCCCTCAACATGCCGATGGACGCCCTCGAGGAGGGCCTCGACGTCCTCGACGCGTCGATGGCCGCGGTCGAGAAGAGGGGCTGACCCTCAGAATCTGAACATCGTCCCGCCCTTCTGCACGCGGTTCGCGAGCAGGGTGAAGAGCACGGCCATCGCGAGGATGACGGTCGAGGCCGCGTTCAATTCCGGCGTCGGAATCTTCCGAGAGAGGGTCGACCACATGACCACGGGGAGCGTCTCGACGCCCTGACCTTTCAGAAAAAGGGTGACGATCAACTCGTCGAACGAGAAGGTGAACGAGAGCAGGGCCGCGGCGACGAGTCCCGGCTTGATGATCGGGAGGGTCACACGGAAGAACGTCTGAATCTCGTTCGCGCCGAGATTCATCGCCGCCTCCTCGATGGACCGGTCGAACTCCCTCAGGCTTACCATGAGGACGACGATGACGATAGGGATCGAGAAGGTGACATGGCCGACGATGATCGACGCGTAGCCCGTGTCCCACCAGACGTGCAGGTACGGCCACAGGTAGAGGTCGTTGAGGAAGGTGATGAAGGCCAGGAGGGACACCCCCATGACAATGCTCGGGAGGACGAGGCCCATGTACAGCATCAGGTTCAAGACGCCCTTGGAGCCGAAACGATAGCGCACAAGGGCGAGCGCGGCGGGCGTACCGACGAGGAGGGCGAGGGCCGTCGTCGCGAGGCCGATGAGGAAGCTGTTCGCGAGGGCGCGAATCATGTCCTCGTCTCCGAAGAACGCGCGAACTTCCTCCGGGCCTCGAGGGCCTGGGAAGTACCATTTGAGGGAGAAACCGCCCCAAGCGACTGTGTTGTTCGAATCGTTGAACGAAAAGACGGCGACTTGGGCAAGGGGCACGTAGAACGAGAGGAGGACGAGGACCGTGAAGCCCAGCATGAGCCGCCTGCCGTGCCGCTCGGCGATCCTGTCGAAGCGCCGCTCGAGAGGGCCGCGGACTTCGGTCGTCGCCCGAGAACCGCCGTCGGCCCGGGACATCCGAGAGGCGCGCACAGGGAGAATCGCCGCAATGCCCCCGCGGATACGGCTCGCCACCTCGAAGGCTCGGTCCGCCTCCGAGAAGACGACGTATGCGTAGAGGACCGCAAGGGAGGCGACGAGGACCGTCACGGAGGCCGCCGCACCCATCGGGAGGTTCCCCAGTTCGAGAAACCTCTCGTAGATGTAGTTGCCGACGAGGTTCCCCTCCCTTCCCGAGAGGAGCCTCGGCTCGACGAAGGATCCGAAGGCTGTGATGAAGACGAGAATCGAGCCCGTCACGATCCCCGGCAGGCACAGGGGGAAGGTGACGNTCCAGAAGGTCTTCCATTTCCCGGCGCCGAGATCTTGCGCGGCCTCGAGGAGCTCGTGATCGATCTTCAGGAGGGAGGTGAAGAGCGGNAGAATCATGAACGGGAGCCAGATCCAAATGAGGACCGGGGCGACGATGTTCGGCGTCCCGTAGCCGAACGTGCCGAACAGCCAGTCCGCAAATCCGGAGAGGCGCACGCTGTCAAGCGCCTGCCCTACGTATCCATTGCGTTGGACCCAGGGCAAGACCGCGTACAGCTGGACGACGAAACTGATCCAGAACGGGATGATGATGAGGGAGAGGAGGAAACCGCGATGTCGCTCCGGAACGATTCGCGCGAGATAGTAGGAGATCGGGAAGGAGATCCCGAGACAGCCGACGGCCGTGAGGATGGACACCCCGATCGTGCGAAGTGTGAGCCGCATCACGCTCCCGAAAGGGTCGAGAGCGCGGAGGTAGTGGGCGCCGGTGAGCCGGTCGTACGACATCGTGAAGTCAAGTCCGATNGTGGCGAACCCGAACAGCACGACGATCCCCATCGGGATGACGAGGAAGAGGAGGAACCAGAGAGAGGANGGGAGAGACAGGAGTGTGCCCTTGAGGCCTTCCCTNCCTGACGTGGCCAGTGCGATGCGCCGGGCCGCGCGGCCCGTCCAGCTCGTCGTCGCCATGGGCTCAATCCGTCGTAAGGTCGAACCAGAGGGGGTTGTACAGGTTGATCAGCGTGTCGAGTCCGACGTCCTGCGTGAGGTCGCAGATGCGGAAAGTCTCTGGCGCATTGATGTTCGGGTAGAGGCGCGGGTCCGTCCTCATGTCGTAGCCGTTGTTGTAGGGCCGGAGGGCGTCGAACGCCGCCTTNTTCGGGGTCGAGTAGAGGTTCCAGTAGGTGAGGCGCAGGTTCTGCTCGATGTCGTGGATGAAGTCGAGGAATGCGTGGGCGATCGCCAGGTTCCTCGACTTCGCGTGGATGGCCCCGCAGTCGATCCACCACGTGGAACCCTGGCGTGGCACGGCGTAGTCCATCGGTTGCGTCAAGTACTGGTCGGGTCGGATGGCGTACATCATGTCCCCGGACCACGCCTGGTTGAGGATCGCGACGTTCGCGATCAGGGACGTCGCTTGGTCCGTGCTGCTGAAGTCGAAGAGGTGCGGCTTCGCCGCGAAGAGCAACTCCCCCGCCGCCCCAATCCGGGCCGGGTCCGTCTCGTTCATCGTCCACTGGTACCCCGGGTCCCCATNCGGATCCGTGGTTCCGACGACGTATCCGTTGGGATAGGAAGGGCCGAGGCCGAGTCCCCGCTGCCACTCCCAGCCCGCCTTCTTGAATCCGGTGCCGAGGACGTCCCTCTCATCGTCGAGCATCCGCATCTTCTTGTGAAGGTCGATGCGGGGCATCGAGGCGTCCGTCGGCTGATAGGAGTCCATCCAGAGGAAGTCCCAGCCGACCTCCTCGACCTCCTCCCTCGCCTTCGCCGGATCCGGGGAGAAGGCCGTCGTCCGGAACCCGATGCCCGTCGTCCCCCAGAAGTACGGTACGGAAACGAAGGGACCCTGGGGGCCCAGCCGGTCGTAGGGGTTCCCCAAGGGCTGGCCGATGAGGGTCGGATCGATGTTCGCCTGGAAGTTTGGCAACCAGCCCTCGTTGAGACTGTAGATCATCCCCGCCTTCTTCATGAGGTCGACGAGGTAGTTCGAGGGGAAGATCACGTCGTAGCGGCGCTTGCCCAGGGTGATCCAGTTGAAGAGTTCCTCGTTGCTCGTATACACGTCCCACCGGGTCTCGACCCTCAGCCCGTGTTCGGAATTCATGAAGTCCCGGAAGTCCGAGAGGAAGGACCCCGGCCAGTAGTCGTACCACTGGGCGATCTTGAGTACGTAGGTCTGGGACTTGTCGAGAGCCGCGAGGGAAGGCACGAGTGCGTAGTCCACTCGTCCGGGCTCCGTCTCCCATGCGGGCCTCGGCTCCTGAGGCCCCTTCACGTATCCCAGCCCGGAGAGGACCCCCATCCCTCCCAGGGTGCCCGTCAGGCCGAGCGCAGCCGACCACTTCAAGAACGCCCTGCGGGACACCGAGGAAGCCCTGCGGGTGCCGTCTGCAGGCGTGCTCGACACCGCCTCCGCCCTCAACCCGCCCATTTGAGCGGGCGGGCTCTATATAAGCGTTCGGAGAGCGGCCCCTTGCGTCACGCGAGGTTCATGTTGATGAGCTTGGTCTCCGTCATCTCCTGGATCGCGTAGCGGACGCCCTCGCGCCCGAGCCCAGAAAGCTTCACGCCGCCGAAGGGCATGTTATCCCAGCGGATCGTCGTGGGATCGTTGATCATCACGCCTCCCGCCTTGATCTCTCGGGCCAGGCGTAGGGCGCGCCGGAGATCCCTCGAGTAGACGGAGGACTGGAGGCCGTACATCGAGCTGTTCGCGATCTCGACGGCCTCCTCGTCGCTCGCGACGCTCTGGACGGGGCCGATCGGGCCGAAGGGCTCGTCCTGCATGACCCGCATGTCGCTCGTCACGTCCGCGAGGACCGTGGGCTTGTAGAAGTATCCCTTGCCCGGGAGCTTGTCCCCGCCCGTCTTGACCTTCGCGCCGGAGGCCTTCGCCTCCATGATGAGGGTGTGGATGAACTCCCGGGAGGACGCGCTGATCACNGGGCCGATGTCCGTGTCCTCCTGGCCGGGGTCCGCAACTTTGAACTTCGAGACCCGGTCCGCGAGGAGGCCCGAGAACTGGTCTGCGATCTTCTCCGCCGCGAGGATGCGCTTCGAGGCGATGCACACCTGGCCCGCGAGGCCGAACGTCGCGCGGGCGACGGCCTCCACGGCGCGCGGGAGGTCCGCGTCATCCAGGATGATCACGGGGTCCATCCCGCCCATCTCGAGGATGATCCGCTTCGCCCGCTTCCCGCCGAGGGACGCGATCTGCGTGCCGATCTGGGTCGATCCCGTGAACGTGATCGCCTCCGTGTACGGGCTCTCCACGAGGGCGTTCCCGACCGTGCGACCGGGGCCCGTCACGATCTGCACGGCGTCCTTCGGCACGCCCGCTTCGAGGAGGAGCTCGACGAGGCGGATCGCGACGAGGGGGGTCTCGCTCGTGGGCTTGGCGATCACGCAGTTCCCCGCCGCGAGGGCGGGGGCGACCTTGTGGCACAGGAGGTTCAGGGGGAAGTTGAACGGGCTGATGCACACGACGGTCCCGATCGGCTCCCGGACGCTGAAGACGATCCGGTTCTCGTTGCCCGGAGGCAGAGGATACGCATCGGGCGGGAAGACCTCCCCGTAGATCCGCTTTGCCTCCTCNGCNGCNTACGTGAACGTGATGACGGCGCGGCGGGCCTCGATCCGGGCGTCCCGGATCGGCTTGCCCGCCTCGAGGGTGATGAGCCGGGCCATCTCCTCCTGGTGCTCCTCGAGGAGCCGCGCGGCTTTCGACAGGAACNGGTACCGGTCCCAGGCGGTGACCTTGTGGACCCTCTTCTTCGCGTCCTGCGCCGCGTCCGCGGCAGCCTTCGCGTCGGCCTCCGTGCCCTTCGGCACGGTTGCGATGACGTCCTCCGTCGCGGGGTTCACGACGGCCATCGTCTCGCCGTTCGACGCGTCGCGCCACTCTCCGGCGATGAACATGCGCTTCGCCATGGACTTCTCGGACATGGGGATCCCCGTCGTCGAGCGCGTCCGCAAGGCGGCGACCTCCCATGTAGCTTTCGCCCTTACCGAAGGGAGGAGTTGCCGCTCTCTTTGGAACCCTTCCTAACAGCCCTGGCCGCCGAGATTCGTCCGCCCCCGGACGTCCTCAAATCCCGGAAACGCTTGTCGTTATCAGGCGGGAGACTACAGAAACCTAAATGGAGGATAACGGCCCTACTCATGCAGCCATCGGGCATCCGGCGCCTGTGGGAGGAGGAATTACGGTCAAAGACGCGGCGCTGACGGGGCTCCCCGCTGCACGAAGGCCCCGTGGTCAGCGAGAGGCGGGCGGGCGGGCCGCGATCCGCGACGGCCTCTCGGAGACCCTCGCCCTCCTTTGTGCGAGATCTCCGACCTTCCCGTCTCATTGGAGGGGGCGAGCTCCTCGCCGCCCGCCTTCCACCGTCCCCCGCCGCGCGGTCGCGGCGCTCGCGTCCCTCGTCCTGGCCCTTCTCCTTTCCTCCGTCCTCGCCGCGGGACCTGCGCACGCCGCGGGGGCGGGGAGTGTCGTGGGCCCCCACTCCGACGTGGGGGTCGAGACGAACGGGGACCGGTACTTCAATTACCTGCGGGTCAACGTCGGGCTTTCCATCACCTCGTCGGGGACTTTCACGGTCCGTGTCGTCCTCATGGATGACCTCGATCTCGCGGAGCTTGCCCGGGCGGCCGAGACCGGGTATCTCGGCACCGGCCTCCGGAGCGTGTCCGTGCTGCTTGACGGCTCGGACATCTACAATGGAGGCGTCGACGGTCCGTACTACGCGCACATCAGCCTCCGGAGCGACACCGACGTCGAGCTCTCCTCGGGCGTCCATCGGACGGCGGCGTACCGGTTCACGGATTTCCAGCCCTACAAGGCGGATCTCGTCTCGCCCACGACCGAGAGGGTGATCGACAACGACACGGACGGCCTTGCCGAGTGGCTCTCGATCACGTACACGGTCCAGGTGGCGACGGACGACACGTACCGTCTGTTCAGCAGCCTGACGGACTCAAGCTACACCGTCGGAGAGACGTGGACCCAGGTCCGACGGCTCGCGCCCGGCAAGTACAGCCTCGAGCAGCTCTTCCTCGGATTCCCCCTCCGTCTCTCCGGGAAGAACGGGCCGTACCTCGTCGCGACCCACATCTATGACTCCCGCGACATCCTCGTGGACTTCTCCTTCCTCACGACGGCGGCCTACAGCTATTCCTCTTTCGAGACGCCGCCCGGGACCCTCGTCCCGCCCTTCACGGACCGCGGCGTCGACGACGACGGGGATGGCCTGTACGACCGGCTCGTCGCGGACATCGGCCTGAGTTTCCAATGGGCCGGCGACTACACCCTCACGGGCCGCCTCCTGACGGGCTCCGGCTTCCTGATCCAGGACGCGATGGCGAAGATCTCGGCGTCCGCCGGCGCCAGGATCGTGACGCTCACCTTCGACGGGCGCCGCATCTTCGAGTCCGCCGCGAGCGGGCCCTACCGGCTCGACGTGACCCTGTACGATGCCGCGCTGCGCCGGCTCGATGCCCGGACCCATTCGACGGCCGCCTACTCCTATCTCGCCTTCGAACCCCTCCTGGTCACGTTCAGCCCGCCTCACCGGGACGAGGGCGTCGACCTGGACGGGGACGGCCGTACGAGGCTCTCCGGCTCACGATCGGCACGCGGTTCAACGTGGCGGGCACCGCAAGAATCGTCGCGTCCCTGTCGGCCGGAGGCGTCCCCGGGAATCTCACGGAGGAGGCGCTCACCGTGTCTTCGCCCGCAGGGCCCTACGCGGTCGTCCTGACAATCCCGGGGTCTCGGCTTCTGGCCGCGGGGGCGGATGGGCCGTACTACGTGACCCTCCGAGCATTCGACGCGGCGGGGGGCCTCGTCGACGACGACCGGTTCCGGACCTTTGGATACCGCCTCTCGGATTTCGAAGAGGAGCTCCGGGGCGACCTCGTCGGGCTGTCGTCCCAGGCCGGCGAGGACGTCGATGGGGACGGGCGATTCAATCGGCTCCGGGTCGACGTGCTCGTGAACGTCGCCGAGCAGGGTCGGTATCGCGTGACCGGGTCCCTCTCGAAGGGCGGTCGCTGGATTGCCGAGGCGGCGTCTGTCGTGAGCCTCGGGCCGGGCCCTGGGATCGCGTCGATCCGGTTCGGGGGCCCGGACATCGGGACGGCGGGCGTCGACGGCCCCTTCGACCTCGCAATCACGCTCGCCTCCGCGACCGGGGCCCTCGTCCTCGATTCGGCCATGGTCCCAACGGCCCCCTTCACCGCGAGTTCGTTCGCCCAGCCCCCACCCGTGAGCCTCCAGGGGCGGGTCACGTCGGCGACGACCGGTCAATCCCTCGCCTCCGCGACGATATGGGCCGTCGACTACGACAACCAGGTGAGTCGGCAGACCGTCGCGGACGCGACGGGGGCCTACGACCTGTCCTTGTACGCCGCGTCCTTCCTCCTCGTCGCAGACCACCCCTCCGCGGACGCGGAACTCACGAGGATCGANNTNACNGGGACCTCGCAGGTCGGATTCGCGCTCTATCCCCCCCGGCGGGTGGTCGTGGAGGACAGCGTGATCTGGACGGGTTGGGGCCGGGCCGTCCTCGAGGCGCGCTACATGCTAGCCCCCGACGGCGCGGCCGCGCGCCTCCGATTCGATTGGTCGAACGGCGACCGAAACGGGGTCCTCGAGGCCCCCGAGGTCGGGCCTTTCGCCCTCCCGCCGAATCCGATCCACGAGGCCATGGAGGCCGGGTCCACGGGGGACCGACTCCGGGTGAACGGCGTNGACTTCACCGCCGCGGACGCTCTGACATCNGCCGATCTCCTCTCGGGCCAGGTCGACGAATCGGANCCGCCGACCCTCGCCTTCCGTCGCACGTTCACGTCCCCGGTCGCGGCGGACGGGGCGCCTGAGATTTCGGTGTCCATCACCGTCCTCTACGACAACGGGACGGTGGACCACGGCACCTGGCTCCACGCGCCCGGCTCCTATCGCTACTCGGATTCCGTGACGTCGCCGGGCATCCGGGTGTTCGCGAGGTCGAGCCCCTACCTCGTGGACCCGCCTCAGCTCGCCCCGGAGGCTCCCGCGACGAGCGTGGGCACGGTCACCCTCACCCTCATCCCGTCGGCCTACTGGCAGCCGACGGTCCCCGCGCCCCCGTGGGACCTCGAGGCGCTTGTGGACGGCCCCACCGTCCGGCTGACTTGGTCGCCCCCGGACGCGAACCTCGACGGGAGTCCCTTGACCGACCTCGCCGGATACCGCGTGTACCGTGCCGCGTCCCCTGGNGGATCCTACGAGCCGGTCGGGGGGTTCATCCCGCTCTCGACCTGGTGCGCCGACACCCCCGGCGCGGGGACCTACCTGTACGTCGTCGCGGCCGTGAACACNCAGGCCACGGAAGGGCCTCCCTCGACCGCGGTCCATGTGACCGTCGGGTCCACCTCGTCCACCGTCCTCGATGGACTGCCGGACGGTCAAGCGGACGTCCGAGGACCGAATCCGACCCCGGGTACGTGGTCCTCGGGTGCGGCGGGCCTCATCGCTTTGGTCGCAGGCGCAGGAGTCGGATGCTCCGCGGTCCCGTCTCTCCGCGCACGCCTGCACAGTTCGGACCGCCGAGGCAATCGTTATCGATAACGGAATCAGACCGCACGGGCGGCGTGTCGGGTACGGAGTGCATCCTAACCTTTAATACGATTCATCGCCTATTGCTACCCGCTCCATCCTGTGGGCGATTGGAGGGGGTAGGACGTCCAAACCGACCCGGCAACGGAACGTAGTGAAACTGCTTGTGAGCTTGCTAGTGGCTGCGGCCTTCTCGGGCCTCGTCGGCTTGGGCGGCGCCGCGGCGTCGGGACCTGCATCGCCGGCCCTTCAGCAGGCTCCCGGTCCGACGAGCCTGAACTACCGGTACTACGACTTCTTCAACGTACCGTACGGCGAGTGGTGGGACTACCGATACAGCGTGTACGGCGACCTCCCGATGAACGCGGAGTGCTTCAACGCGACGTCGATCGTGGACGGCGTGTGCTTCGCGACAGATCCGGCCGTGAAGGACGTGTCGACGTATCCGTACACGAACTGGTACCCGCTGCCGGGGAACATCCGACCCGGACACGCGTTCAACAACCCGATGGTCTATGCGCCGTACCGGTTCGATGTCGCGGGCGCGTACGTCCCCGGCTACGACCTGAGCGACCCCGTGTTCCTCCCCGTGCTTAACCCCGCGGCGAGCCCCGGGGCGTCCCTCGCGTTCGACTG
>C687J29651_10000943_pt1 | contig 12235 bp, 9 predicted proteins | sample RifCSP13_1_FD_29651 | JGI IMG/M metagenome (IMG submission 29651) | reverse complement strand
CCGCCGCCTACATTCAGCGTAGAGGCAAAGCCGATGCCTCTGCGAAGGTGAGACGCGGGAAGCGGGAGGTGAGACGTGAGCCTCTCGCCTTCGGACATCTGACCTCCTACTTCCGACTTCCCACTTCCCACATCCGCCCTGGCCGCCACAGCCTCCAGGCACTCCTTCAGCCCACACGAAGTGACCTTCAGCCCTTGCGGTGTTTCCTCGTTCGGGCGGTTGGCGTTGCGGACGCGGAACTCGACCGGATCGAGGCGCAGGGCCTCGGCCAGGCGGTCCATCGTCGTCTCGACAAAAAATGTGGATTGGGGGTTGCCATAGCCGCGCACCGCGCCCGTGATCGGGTTGTTGGTGTACACGCAATCGGCGGCAAAGCGGACGTGCGGCACGCGGTAGAGCGAGGCGGTCGTCTCCATCATCACCAGCGGGGTGACGGTTCCCCACGACACGTACGCGCCGATGTCCAGCAAGGCGTACACATCGCGGAAGGTGATCAGCCCATCCCGCCTGGCCCCGGCCCGGATGTGGGCTTTGGCCGGTTGGCGCACTGGCGCGGCTAGAAATTCCTCGTACCGTGAGAAAGATACCCGCACCGGCTTCCCGGCCTTGCGCGCCAGCAGCGCGGTGATCGGCTCGTAGGGGTAAATATCCAGCCCGCGCCCGAACGCGCCGCCAATCGCCGCCTGGATGATGCGGATGTCGCTGCCCTCGAGGCCGAGCGCCTCCGAGAGGTCGCGCTGAAGCAGGAACGGGATTTGAGTCGTGCTGTAGAGCGTGAGATGGCCGCGATGGTCGAAAGAGGCGACGACGACGCTCGTTTCCATCGCCGCGTGGGCGACGTAGGGCAGCTCGTAATCGGCCTCGACGACGACCTCGCTCTCGCGCTCGCCCGCGGCCAGATCGCCGTGAAAGTAGTTGTAACGCTGGAACAGATTGCTTCCCCGCTCCGGGTGAATGAGCGGCGCGTCGGGCTTTAACGCGTCTGCTGCGTCGAACACGGCGGGGAGCGGTTCGTACTCCACCTCGATCAGGCTCAGCGCCTCTTCGGCGATGCCGGCATCCGTCGCCGCAACAGCGGCCACTTCATCGCGCAGGCTGCGGACCACCTCACCCTTGAGCGGCGTATTGTCTTTGCCATAGCCGAATTTAGTCTTCGGGTTATCGGCGGCGGTGACGATGGCTTTCACGCCGGGTAGTTTCGTCGCGCGGGAAGCGTCCACGCGCAGAATACGCGCGTGCGGATAGCGCGAATACAGGATGCGCCCGTGCAGCATCCCCGGCAGGCGCACGTCGTGGCCGTACACCGTGCGCCCGGTAGCCTTGTCGGGCGCGTCGAGCTTGGGGAGGCGCTGGCCGATGACGTTGCCCATCTATTGCGCTCCTTCGGCCACGGACAGCACCGCTTCGACGATTTTCTTATACCCTGTGCACCGGCACAGATTACCCGCCAGCCCTAACCGCACGTCCGCTTCCGTGAGATGCCGGTTGTTCTCAAGCAGGGCAATCACAGCCATCACGATCCCCGGCGTGCAGAAGCCGCACTGGATACCGCCCTTTTCGACGAGCGCCTTCTGGACAGGGTGCAGTTGGCCGTCTGCCGACACGCCCTCGACAGTCAGCACTTCCGCGCCCTCGCAGTCGGCGGCGAGCACCAGGCAGGAGGTCACGGACAGGCCGTTGACCAGCACGGTGCACGCGCCGCAGTCGCCGGAGTCGCAGCCCCGATGCGCGCCGCGCAGTTCGAGGTCATTTCGCAAAACGTCGAGCAGCGTCCGGCGCGGGTCAATCAGCAACTCGCGCGGCTCGCCGTTCACAGTGAGAGACACGTACAGTCTGGGCATCGGCTACGGCGCGCTCTTCTGAAGATCAGGCGCGGTCAACAAGGTCCAGGCAAAGCGGGCCGTCAGACAACAATCGCACACAAAACTGATCACCACCTGCCAGGGGCGCACGCGCCAGAATTTCCCAGCGCGCAGGTCGTGCCACACGCGTAGCCAGAACCAGTCCAGCGGCTGGCGCGAGATCTGCAGAGTCCGGGCGTGCGCCTCGACGCGCAGGACCAGCTCGCGCACTTCTGCCGGGGCTGTACCCCAGAGATAGGGAAGCGACGCGCTTCGCTCGAGAGAAACGCGCGGCAGCGGTGGCAGGTGCGAGAGAGAATGCTCCAGCATTTCACGGCGGCGCTGGAAGAACGCCGGGAGCGTCGCGTGCGTCCAATCGTGCAGGGCGCGCCGGAGTTCCGCCGCATTCACGGCGGAGCGGCCCGCCCGGAGCCCTTCCACTACGCTCAGGGTGCGCATGGCGGAGGGATCAGGCAGGCGGAACGATTTGGCCCACTCCGTGTGCCGCTCCCAGAGCTGTTGAAGATCGTTCAACAGGCTGGTTTCCAGCCGCGTCGGGGGGCGGGTTTGCAGCCACAATTCTTCCATCTCCAGCAGCAGCGCCGCCCACTGCCGCAGCTGCCGCGCCTTCTCGCGCACCTGCCCGACGAAGTGTTCCCACGCGCCGGGAACGGGGAAGTCGGGTCGCCGGGAGAGCCGATCCTTGATTCGCCAGAAGCCGGTGATCATGGGATGCTCGCCTTCGATCTCGGCGGAGTTCTTGCTCCAGATGAAGTTGCGGAACACGCCCCAGTATTTCTCCGGCGACACGCGGCTCAGGATGGCGCGCATGTTCTCGAAGCTGTAAAAGGTGCGCCAGCACTCGCGATAGAGCGCGAACCAGTCCCCTGCGCTCATGCGCGGGTGCGGCATGGCCGGGTGGAAAGAGTCGTAGCGATTGAAGTCCGGGTCGAGCGGCTGGCCCTCGGCCACCATGCGCTGGTGATCGCGCGAGCCGGGGATGGGACCGAGCATAAAGAACGAAGCCTGCTCCACCTGCAGCTCGTCCATGAGGAACCGCAGATTTTCACGGACACTGTCGGGCGTGTCGTGCGGGAAGCCGACAATGTAGGCGGCGTGGGTGACGATGCCTGCCGCGTGCCACGCCGCCGTGAGTTGGCGGAAGGCCTCCACCGAGTTCTGGCGCTTCCCGGCGGCCTTAAGATTCTCCGGGTTGATGCTCTCGATACCGAGGAACACCTGCGCGCATCCGGCCCGCCGCGCTTTCTCGACGAAGTTGGGGATGCGGTACGATAGCACGTCGGCCTGCATCATGAAGCACAGAGGCAGGTCCTCCACCTCGCGCAGATGGATCAGCCCGTCGAAGATGGCTTCCCAGTGTTTGTTGCGCGCGAAGTTGTCGTCGGTGAAAAAGTAGCTGCAGATGCCGGCCTTGTGGTAGTTCTCGCGAAGCGAGGCGAGCACTTTCTGCGGATCACGATAGCGCATGTGGCGGCCCTGCACGTTGATGATGCAGCAGAACGAGCAATCGAACGGGCAGCCGCGCCCGCAGTCAATCGTCGCCATGCGCGAGGCAAAGCGGCGCACGTATTCCGGGTCCACCACCGGGAGCGGCGCGTCCATTAATTCTGGCGGCTCCTTGATGAAGTCGTAGACCGGCTGCGCCCTGCCCTCGATCAGATCGCGCAGCAGCGCCTCCCAGCGGCCCTCGACTTCGCCCTTGACGACGGTCACGCCGAGGTTTAGCAGTTCCTGAATTTCGGACGAGATGCCGGGCAACATCGCCAGCATGCCGCTGACGTGAAACCCGCCGATCCACACATCCACCCCGGCGCGGCGGAATGCGCGGGCCAGGTCGGCGGCACGGGGAAACTGATTGGTCTGCACGCCGACCAGCATGACAGCCACTTTGATACGCGGCGGGCGATGCGTGCGGCAGATGCACTCGACCGGAATCCGCTGCACGGTCTCGTCGAACTGGTGGACTTCGATCTTGACGTCGCCCAGCGCGCGGCGGCGGCGCACGTCCTCGGTCAGGCCGTAGAGCGTCGCCAGTGTATTGCTGGGCACGACCCCCAGCCAGTGCCGGATGATGTAGCCGTCGTCATCGTATTTGGAAGGCTTGATCAGATAGAGGACGAGTTTGCGCAACATGATCAGCCTCCTCCGGCGAGCGCCGTCAGCCCGCGCCGCGTCAGCACGTCCACCATGCGGCGGCGATACCACGCCGAACCGCGCACGTCGTCAATCGGCCTCGACTCTTCGGCGGCGACCTTCGCGGCGCGGTCAATCCGTTCCGGCGTGAGCGGGCTGCCCGTCAGTTCGGCCTCGGCGCGGCGAGCGCGCAGCGGCACAGGGGCAACCGCGCCCAGCACCACTCGCGCCGAATCGCACCGGCCATCCTGGAACTGAAGCGCCAGCCCCACGCCCACGACCGCTATATCCATGTGCTCGCGCGGTGAGTGCTTGAGATATAGAGACAGGCCAGCGGGCGGCGGGACTTCGAGCGAGACGAGTAGTTCACTGGGTGCGAGGACCGTCGTGCCCGGCCCCGTGAAGAAGTCTTCGAGCGGGACCCGCCGTTCGCCCTTTGGTCCGGCGATGCGCGCGACGGCATCCAGCACCATCAGGATCGGCGCGAGGTCAGCCGAAGGCGCAGCGTTGCACAGGTTGCCGCCCACCGTGGCGAGGTTGCGGATTTGTACCGAGGCCATCGTCGAGGCGGCGTCGGCGAGCGCGGGGTAATGCTCACGGATGAGGGGCGAACAGCGGATTTCTTCCAGGGTGGTCAATGCGCCGATGGAGATAAGAGATTGGAGATTGGAGATTGGAGATTGGGTGAGGCCGCGCAATTCCGGGAGGCGCTTGATATTGATCATCGTCTTCGGCGCGAGTTTCCCGGCTTTCATTTTCAGAAGCAAATCCGTGCTGCCGGCGACGACTCGCGCGTCGCCATCGAACTTGCTCAGCAATCCGATGGCTTCCTCTAAAGTCCTGGGCGCAAAGTACTCAAACGGCTTCATGCTCGCCCATCTCTAATCCCCAAGCGCCAATCTCTCTGCCAGCCCTGCCCCCGCCTCCAGTGCTTTCAAATTCAACTCCACAGCCTTCGCCGGACCGAGCGCGCGCACCGCCTCCTTGAGGTCCTCAACCGACAGGCCCAGCGCACCGAGGGTCGCCGCAAAGCCAAGGACGACGAGGTTTGCGACGGCGGGCGCGCCCAGGTCTTTGGCGCAAGCGTCGGCATTAATTGTGTGCACGCGGATGCCCAGTTCTCCCAGGCGCGGCATCACCGCTGGATCAAGCCCGTCAACGCTGTTCACGCACACCTGTCCGCCTGAGCGCAGGAAAGGCAGGTTCCGCACGGCCTCGACGCGGTCAAAAGCAATCAGCGCATCCGCCGTCCCGCGCCGGATGAGGGGCGCCTCGCCGCTGTCAATCTTGAGATGAGACATCACGCTGCCGCCGCGCTGGCTCATGCCGTGATTCTCAGAGGCCAACACATGCCCGCCGCGCGCCATCGCCGCCTGCGAGAGCACCTTCGTCGCATACACCACCCCCTGGCCGCCGATGCCGGCAATGATGAGTTTACGCTCCATAGTCAGTCAATTCTGCGGCACAATGAACCCCTTGTAGCACGCATCAATGCACTGGCCGCAGTCCACGCAGATGCGGTAGTCAACGTCCACGCGCGATTTGTCAGGACGCAGGACCAACGCCGGGCACTCAAAGGCCTCGACACAATAGCGGCAGCCATCGCACTGTTCCGTGACGATGACGGGGAGCGGATCGGCCTCGATCGGCGCGCGGTCGTAGAGCACGCAGGGCCGGTCGGCAATGATGACGGCGATGCCGCCCTCTTCGGCTTGGGTGAAGGCCTGGGCCTCCCGCAGCAGCGTGGCAAACGGCTCATGATCGTAGGGATCCGCCACGCGGACAAATTTCACGCCGCACGCCTGGGCGACATTTATGATGGGAATCTTCGCCGCGAGGCCGCCGTCGGCGGCGTAGTCGTTGGCGGGGGTGGGCTGCGCGCCCGTCATGGCCGTGGTGTGGTTGTCGAGGATCAGCAGGACGAACCGCGCCCCGGTATGGACGGCGTTGACCAGCGGGGTGATGCCGGAATGCAGGAAGGTCGAGTCGCCGATGAGGGCGACGATGGGCCGCTTGTCGCCCGTGAAACGGGCCGCCTGGTAGAACCCGGTCGCCATCGTCACCGCCGCGCCCATATCCACGAACGTGTCAATGGCGCGAATGTTCGTCCCGAGGGAATAACAGCCGATGTCGCCGGGGTAAATCGCGTTCGGCCCAAAAACCTGCTTCATCGTGAACATAGCCGAGCGGTGTGAGCACCCCGGGCAAAGGCGCGGGCGGCGGGGTGTGATCTTGAGCGATTGGACGATCCCGGCCAGGGCGCTGTCGTCGGGCGGCGGGGGAACGGGCACACCCATCTGATCCAGGGCCTCGGCGAGGACGCTCATGACGACCTCGGGCGAAAGCTCCCCCGCGTTGGGCACCGTGCCATCCAGCCGCCCGCTCACGCGTGTCCGGTCAGGGATCTGCAATTCAATACAGGCATCCGGCTCTTCGATGACCAATACCCGCTCAAACTGTGCGACGAAATCCATAATGAGTTTGCGGGGAAGAGGAAACGGCGTGCCGATCTTGAGCACCGGCGCCACTGCGCCGAGATCGGCCAGCGCCTGGCGCGTCGTTTGGTAGGCGACGCCGCTGGCGATGATTCCCAATTTCCCGTTTTTGTCATTGGGAATTGGCAATTGGTAATTGAGCGCCGACTTCTCAAACTCGCTTTCGATGGCCGCCAGCTTGGCGTTGAGTTCGTGGTGGAGCTTGAGCCGGAAGCCCGGGGTGGCCGCCCAGCGCTGAGGGTCTTTCTTGAAGCCGGGTTTGGCCGCCGGGGACCACGCACCTCGTCCGCCCCCATCCACTTCTACGCTCTGCACGGCATGGCAGACGCGCGTCGTCGGGCGCAGGATGACGGGAATGCGATGCCGTTCCGAAAGCTCCAACGCCTCCTTCACCATCGCCAGGCTTTCGGCCGGCGTCGAAGGATCGAAGACCGGCACTTTGGCCGTAAGCCCCAGCAGGCGCGAGTCCTGCTCGGTCTGCGACGAGATCGGGCCGGGGTCATCGCAGGGCACGATGACAAACCCACCGACCACGCCTGTATAGGCCGCGCTGAACATGGGGTCGGCGGCGACGTTGAGTCCAACCTGCTTCATCGCCGTCGCCGAGCGCAGGCCGCTCCAACTGGCAGCCAGGGCAACCTCAAAGGCGACCTTCTCGCTCGCGCTCCATTCCGTGTAGACGTCGCAGTTCAACTTCTTTTTGAACTTGACGACGCCTGCCAGAATCTCGGAACTCGGCGTCCCCGGATACGCGGTCACCACCTGGCATCCGTTTTGCACCATTCCCAACGCAATCGCGTCATTGCCCAGAAGCAGTTGAGTGCCCATGATCACTTTACTCGTCAAAAACGAATACAGGTTCTTGATACAAGCGGACTTTGTTCGCTTTCAAACGCTGGTGGATCAGGTCCTCCAGCCAGGCGTTCTTGGCCTCGAGCGATTGCGCCTCCGTCAGCATCTCCAACGGGACATCCATCCCCAATGCGCGTCCGGCGACGATGTGCCGGGTGATGCCCATGGGCAGCTTTGCCCTGTCAAGCGCGATCTGGGAGATTTCAGCGGGCGAAAAAGAGGGGAACACAATGACGGCGGTCAAATCGGGATATTCGCCGATCAACGCGGCCAGGTCAATCTCGACCGTGCGATGCACCTCCGTCTTGCCCCGGTATTCCGCCACCAACTGGCAGAGCAGGCCAGCTCGCCGGTTGTTGTCTACCTGCGCTTCGTCATCGCACAACACCGCGAACCATTGGCCGTTGCGCATGACGATGTTGGCAATGATCTCGTGCGTCTCGAGCAGCCGGCAGGCGGTCTCCGCATCTACCGGTTGGAGGGTGATCCCCTCTACGTCGGCGAGGGTGGCCAACAACCGGTTGTGCGATAGGCCTGCGAGCACGTGGTTCCACGCGCCGACTCGGACGGCGTCAGCATAGTAGTCCACTATCTGCACCAGCACGTCGCGGTACCCCATCTCGCGCAAGGCCGTGGTCCGAGTGGCTCCGTCCAGCACGATGTAGCGGCCGTCGCGCTCGGCGACGAGTGGCGGGTTGCGCAGCTTGCCGTCGTGGTCCGAGTGGCTCCGTCCAGCACGATGTAGCGGCCGTCGCGCTCGGCGACGAGTGGCGGGTTGCGCAGCTTGCCGTCATGCCGGATCATCAGCATCAGGCGCTGGGTGCGATACGGATCATCTTCCTCGTGCAGCAACATGCGATCGAGGGATACAAAGCGCAGCTGAATGGCAGAGGGGTCAAGTTTCATGATTCACGTGCTTTACAAAATCCGTTCCTCCCTCGACCCCCAGCGTGCAGCCAAAGGAGGAACGGATGATCTATCCCTTACATCTGCACCTGAGGCAGGTGGGTCATGGCTTCGGCGACGCGCTCGGCGGGATACTCGTAATCTTCCAGCTGGCCCTGGTGATAGGCGTCGTAGGCCGTCAGGTCGAAGTGCCCGTGCCCCGACAGGTTGAAGGCGATCACCTTCTTCTGCCCCGTGCGCTTGCATTCCAGCGCCTCGTCTATCGCCACCCGCACCGCGTGCGCGCTCTCCGGCGCCGGGATGATCCCCTCCGCCTGCGAGAACTGCACCGCCGCCTCGAACGTCTCCAACTGCTTCACCGCCCGCGCTTCGATGTCCCCGTGCTCCACCAGCGCGCTCAGGCTCGGCGCCATGCCGTGATAGCGCAAGCCCCCGGCGTGGATGCCCGGCGGCACAAACGTGTGCCCCAGCGTGTGCATCTTCACGATCGGCGCCATGGCCGCCGTGTCCCCGTAGTCAAAGGTGTACTTCCCGCGCGTCACCGTCGGACAGGCCGCCGGTTCCACCGCGATCACCCGAATGGCCTGGCCGGCGGTGAACTTCTTCCACAGGAACGGGTAGGCGAACCCGGCAAAGTTCGACCCGCCCCCGATGCACCCGATGAGCATGTCCGGGTACTCCCCCGCCAGCGCCATCTGCTCCAGCGTTTCCAAGCCCACCACCGTCTGGTGCATCAGCACGTGCCCCAGCACCGAACCCAGCGAGTATTTCTTCGCCCCCCCGCTCGTCGCCGCCACTTCCACCGCTTCGGAGATGGCAATGCCCAGCGAGCCGGGCGAGTTCGGGTCGTCCGCCAAGACCTTCTGCCCATACTGCGTGCGCGCGGTGGGGCTGGCGTAGACCGTCGCCCCGAAGTTCTCCATGATGATGCGCCGGTAGGGTTTCTGGTGATACGACACCTTGACCATGTAGACTTCCAGCTCNANCCCGAAGAAGCTGCACGCCATGGCCAGNGCGCTGCCCCACTGCCCCGCGCCGGTTTCGGTCGTGAGCGCCTTCGTCCCCGCTTCNTTGTTGAAGAACGCCTGCGCCACGGCCGTGTTCGGNTTGTGCGAGCCGACCGGCGAGACGCCTTCGTTCTTGTAGTAGATGTGCGCCGGGGTGTCCAGCGCCCGCTCCAGCCGCCGGGCGCGGCACAGCGGGGTGGGCCGCCAGAGCTTGTACACCTCGCGCACCGGCTCGGGGATCTCGATCCAGCGCTCCGGGGAGACTTCCTGCAGGATGAGGTTCATGGGGAAGAGCACGGCCAGGAAGTCGGGCGTCACCGGCTGCATCGTGCCGGGGTGCAGCACAGGTTGGGGCGGCGTGGGCAGGTCGGCGTTGATGTTGTACCACGCCTTCGGCAGCTGGCTCTCGTCCAAAAGGTATTTGTATTGGTCGCTCATAGGGGCCTCCGTGGGGTTAGAGTCGGGAGTTCGGATTAGGGTTGCCCTCATGCCATCGTCAGGCAGCCCTCAATTCTGACGTGCAGTTTGGGCAGCGCGTGGCTTTGAGATGAATCGCGGATCGGCAATAGGGGCACTCCTTTGTCGTGGGCGCAGCCGGGGCAGGCGCGAGGGCCGGCTTCTGCATGGCGTTCGCCGTTCTGACGATCCAGAAAATCACAGCCGCGATGATGAGAAAGTCAATGATGGACTGCACGAATGCGCCCCATTTGACGACTGCCGCACCGACGGCGACGGCCTGTTCGGAGAAATTGACCCCGCCGAGCAGCAAGCCGATCAATGGCATCAGCACATCATTGACCAGCGAACTTACGATTTTGCCAAACGCCCCGCCGATGATTACGCCGACCGCGAGGTCGAGCACGTTCCCGCGCATGACAAACGCTTTGAAATCATTCCACATAGGCATCTCCTTGTGTGGTCTTGCCCCCAAGCCCGGTTTCTTCAAGTGACGGAATACGCGAAGCGCACTAAGCTCCCCGCATCTTGAACCGCTGAATCTTCCCCGTCGCCGTCTTCGGCAGCTCGGGCACAAACTCGATCCAGCGCGGGCGCTTGTATTCCGCCATCTTTGCTTTGCAGTGCTCGACCAATTCGTTTTTCAATTCCTCGGAGGGAGCATTTCCCTCCTTGAGCACGATGAACGCTTTGGGTTTGATCAGGCTCGCGCTGTCCGGCAGCCCGACGACGGCGCACTCCAGCACCGCCGGGTGGCTGAGAAGCGCGCTTTCCACCTCCACGGGCGAGACCCAGATGCCGCCCACCTTGAGCATGTCGTCCGAGCGGCCGGCGTGCCAGTAATAGCCGTCCTCGTCCACGTAGTATTTGTCGCCCGTGAACAGCCACTCGCCGAGGAAAGTCTTGCGGCTGCGCTCCGCCTTGTGCAGATAATATGGCGTGGCCGTCTCGCCTTTCACCAGCAAATTGCCGATCTCGCCGCGCTGCACCGCGTTGCCGTTATCATCCGCGATCTTCAACTCGTACCCCTCGAACGGCTTGCCGCTGCTCCCCGGGCGGATGTCGCCGAGACGGTTGGAGAGGAAGATGTGGAAATTCTCGGTCGAGCCGATCCCGTCAATGATGTCCAGCCCCGTCTTTTCCTTCCAGGCATGCCAGATAGGCGCCGGGAGCGATTCGCCCGCCGAGACGCACAGGCGCAGGGAGGAGAAGTCATACTTCTTGTTGAAATCCTCCGTCGCCAGCATGGCGCCATAGCCCGTGGGCGCGTTGTAGAGGAGGGTCGGCTTGAAGCGGTGAATAGTCTCCAGCATGTTCGTGACGATGCGCGGCGGCGCGGCCATGAGGATGACGCTCGCTCCCACGTACCACGGGTAGATCAAAACGCCGCCCATGCCAAACGTGAAGAACAGCCGGGGCGCGCCAAAAGCGCGGTCGCTCTCGCGCAGGCCGAGCACGTTCACGCCCCACAACTGCGCGGTCAGCGGGTAATCCTTGTGGGCGTGGAGGACCCCCTTCGGCTCGCCCGTCGTTCCGCTCGAATAATTCAGCGAGCAGAAATCCTCGCGGTGCGTGGGCGCGGCCGCCAGTTCGGCGGACTCGTTTTTGATCCACTCCGCGAAGTCCAGGTCGCCCGGCTGCCCGCCGCCGCCGATGACGATGAAGTGCCTGACGAAGTCAATTTCTGCGCGGATCGGCTCAATGGAGGGCAGCAGGGCCTTGTGGACGATCAACGCCCGCGCGCGGCAGTCGCGGAGGACGTAGGCGTGCTCGTGCGGTTTGGCAAGGGTGTTCATGGCCACCGGGATCGCGCCGATCTTCATAGTGCCGAAGAACGACGTCACCCACTCGGCGCAGTCGAGTGAGAGGATGGCGACGAACTCGCCCATGCGGATGTCGAGCCGCTTGAGCGCGTTGCCGACCCGGTTCACTTCCTCCGAGGCCTGCCGGAAGGTCAATTCCCGCTCGGCGGTGTAGAGCGCCGTTTTGTCGGCGCGCGCGGGCAGGTTGCGCTCCAAAATGTCAACCGCATTGTAAGTCAGGGGAAGGTCAGCCGCTTTCATAATTTCCTCCGGTCGTCAGATTGAAATGTCAAGAGGCCTGGGAGTCGTGGCGCGGACGGACATGGGCCTATTCTCGTCCGAGCAATTCTCTGGCAATCACTATCCGCTGAATGTGCGCTGTCCCTTCGTAAATCTGCAACCCCTTAATGTCGCGATAGTAACGCTCCACCGGGTATTCGTTCGAGTAGCCGCGCCCGCCGTGCAGCAGCACCGCCTCGCCCGCGGCCCGCACGGCCGCTTCGGTCGCGAACAACTTGGCGATGGACGTTTCGCGGGTCACGCGGCCCCCCTGGTCTTTGAGCCACGCCGCGCGGTACACCAGCCAGCGGGCGGCCTCCACCTCCGCCGCCATGTCGGCTAGTGTACTCTGAATCATCTCGAAATTGCCAATACGCTGCCCGAACTGGCGGCGCGTTTTAGCGAACTCCACGCAGGCGTCGAGGCAGGCCTGCCCCACCCCC
>C687J29651_10000940_pt1 | contig 12273 bp, 14 predicted proteins | sample RifCSP13_1_FD_29651 | JGI IMG/M metagenome (IMG submission 29651) | reverse complement strand
CTGGTCTGGCTAAGACCAGCCGAGCCACCTTCGGTCAGATCACCACGNTGCTTGGAGCTTCGGAGATTAATGAATCCACCTTCGAGGANTTAGAAGCGCTGCTNATCCAAGCTGATCTGGGCGTCGATACTAGCGAAGCTATCCTGGAAGCCTTGTGGGATCGCGAACGCAAAGAAGGCATTACCAGGGCCAGCGATCTTAAGTCAGCCCTGCGTCAGGAATTACGTCAGCGACTGGCGACGCCGCCTAACCTTGCCTTTCCAGCCCAGCCAACGGTGATCTTGATCGTCGGTGTTAATGGCTCAGGGAAGACCACTAGCATCGCCAAGCTCGGCAAACGATTTGCCGATTCAGGGAAACATGTGATCCTCGGCGCGGCCGACACCTACCGTGCAGCAGCTGTCGACCAGCTTCAAATCTGGGCTGATCGCTTGAATCTGCCAGTCATCGCTGGCCAGCCTGATGGCGACCCCGGGGCTGTCGCTTATGACACGGTGCAGGCCGCTATCGCCCGTCACTTTAACATCGCCATCATCGATACCGCCGGACGCCTGCACACACGTTACAACCTGATGGAAGAGCTCAAGAAGGTACACCGTGTGGTTGGCAAAGCCATGCCAGGCGCGCCGCACATGGTTTGGCTGGTGATGGACGCCACCACTGGGCAAAACGCCCTGCAGCAAGCACGAGCTTTCAAAGCAGCAGTCAATGTCACTGGTGTCATTCTGGCAAAGCTTGACTCTTCCGCCCGTGGCGGCATGGCCTTCGCTATTCAAAATGAACTGGGGTTACCCATCCTTTTTGCCGGCCTGGGTGAGGGTTCAGATGACCTGCAGCCGTTTGATCCAGATCTCTTCATCCAAGGCATCTTAGCGGGAAAAGAGTAAATAGTATTATTATTGGAGAGTTAAATCGATGCAAGACTTAATCGACCGTTTATTGATCTGCCAGGAAAACCTCCACCACCTCTTGGAGCGTCTTTGACTTCCCTGAGAAAGAAGCACAACTCGCCGACTTACAAAAACAATCCGCACACCCCGACCTGTGGCAAAATCCTGATCACGCCCAAAGCGTAATGAAGCGCCTGTCTGCCGTGCGGGAAGAAGTCAGCGATTGGCAAGCCCTTCGCCAGCACCTCGCAGATACACTCGAACTCGCTCAACTTGAGGACGAAGGCTTGCGCCCCGACCTGGAACGAGAAGTGGTTGCCATTGAAGCCGCAGTGGATCATCACGAGTTTGAAGCCATGCTCTCCGGCATGTACGACCGGGGGAATGCCTTGCTTGCCATCCACGCTGGAGCTGGAGGCACTGATTCTCAGGATTGGGCCGAAATGCTCGAGCGGATGTATCTGCGTTGGGCTGAAACAAAAGGCTACCAGACCGAGATCCTCGACTTCACCCCCGGCGAAGAAGCTGGTATTAAGAGCATCACCATCGCCATCGATGGGCGCTACGCTTACGGATACTTGCGCCCCGAAAAAGGCGTCCACCGACTGGTCAGGTTATCCCCCTTCGACGCCGCTCACCGCCGGCACACCTCTTTCGCTTTGGTGGAAGTGCTCCCCCAGGTTGAGGATGACAATGAGGTAGAGATCAACCTGGATGACCTGCGCATCGATGTCTACCGTTCATCCAGCGCCGGCGGCCAGAACGTACAGAAAAACGCCACCGCTATCCGTATCACGCACCTCCCCACTGGTTTAGTTGTCACCTGCCAGAACGAGCGCTCCCAGACGCAGAACCGCGAGAATGCCATGCGCGTCCTACGCGCCCGCTTGTTAGAATTAAAACAACAAGAACAGGTCGAGAAACTTGCTGAACTGCGTGGCGAATACCAGAAGGCCGAGTGGGGTAGTCAGATTCGTTCCTATGTTCTGCACCCATACCAGATGGTGAAAGATCATCGCACCGATTACGAGGTTGGAAATACCCAGGGAGTACTTAATGGAGATATCGACGGCTTCATCGAGGCTTACTTACGCGCTAAAGTCGGGGAAACCCAACCTTGACATCCATCTAGCACAAACGTATAATCCACGCTGCCTGCCCTTAGGGCAGGCCTTATTTTGAAGAGCAGGAGAAAGACCATGGCTCCCCAACCGAAAAGGAAACATTCCCAAGGCCGCCGAGACCGCCGCCGGGCGCACGATGCGCTCAGCGCGCAAAACCTGGTCCAATGTCCAAATTGTGGAGAGATGCGCCTTCCCCATCGCATCTGCCCTAATTGCGGTCATTACCAGGGTCGTGAGGTGATCGAAGCGAAAGAAGAAAAGAAGAAATAACCGATCGGGCCGTAAACCACTCGGCCCGTTGCGACTCTGAGCCAGGTACAGCATGGCACATGATCCCCACCGCACGGCTTTTCTCTTCCCAGGGCAGGGTTCTCAGGCTGTTGGCATGGGTAAAGAGCTCGCCTCAGCCTTTGAGATCGTCCACCAAATCTTCGCCGAGGCCGATGAAATTCTCGGGTTCCAACTTAGCGACCTAGCCTGGAAAGGCCCGGATGAAGCCCTGAACGACACTGTCAACACCCAACCGGCTCTTTTCGTCCACTCCATCGCTGCATTGCGGGTCTTGCAACAACTCTATCCTGATCTCCAATTCGCATTCGTAGCCGGACACTCCATGGGCGAACTCAGCGCCCTGGTCGCCGCCTCTGCTTTGGATTTCCCACACGCCCTGCGGCTGGTGCGTACCCGCGGGCAGCTAATGAAACAAGCCGGAGAAATATCACCAGGTGGCATGGCAGCCATCTTAGGCTTGGATATCCCCGTTTTAGAGAATATTTGCCTGGCAGCAAGCTCCTCATCCGAACCTGTCCAGGTAGCTAATGATAACTGCCCCGGACAGGTGGTGATCTCTGGGGCTGCCCCTGCGCTGGAACGCGCTTTAGCCCTGGCCGAGCAAGCCGGCGCGCGCCGCGCGGTACGGCTTGCTGTCAGTATCGCCGCGCATTCACCCCTGATGGCGCACGCTCAGACCGCCTTTAATCAAGCAGTCAGCACAGCTCCGATCATCGATCCTGAAATCCCTATTATTGGAAATGTGACCGCCATTCCTCTTAAAAAAGCATCCCAGGTTCGCTCGGATTTGAGGGCCCAGCTCAATTCCCGCGTTCGCTGGACTGAATCCATCCAATTCATGCTCGCTCAAGGTGTAACCACCTTCCTGGAGATCGGCAACAACTCGGTCCTGACTGGCTTACTCAAACGCATCGACCGCCAGGCGCAAGGCATCCCCCTNGGCGCTCCCGAAGACTTCGATAAGCTCTCGCAAATCCTCTGAGCCAAACTTCCTCACACCCATTACTGATTACTGTTCACNGATCACNGAGACAGGTATAATTGCTTTACCTTCAACCAAGGAGTCCATCATGTCCCCTCTCTCCGGCCTTTCCCTGGAAGGTCGAGTCGCCCTGGTCACCGGCGCCTCTCGCGGCATAGGCCGGGCGATCGCCGTTGAGTTAGCCCAGCGCGGGGCAGCTGTCGTTGTGAATTACCAACGCTCAGCCCAGGCGGCAGAGGAAGTTGTTGATTACATTCAGGTAGGCGGCGGTCGCGCCCACGCNCTCCAGGCGGATGTCTCTGATTACAATCAAGCCCAGGCCTTGGTTAAATCGACCCTCGACATCTTCGCTGGTTTGGATATTTTAGTCAATAACGCTGGTATCACCCGTGATAACCTGATCATGATGATGAGCGAACAGGATTGGGATACCGTGTTGTNCACTAACCTCAAGAGCGCCTTCAGTTGTTCGAAAGCGGCCGTACGCCACATGATGCGTAAACGGTATGGACGGATAATTAACATCACATCTGTAGCAGGCCAGATGGGTAATGCTGGTCAGACAAACTATTCCGCCTCGAAAGCCGGGCAGATCGGTTTTACTAAAGCTTTGGCACGCGAAGTCGCCTCCCGTAATATCACCGTCAACGCNGTTGCTGCCGGGTACATCGAGACCGACATCTGGGCTGGTGTACCCGAAGAAGCCCGCCAGCTTGCTCTTTCCTTAATTCCGTTAGGTCGTAAAGGAGAGCCTCAGGAAATCGCCTATGCCGTGGCCTTCCTCGCCTCAGACCAGGCTGCTTATATCACGGGACAGATCCTTGGTGTAGATGGTGGGATGACAATGATGTAAAGTACGATCACCAAAGGAGAATTATGCCAGATTATCCTGCAACACCTGGAAAAACTACCGTTGCTATCGATGTTTTGTTGACTATCGCTCGGCTGACAACCCTCAGTGTGCCTGGGGTTAGCCGGATGAGCCGGATTCCCACCAGTGGGGTCAGAGGCATCCTAAAGCGCCGCCAGATTGAAGATGGCGTCAGCATCGATATCAAGGACGACTCGGTGTACGTCGATATCTATATTATCTTACATAACGAAGTTAATATCCGCGATATTTGTCGCAATATCCAAATTGGAGTTGCCCGTGCAATCTCAGATATGATCGGTATGCAGGTCGGTCACGTCAACATCCACGTCGAAGATATCGATTATCCAATGGAGATCGAACCGGATCCTGTATGAAAGCCCGCACAAGGGCGCGCGGCGTTGCCCTGCAAGCACTTTTCGAAATTGATATCACGGGTCATCCCCCAGCCAGGGTGATCGAAGATCGGTTCGACGATGAGCCGCTAGATGAAAAGATGGCCGATTTTGCCCGCGAAATCGTCACTGGCGTCTGGCCAATTGTCGCTGAATTAGATCAATTTATCGCCGCACACGCCCCAGAATGGCCGCTAAACCAGGTGGCTGTGATCGACCGCAATATCCTGCGCATCGCCTTGTGGGAATTCGCAGTTAGTGAGAAGATTCCGATAAAAGTGGCGATCAATGAAGCGGTGGAACTTGCTAAAGTTTATGGTTCAGACAGTACACCTCGCTTTGTAAATGGAGTCTTGGGTAGCCTGGCTAGCCGCCAAAATGAAATTCGCCAGTCTTTTAAACGTCTTTCCAATTCATAAACACCCAACATGGAAATTTTCGGCATCGGTCCGCTCGAATTAATCTTCATCTTCTTGATTGCCCTGATTGTGCTCGGCCCATCCGATATGGTCAAGGCTGGTCGAACCATCGGGAAATTTCTTCGCCAACTCGTCACCTCTCCCACCTGGCGGACTTTCACTCGTGCTTCCAGCGATTTACGCCACCTGCCCAATAAACTAATTCGCGACGCTGGATTGGAGGAGGATATCAAGGACATAAAACATGCAGTTAAGCAAGCTACACCCCCGGATCTGGGATCTGACATCAATCAATGGCAAAAAGACCTCTCACCCTGGACCACGCCACCCCAGACGATCGGTACACCCCCNNCTCCTCCGGCTTCTTCTGACCCGGCTGACGCTTCCACTGAATCACCTNTAGAAGAAGGCTGATCCATGCGCAAATTGTTGCGCGCCATCTGGCGCTTGATAACCATCCCATTCCGNTGGATGAGGACAATCTTTCGCGAGTTCCGCCAGTTCTTCACCGAAGAGCCTGAGGACGCCCCCNTGGCAGAATCGATCCAAAAAGCNGTTGACAATCCCCAGAGCATCCTGATTCACATCGANGCCTTACGCAAGCACATCCTGCGGGCTGTCGCAGCTCTTGCTATAACGACCATCTTATCCTTCGCCTTCGCCTCTCGCATCATCGATATCCTTGCCCAGCCTGTCGGCGGGATTAAAGGTTTGGTAGCCATCGATCCCACCGAGCCGATCGGTGTTTTTATGCGCGTATCCCTCCTTTCGGGTTTTGCCCTGGCATTACCTTACATTGCCCTCGAATTGTGGTTGTTCGCCGCTCCCGGTCTGGGGCGCGACTCGCGTATCTTCGGCCTGACAGCAATCCCCATCGCCACTGTCTTCTTCCTGGGGGGTATCGCATTTGCTTATTTTGTCATGCTGCCTACCGCTATACCCTTTTTAGTAAATTTTATGGGCATGACCAGCGAGCTTCGCCCCGCCTCATATATTCGCTTCGTTACCGGGATCATGTTTTGGATCGGCGTTGCCTTTCAATTCCCCCTGGTGATCTATGTCTTAGCCCGCATCGGATTAATCCGTGCCCGGATTTTAGCCAGTCAATGGCGGCTGGCAATCGTGTTGATGGCCGTCATGTCTGCTGCAATCACTCCAACCGTAGATCCGGTCAACATGGCTCTGGTAATGGGGCCGATGATCTGCTTGTACTTTCTCAGTATCGGTTTAGCATTTCTCGCCCAACGTGGTCGCGAAACCAGAACGGCTAATAAGCCCGCGTGAGGTTCTATGCGTGCCCGCCGCGCCCTACTCTACATGCCCGGTGACGATCTCCACAAAATTCGTAAGGCGACTACTCTCGGAGTAGACTGCATCTGTATGGATATGGAAGATGGCGTTGCAGTCAATCGCAAAGCCATAGCGCGCGAGACGATCATCTCCGCTCTACATACCCTTGATTTCGGCCGCTCAGAGCGCTTAGCCCGCATCAACGCCATTGGGTCAGGACTGGAAAGCGACGATCTACACAGTGTATTGCCGCACCAACCGGATGGCATCGTCATTCCTAAAGTAGATGCAGCCGATCAAATCTTGTGGGCTAACGAACAGATCGCTACCACTGAGATTGAACACGGTTGGCCAGAAGGATCGATTATCTTGATCGCCATCATCGAGACGGCGCGCGGCATTATCAATCTGCCGCACATTGCTCATACCATCCCCGGTTAAAGGCCTTGATTTTCGGGGCTGAAGATCTGGCAGGCGATATTGGCGCGCTGCGGACTGGCGAGGGTTGGGAGGTATTTTATGCTCGCAGCGCGGTCGTTACCTACACCGCGGCCTACGACCTGCAAGCCATNGACATGGTTTTTATCGATTTCCACGACTTCGAAGGACTGCGCCGGGAGGCACAGCAAGGAGCTCAAATGGGCTTTGCCGGAAAGCAGATCATCCACCCAAATCAGGTAGAGCCAGTCCAACAGGCGTTTACCCCCGATGACGAATCCATCGCCAGAGCGTTGCACATCTTGGAAGCTTACGCCAGTCATCAAGAGGCCGGTTTGGGCGCCTTTGCTCTGGATGGAAAGATGATCGACGCTCCGATCGTCAAAGCCGCCGAACGCGTCATCGCCCGCGCCCGGGCGGCCGGCAGGATCAAGGGCAACGGTCATCCGTAATTATTTACCAAGACANGTTCGAATCTGTTCGCATTTCGTGGGCTACNCGAAATGACNGTCNAAGNAAAAATCAGTGAAATCTGCGTAATCCATGTCCCANTCAAATAGGAGTTCATATGAGTGAACGCGTCGCCATCGTCGGTGTAGGATGGGCCGGTTTCCGGCCTGTCACCCCAGAGGTTTCTTACAAAGAACTTATGTACGCCGCGGCTGTGCGGGCTTACGCCGATGCTGGCGTTGATCCGCTCCGCGACATTGACAGCTTTGTCACCGTCGCAGAAGATTTCCATGAAGGCACCAGCATCTTCGACGAATACACTCCCGATCAGCTCGGCGCGGTACTCAAACCGATGCACACCATCGGCGGCGACGGTCTACACGGCCTGGCAGCCGCATACATGTTGGTTCGAACTGGACAATTTTCGATCGTCGCCGTGGAAGGGCATAGCAAAGCCTCGAACATCCTGACTTTACCTGAAATTACTGCTTATGCGCAAGACCCGGTGCTCAACCGCCCGCTCCGCCTGAACACCCATTTCATCGCCGGGTTGGAAATGAACCGTTATCTTTACGAAACAGGCACCTCCCAAGAACAATGCGCCGCGGTCACAGCTAAAAACCGGCGCAACGCCCTGGATAACCCCTCGGCTGCCTATGGCGCCGACTTGACTCTCGCTGAAGTCCTGGACAGCCAGTTTCTTGCCTGGCCGTTAAGCCGCCATCAGGTTTCTGAACACGCTGACGGAGCTATCGTCATGGTGTTAGCAGCGGAGGAGATCGCCCTCCGGTTGACTGACTCTCCAGTCTGGATCCTTGGGACCGGTTGGTGCAGTGACTCTCCCTCCCTGGAAAACAGAGACTGGGGGCAGGCAGTGTACGCCCGCCAGGCGGCTGGCATGGCATATCGCCAGGCTGGCATTCGCAGCCCGCAAGCCGCAATAGACTTCGCTGAAGTAGATGATACCTACGCTTATAAAGAGCTGCAATCCCTGGAAGCCTTGAGGTTAGTTCCTGCTGCCTCGGCTGGCCTGCTCACCGAAGAGGGCGCCACGCAGCCAGATGGTGAACTGCCTGTTAACGTCTCCGGTGGCAGCCAGGGCATGGGGAACTTATTGGATGCTACCGGTCTGGCGCGTGCTCTGGAAGTGGTAGTGCAATTGCGCGGGGAAGCCGGGCCTCGCCAGTTGAAAGACATCCAAATCGGATTAGCCCAATCCTGGCGCGGCGTGCCGACCGCCAGTGGAGCGGTTGTCATTTTGGGCAACTGAACAGGAGAGCGTGATTATGTCAAAGCGAAAAGTCGCCGTTGTCGGCGCCGGGATGACAAGGTTTGTCCGCCGTGCCCAGGAAACCGGAAAAGAGCTCTCCTGGCAGGCGGTTCGCATGGCGCTTGATTCCTGCGAAATGACGATGGATGATATCGAAGCGGTTTGCTTGGGAACCGCTCCAGACGCTTTCGACGGTGTTCACATGAAAGGAGAGTACCTGAGTGATGGCGCTGGTGCCTGGCGCAAGCCTTACATGCGCTCGTATGTTGGCGGTGGTACCGGCGTCTTTGTCCCTATCCAAGCCTGGTATCATATCGCTTCAGGGCTGTTCGACGTCTGTCTGGTTGTCGCTGAAGAGAAAATGTCGAGTTATTATCCCCATGCTCAGGCTGCCTTCCTGACGATCTTCGACCATACCACCGAACGACCGCTTAAGCCCAACCTGTTGTGGATCTTCGCCCTGGAGATGAATCGTTATATGCAAACCTACGGCATTTCTAAAGCCGACATCGCCCGAGTAGCTGTAAAAAATAAGCGCAATGCCGCTGACCATCCATGCGCTCTTCTCGGCGATAAAAACATCACTGTCGAAGACGTGCTCAATTCCGAAGTGCTCGCCTGGCCGGTCAACCGGCTGGATGTCAGCCCAGTCACTGATGGGGCCGTCGCCCTGGTCCTGGCTGCGGAACACGTTGCTAAGCGCATCACAGACAAACCCGTCTGGATCGAAGGCGTCGGCTGGAGCCTTGACACTGCCCATTGGACGAACCGCGATCTGGCTTATCCGCGCTACGTGGAGTACGCTGCCCGTATGGCATACGAGATGGCCGGTATCAAAGAACCCCGCAAAGAGATTCACATCGTCGAACCATACGATCCCTTCGACTACAAAGAGCTTCACCACCTTGAAGGATTGCTGCTGGCCGACCGCGGCCAGGCTCCTCAGCTGGTCGCCGATGGGGTTACATTACGGAATGGGAATATGCCGGTGTGTCCCTCGGGCGGCCTGTTGGGAGTCGGCAATCCAATCGCGGCGGCTGGTTTAATGAAAATTGCCGAGCTCTTCTGGCAATTACGCGGCGAAGCTGGCGCCCGCCAGGTCCCAGGCCACCCCAAGCGCGGTCTAGCCCAGGCCTGGGGTGATTTGATGCAGGTCGGTACTGTTGTGATCATGGGTCGCTGAGGAGGTTAATAATGACTGTAAAGATCAAGAACTTTCCCGGCACATCTTTAAGTGAGCAGGATATTGCCGATGGGAAGGTCCTTTCCCTGCATGATAGTATGCATGCTGACTTCGGTTGGGATACTGGCGTCGCAATCGGTCGCTATCTAGCTGCCCTAAAGGAGGGCGTGATCCTCGGAGCGCACTGCCGCCACTGTCGGAAAACAGTCGTCCCACCCCGCCAGGTCTGCGAATGGTGCTATCGCCCAATGAGCGATTACGTTCCTCTCCAGGATACAGGCATAGTGAACACCTTCTCTTTATGCTATGTGACCTGGGATGTGCAACGCATCACGAAGCCCGAAATCCCAGCCGTCATCGAAATCGATGGCGCCTCTCCCCTGAACGGTATCCTCCACAAGTTGGGTGAGATCGATCCCCAAGAGGTACGGATTGGGATGCGCGTTAAAGCCGTCTGGAAACCCATCGCAGAACGCCTGGGAGCTATCACGGATATCCTCTATTTTAGCCCTATCCTGGAGGAGCATCCATGACTCTTCTTGAACGAGATCCGCACGCACCGCCCACCTGGAAAGGTTCGGTCCCAGTCACCAACCGCTACACATTCGGTCTTGCCGGGGATCGCTTCTTCCGGGCGATCAAGGAGCAGGGGCGCATTCTAGGCACCCATTGCACCAATTGCATGCATATTTATGTGCCAGCGGCAACCTTCTGTGAACGCTGCCTTAACGAGCTAGATGATTGGATCGATGTTGGCACAGTGGGCGAGATCGTCACCTATACACTTTTATCCGTGAACTATGACGGTTCTCCCCGGACATCGCCCGAGTTGGTGGCCTTCATCCGGCTGGGCGATGGTGGGTTGATCCATCGGATCAAAGAGGTTAATTCGGAGCAGGTTTTCATTGGGATGCAGGTTGAGGCAGTCTTCAGGCCAACTGCTGAGCGCCAGGGTTCTATTCTGGATATTGCTTATTTCAAACCATACCCATAGATATGCGCCGAACCTACTCTGCCCTCTTCCCTCCTTCGCGTAGCTGGAAAAGTATACCTTTTCGCCGACGCTTTATAGCCTTTCTGATACTAATCGTGTTCCTGGCAGGAACTATTCTGGGCTGTAATTTCACTCGCCTATTTTCGACTCTCCCCCCTTCTTCTGCATCACAGCCAACTCCTACACCATCCACACCACTCCTGGAGGCCACGGTAACCTTCCGGATTCAGCTTCCTCCCAATACCCCACGCCAGCAACCTGTCAGCCTGGATGTGCTCGACGAAGTCACTGGCCTGGCTCTCAACATCGAGCAGCACGAAATGCAGGTGATCGATGACCTGGTTTATGAAATAAGCTTGCCATTACCAATCGGTGCGACGATTAAATATCGTTATTCCCGCCAGGGGCCTTATCAGGCTGGCGAACACACGTCTAATGAGTACCCAGTGCGTTACCGCATGGTTTACGTTGATGGACCCGGCGTTGTCCAGGATCTGGTCAGCGCCTGGAGCGACACGCCCTTTCAAGGGCTTACTGGGCGCATTATCGGGCAGGTGACCGATGCGCAGAATGGTTCTCCACTCGCGAACCTGCTGGTTACCGCCGGGGGCTATCAAACCCTGACTGCCTCCAACGGCTCGTTTTTATTAGAGGGGCTGCCTCCTGGAACGCACAATCTGGTCGTTTATGCTTTGGATGGCTCCTACCAAACCTTTCAACAGGGCGCAAGCGTGGCTCCCGAATCTGGTACCCCAGCCAACATCCGGTTAGTCGCATCCCCGTTGGTAAATGTTGTCTTCACTGTCAATGTACCTCCAGATACATTGTCTGCCATACCAATTCGACTGGCTGGAAACCTCTACCAGCTCGGTAATACTTTCGCCGATCTGTCTGGTGGTATCAACACATTAGCTTCCCGAATGCCGGTATTAACCCCATTGCCCGACGGACGCTACAGCCTGGCCCTGAATCTACCTTCAGGCGCGGATGTTCAGTATAAATACACTCTTGGGGATGGGTTCTGGAACGCGGAACACACCCTCAGTGGTGATTTTCGGTTGCGTCGGTTAATTGTCCCCGAGTCGACCATCATCGTCCAGGACACAATTGACACCTGGAAGACCGAACCAGGCGGGGGTTCAGTTTTTTTTGATCTCGCCGCGCCAGCCAATACCCCGGACATCGATTTCGTCTCTATTCAGTTTAATCCATACGGCTGGACCGAACCGATCCCCATGTGGCGCCTCGGCCAGGACCATTGGGCCTATGTGCTTTACAGCCCGCTGGACATGCTTGAGACGCTTGGCTATCGGTACTGCCGCAACGACCAATGCTCTGTCGCCGACGACATAACCACTGCTGGGAAAGACAGTATCGGGCGTACGCTTAAAGTTGAAGGGGGCAACCAGTCAGTTAATGACAAAGTTGATTCCTGGATCTGGTGGGGAGCAGATAGTCTCCCAGTATCGATGGATATGCCAGAGGTCACCTCACACGGGCTAGATTTCATCGCCAGCGTAGAATTTCAACCCGGCTACCACCCTACCTGGACCCCCCGCATGCCAGTGTCCCTTAAGGAGCTGCAATGGTTGGGCGCAAATTGGGTTGTATTTTCCCCAACCTGGACTTATTCTCGCCAGATACCCCCGGTCCTCGAACCGGTCACCGGTCGCGAT
>C687J29651_10000934_pt1 | contig 12287 bp, 10 predicted proteins | sample RifCSP13_1_FD_29651 | JGI IMG/M metagenome (IMG submission 29651) | reverse complement strand
CGTGCCTACGACCGCCAGACCGCGCTCCTCCAGGAGGACTGGGCCCGGAACGTGGACCTCCACCCGGAGCAGCAGATCGCCGTGTTCCTGAAGTTCGCGGGCCTCGATGGCGGGGACCCCGCCCTCGCGCGGGCCGTCGCGGAGGCGTTCGGCGGGGCCCTCCTGGAGATCCCGCCCGCCCTGTTCCCGCACATCGCGGAGACCCTGGAGGCGCTGAAGCGGGAGGGCGTCGGGGTCGGCTTGGTGTCGAACACCGGCCGGACGTGGGGCCGCTACCTGAGGACGGTCCAGGACCGCCTGGGGATCGGGCGGTTCTTCGACGTGCGGGTCTTCAGCGACGAGGTCGGCGTGCGGAAGCCGGAGCCCGACATCTTCGAGGCCGCCCTGGCGGGGCTCGGCCTCCCGCCGGAGCGGGTCGTCCACGTCGGGGACGACGTCGGCGCGGACGTCGCGGGCGCGGTGGCCCTCGGGATGCGGGCCGTGTGGTTCAACACGGGTCGCTGGCCCGACGCGACGACGGACCGGGCGGACGCGGAGGTCCACGACCACGCGGAGCTGCCCGCCCTCCTGAAGGGGTGGCGCCGGTGAAGGCGACCGCGGTCGCCCATCCGATCCAGGGCCTGATCAAGTACCACGGCCTCGCGGACCCGCTCCTCCGGCTCCCGTACCACGACTCGATCAGCGTGTGCACGGCCCCCCTCACGAGCCGCACGACGCTGGAGTTCGGGGACTTCCCGAGGGACACCGCGGCGATCGACGGCCAGCCCGTCACGCCCCGGGACATGGAGCGGGTCCGGAGCGTCGTCGACGTGGTCCGGGCCCGCGCGGGGACCCGCGACCGGTTCCGCATGGAAAGCGTGAACGACTTCGCGTCGAACGTCGGCCTGGGGGCGAGCGCCTCGGGCTTCGCGGCCCTCGCCCTCGCGGCGGTCCGCGCGGCGGGCCTCGACCTGGACCTCCAGGAGGTCTCCCGCATCGCGCGGCGGGGGGCGGGCTCCGCCTCCCGCGCCGTCACGGGNGCGTTCAGCAAATGGAAGATGGGCGTCGCGGACGAGGACTCGTACTCCGTCCAGCTCGCGGGGCCGGATCTCCAGCTTGCGATGATCATCGCGCTGGTCCCGGCGTTCAAGCAGACGGAGGACGCCCACCGGGAGGCCGTCACGTCCCCGTTCTTCCACGCCCGCCTCGCGGAGATGCCCCGGATGCTCATGGAGATGGAGCTCGCGATCCGCACGCGGGACGTCGGGGCGATCTGCGCGCTCGCGGAGCGGGACACCCTGATGCTCCACGGGATCACGATGACGGGCGTCGGCGAGATGGTGCTGTGGCGGCCCCAGACGCTCCAGGTGATCCTCGCCGTGAAGCGGATGCGGGAGGCGGGCGTGCCCGCGTTCTTCTCGATCGACACGGGCGCGACGGTGTACGTGAACACGTTCCCGGACCGCGCGGACGAGGTCGAGGCCCAGGTGAAGGAGCTCGGGGTCCAGACGACCCGGTGCACCGTGGGCGGCCCCGCCCGCCTCGTGGGTGAGGCCCTGTTCTAGGCCCGGGAAACAAATCCTTTTACCCGCCCGCCCGTTCCCTTCGCGATGTGGATCGTCCTCCTCGGCCCCCCGGGGTCCGGCAAGGGCACGCAGGCGGTCAAGCTCGCCGCGAAGTTCGGAGTGCCCCACATCTCGACGGGCGACATCCTCCGGGCGCACGTCCGGAAGAAGACGAAGCTCGGGAAGCTTGCGCAGTCGTACATGGCCGCGGGCAAGCTCGTGCCGGACGACGTCGTGATCGAGATGACCGCGAAGCGGCTCCGGGAGCCGGACGCGAAGAAGGGCTTCATCCTGGACGGCTTCCCGCGGAACCTCGCGCAGGCCCGGGCCCTCGAGGGGGTCACGGCCCTCGACCACGTCGTGAACCTGTTCCTGGACGCGGAGGATCTCGTGAAGCGGTCCACGGGCCGCCGGATCTGCCCGAACTGCGCGGCCGTGTACCANCTCCTCACGAACCCGTCGAAGAAGCCGGGACGGTGCGACAAGTGCGGNCACGAGCTCACGACNNGGACGGACGACACGGAAAACGTTGTCCGGATCCGCGTGAAGACGTACGACGAGCAGACCCGGCCCCTCACGGAGCACTACAAGGCCAAGGGCCTCCTCCAGGACGTGTACGCGAGCGGGCACATCGAGGAGGTCTTCCACCGGGTCCTCGAGGCCCTTCGCGCATAAGGCGGGAACCCTTATTATCGGGCAGCCGGATGGCATCCCCGGCCCTGCATGGACGAGCTCCCCTGGAAGATCCTGAACCTCGTCGCGAAGCGAGGGTACATCGGGATGACGCGGGAGGACTTCTTCCGGGAGGTCCGCGGGGTCATCTACGAGGAGCTCGAGCGGGCGATCCTCCGGCTCGAGAAGGACGGGTACGTGGGCGTGGATTGGCTCGCGGACAGCAAGTTCCTCATCACGATCACGGACAAGGGCTCCGCGGAGGTCAAGGGAGAGTACGAGCGGCGGCTCAAGATCTACCAGGACCGGATCACGGAGCAGAAGTCGAAGGCGGGGCTCGACAAGGTGTGAGCCGCCCCCATGGCGGGCCCGATAGGGTTAAGCGAGGGGCGGGTTTCTGTGCGCCCGCGCCCCTGTAGGCTAGTTTGGATAGGCTAGAAGCTTGCGGAGCTTCAGACTGGGGTTCAAATCCCCACAGGGGCGTCCGCCCCGGGTCGCATGTCCATGGCACGCAAGCAGGAATCCAAGCGGCGGGAGGAGGACCGGGAGAAGACCGCGGCGGAGCGACTCCTCGAGATCTTCGAGGTCCTCCCGGGCCTGTACAGCGAGAAGCACCTGTTCCCCCTGATGCCGGACGACGACGCGTTCGTCCACCGCCTCCTCGAACGGCTCGTGGACCGCAAGGTGCTGCAGAAGGAGACGATCGACGGCACCGTCGCGTACTGGGACACCGCCCACGGCTTCGACCCGAGGCGGGGCGTTCTGAGGAGCCTCGGACTCCTCCCGCTGAACTTCCCGCTGAACCGCGCCGCGCGGCGGGCGAAGGCGGAACTCGAACGGACGATCCTCCACTACCGAGAGGANCTCGGGGACCACGAGTTCTCCTACGTGCCGCTGTGGCGGGTGCCCTCGGAGGTGACCCGGGGGCGGGTGAAGCTCGGGCGGGACTTCTACGTCCACGGCGGGAGCAAAAGGCTCGCGGTCGTCGGGGCGGGACGCCTCGCGTTCCGGGACGTCGTGCCGCACGCCGCGTGGAAACTCACGAGCCTCGTGTCCCCAGGCAAGATCGACCGCGTGGCCGCGGAGAAGGTGCGAGAGGAGATTCGTGTCGTGAAGGTCGCGCCGGAGCAGGCGGCGGAGGCGGTGCGGCAGGCGATCGGGGCGAGGCCGAACCCCGCCAAGGTCGAGCTGTGCCTGCTCCCGCTGTGGCGGTTCGAGGTCCGGCATCGGGAGGAGAAGGGCCGGCGGCCCCGCCACCTCTGGATTGACGGGACCTTCGGCTCCGCGTTCCGGGAGTCGCCCTGAGGGCGGGCCGTGATTACTTCGCGACGGGGACGGCGGGCGCGACGGGTTTCGGTCCGAGCGCCTTCGCCATCGCGCGGTCCCGCTCCCACTTCGTCTTGATCCAGGCCTCGATCGAGGCCACCTGGCCGTCGGTGAGGTGCTTGAAGCGACCCTGGATCTTCAGGTAATCCCGCACGGGCGTGAACCGCGGCTCCCGCGAGATCCGGAGCACGCCGTCCTCGAACTCGAGGAGCGTGAAGAGCCCGGTCTCCACCGCCATCTTCGCGAGGTCCACGGTCTTGTCCGAGTCCGCCCGCCAGCCCACGGGGCACGGGGCGAGGACGTGGAGGTACCGGAAGCCCTTCTTCGACTTCGCCTTCTCGAGCTTCCGCAGGAAGTCCGCGGGGAACCCGAGGCTCGCAGTCGCGACGTACGGGACGTCGTGGGCCATCAGGATCCGCGGGACGTCCTTCTTGAACTCGTTCTTCCCGCGGCCCTCCTCGCCCGGGCCCAGCGGGGTCGTCGTGGTCCACGCGCCGAACGGCGTCGTCCCGGACCGCTGGATCCCCGTGTTCATGTACGCCTCGTTGTCGTAGCAGATGTACAGGATGTCCTCGTTCCGCTCCGCCGCCCCGCTCAGGGCCTGCATCCCGATGTCCGCGGTCCCGCCGTCCCCCGCGAACGCGACGACCGTGACGTCGTCCTTCCCCANCCGCTTCAAGGCCCTCTTGATCCCGGAGGCGCAGATCGCGGACGTTTCAAAGAGAACCTGGAGGCTCGGGACCTTGAACGCGTTCAGCGGGTACATGTCGCTGAAGATCAGGAGGCAGGAGGCGGGCATGTACACGACCGTGTCGGGACCGAGGACCTTCATCGCGACCCGCACGACCATCGCCCCGCCGCAGCCCGGGCACGCGGTGTGACCGGAGGTGAAGAGGTCTTCCTCGGGGAGCTCCTTGATCGTCGTCATGGGCTCACCCCCCGGGTCCCGATCCAGTGCACGCCGGAGGCACCGCGGCCCTTCCCGGCCGCTTCCCCCGTCTTCTTGAACATCACCTCGACGTCCTCGGGCTTCACGTCCCGCCCGCCGAGGCCCGCCAAGAACCCGACTACCGGGATGTCGGCTGACTCGTAGAGCGCGTTCCGAACCTCGATGTAGGTGGGCCCGCCCACGCCGTACGACACGGCGCGGTCGTACACGCCGAGGGCCTTGAGATGCGACGTCGCCTCCCGCAGGGCCCGCTCGGGGAACGGCCGGAAGAAGCGCAGCTTCAGGAGGCCGACCTTCTCCCCCGCCGCCCGGAGGCGGTCGACGACGTCCCGCGCGGTCGAGGTGACCGTCCCCAGGGTCACGAGGCCCACGTCCGCGTCCTCGAGGCGATACGTCTCGAACGCGCCGCCGTACGAGCGCCCGAAGGCCTTCCCGAACTCCTTGTCCACATCCTCGAGCACCTCCGAGGCCCGCCGCATCCGGGCGTCCGTCTCCCAGCGGANCTCCTGGATGTACTCCGGCGGGGACGCGGCCCCGAGGACGAGAGGCCGGTCCGGGTCGAGGTACACGTGGAGCGGCTNGAAGGGCGGGAGGAAGCGGTCCGCGGCCTCCTGGTCCGGCAGGTCCACGGACTCGATCGTGTGGGACACGAGAAACGCGTCCATCCCGATCATGATCGGCAGCTCGATCTCCGGGTGCTCCGCGATCCGGTACCCCTGGAGGACCATGTCGAGCGCCTCCTGGGCGTCCTCCACGTACGCCTGCATCCAGCCCGTGTCCCGCTGGGGCATCGTGTCGTTGTGCTCGACCCAGATCCCGAGCGGGGCCGCCACGGTGCGGTTCACGATCGACATCACGATCGGGAGGTGCATCGGGGGCGCGATGAACAGGGGCTCGTGCATCAGGGCGAGGCCCTGGGACGAGGTCGCCGTGTACGTCCGCACGCCCGTCGCCTCCGCGGCGATCACCGCGCTCAGGGCGCTGTGCTCGGACTCGACGCGCATCATCTCCGCGTCCAGCTCGCCCGACGCGAGGAACTCCGAGAGGTGCTCGATGATCATCGTCTGCGGCGTGATCGGGTACGCGGCGATCACCTGCGGGCGGGACACCTTCGCGCCCCACGCCGCCGCGAAGTCGCCCGTCACCATCCGCCGGCCGCCCGCCCCGCGGGCCTTCGCCTCGATCATGCCTTCACCTCCGCCTCNATCTCCCGCTCCATCGCGATCGCCTTCGGGGCGCACACCGCGGCGCACACGCCGCACCCCTTGCAGTAGTCGTACGCAATCTCGACGATCTTGTCCCCGCGCCCGATCGAGCCCTCCGGGCAGTAGAACCAGCACAGGAGGCAGTTCGTGCACTTCGATCCGTCCAGCACGGGCTTCGAGACCCGCCATCCGCCCGTCCGGTTCGCGACCGAGCTCCCCGGGCCGACGGGGCCGAACGGCGTCTCCATCGGCGGGGTCGCGAGCCCCGGTCGGATCTCGGTGACCGTGGGGAGCCACTTCGTGGCCTTCGGGTACGTCCGCGTCTTCGTGGCTTCGCCGACGCGCGTCACGACGTACGCCGCGCGGGCGGCCGCGACGTTCCGGTCCGCCACCGCGGTCCCGAGGCGCCGGCCCACGACCTCCCGGATCCCCGCCTCGACGCCCTCGATCGACACGAGGCCGGTCGCCTTGGCGAACGCGCCGAGCATCGCCATGTTGTTCGCGCTCTGGCGGGTGTGCTCGAGCGCGATCGACGTCGCGTCTACGGTCGCCGCCTTCACGGGGCGGGAGAGGGTGAGACCCTCCGGCGCGCGGGTCGTGTCCACGACGACGACGCCGCCGGGGCGCAGGCCCGCGAGGACGTCCACCGTCTCGAGCAGGCTCGCGTCGAGGACGACGACGAAGTGCGGCTCGTACACCTGCGTGCGGGTCCGGAGCCGCTCCTTCCCGAACCGCGTGAANGCGAGGACGGGGGCCCCGCGCCGCTCCGCGCCGAAGAACGGGAACGCGATCGCGTGGTCGCCGTCGTGCGCGGCCGCCACCGCCAGGGCCTGGGCCCCCATCACGGCGCCCTGGCCCCCGCGGCCATGGAATCGAACCTCATACGTCATGGAGGGCACTCCCCGCTTTCTCCGCGCTGTTACCCGTGCACCTGTCGGTAAGAACGCTCGGCCCCTACGATATTTACAATCCCTGCAGGACCAGGAGGATTAGGAGGAAACGGACGGCGTGTCGGGACTCTGTCAGGCCGATCTCGCGGGACCGCTCCGGGAGGCACATGTCCGTCACACAAGTCGAACCTTCCCTCGGGAGAGCGTCCCGAGAATCAGAACGCCCGCAGGAAGTCGTCCTCGTCAATCCCCGCCACCTTCAACACCTTCTACAGAGCCGGGCGGCCTAACATGTCATGGACCGCAACCGTGAGCACGCCTGGAAATCGCGGGTGGACCAGCTGATGATGGCTCCCCCGGATTCTCAAAACGGTCCAACCCAGGCGCCCCATGGCCCGGAGGAACCTCCCCCGGGAAATCTCGCCTGGCAACCGCGACACTACACGTCCACCTGGAGAACTTTCGCGCGCACGATGGGCCTCTTGCCACGTTCCCGAAGAGCCTCCAGGTGCAGGGGGATGGCCTCACGAGCTAGCCGGACCACCGTTTTCTCAGTCTTGGCGTCCGCGACGATGTCGAGCCCCGGGACGGTGGCAACGTAGTGCCTCGTTTCGGGGTCGTACTCGACGACCACGGTCCACTTCACGTCTCTGCATTCCCGCGGACACACTTAAGTGTGTTGATGATGCCCGAACGGGCTTTCTCAACCGCACGATCCGACTTGGGGCTACCGCCAGGATCCCGCCCGCATTCTGCTACGTCAGCCCAATCTCGCCGAGCTTCTCCGGGAGGTACCGGTCCGTCACGTAATCGAGACCGTACTTCGCGAGGGCCTGCTGCTCCGCCTTCTTGTTGATCTGGAGCATCGTNTTGATTTCCGTCCGCCAGAAGTCCGTCGCGAATCGCGGGTCGCTGAGCTCCGCGTTCAGGGCCCCGATGTCCCGCGGAGTCAGGATGTCCGTCGGCAACTGGTAATTCATGATATCGGAGGGTGTAATGCCCACAAACTCCGCGGTCGGCGTCGCCAGGTATTCGGAGATATGGGCCGTCTTGATCGCTCCATAGGCGACGGACGCGTGAATTCGGAAGCTCCAAGGATCGGAATCCGTGAACGTGGCGACCTGGAGCTTCAGCTCCTCGTTGAGCCGCTTCAGCAGACGCCGCGTGCTCCGCGACGGCTGGCCTTTCAGGTGGACGAGGATGCACTTCGCGTCCTCGTCGAACCCGTTCTCCACGAGCCGGTCGAACATGCCGCCCGTCTCGATCGCGAGAACGAACTTCGCGTCCGCGCCCCGGAACTTCACCTTCTCCTTCTCCACGTTGTAGGGGATCGTGTACCCNGCGTCCCCGATGTCGTCCCGGCAGTTGATCCGCCGCCGCTCCCCGTTCCGCGTGATCTCCTCGATCGTCAGGTTCCCGATCACGCTCGCCCCGCTCTCCTCGGGCCGGAGCTTGAAGTCCTCTCGGAGCAACGCGGTGACGACCTCGAGGTCCTCCGCGAGGAGGTTCGACTCGTCCTGGCTGTGGAACTTCGCGAGGTCCCAGCCCTCCGAGATGTAGTACATCTCCCTGAGGGTGGACGACTTGCTCCCGGCGATCATCTCCCGGATGAAGTCCAGGACGTACATCGTCCGCAGGAGCATCAGGGCGCCCTTCATCTTCTTCGCCGACCGGACGCCCGTCAGCTTCCCGTACTTCCACACCGCGTGCTTCGGGTCGAACCGGATGTTCGCCTTCGTCCGGAGGGGGATCTTCATCTTCGGGATCTGCCCGNNCTCCAGCTCGTCGTAGATCTCCTCCGCGATCGCGTAGAGCTGCTGGACCGCCTTGTCCACGCCCTCCGCCTCAGTCATCGTCCAGCACCTCCTCCGTCTCATCGTAGTCGATCTCGCCCTCGTCCTCCTCGGGCGNGGGCGCCTCGCCCTCCTCCAGCTTGCCGAACTCAGCGTAGTCCAGCTCCCAGTCCCCNGGCAGCGGCTCNGCGCCGATCACGAGCTCCGGGNTGATNCCGCTCACGTACAGGTCGGACTCATCATAGTCCTCCTTGTCGAGGCCCACGAGCTCGATCGTGACGGTCGCCTTCTCCACGGAGTTGATCCGCTTCAGCTCCCACGTGACCTTGCCGTCGTCGCGGACCTCCGAGGGCTTCGGGTCCACCTTGCCGAGCGTGCCGTTCCGCGGGAGCAGGGCGTGGAGGTTGAACTTCTTCCCGGCGGGCGTGAAGTTGTGCAGGTCGATCGTGACCGTGTGCCGCTTCGCCTTCGCGTCGTACGCGATGGACTCCTCGATCCAGACCACGCCCATGATCTTCGTGACGGTCGCGTCGAGGCTCGGGACCTTCTTCCCGACGACCTTCGCGGACTTCTCCGCGATCTTCGGGAGGATCCGCTGGACGATCTCGAACTTCTCGCGGGTCTTCGCGCGGCGGGCCTTCTTCGTGAGATGCGTCTTGAGTCGCCGACCGCACTCCTTCAGCGCGAGGTCGATCTCCTCCATGATCTCCGGGATCGCCGCGACCGCCTCCTTCGCCTCCGACGTGAAGGGCACCTTCACGCTCGCGACGTGCACCAGGACNATCGCGGGNCCGTACGGGAGGCCCTGCCCGCCCCGCTGCTCGAGGCCGTACCGCCGCCAGTCCACGGCCTGGACCGCCTGCGTGATCGCGCACGCGCCCGCCTGGTACAGTAGGGGCACGCGGTTCCCGAACCGGAGCACCTCGACGGGCTGGTCCGGAGGGAGGTCCCCGCCGTACACGATGCCGACCTCGACCTGGAACGGGTTCCCCTGCCACACGGACGCGTCCCGCGAGAGTGGCGGGGAGAAGAACTCCGGTTTCAGGGCCCCGAGGACGTTCTTCAGGCCCTTCTTGATCAGCTTCTCGCCGATCGGGCTGAGGCAGTCCGTGCGAGGGGCCATGATCTTCACGTCCTTGATCGCGTCGAGGATTCGCTTCGCCTCCTCGAGGTCGATGCTCTTCGGCCGTCTCNCGGGAGGGACGCCCGCCTTCTCGCAGATNTCCTTCGCGACCCGGGCCGAGATGCGGGAGAACTCCTCTTCGAGGAACGCGATGAGCTTGTACGACTTCGTCTCCTTCGCCATCCCGAGGAACGTCCCCAGCTCGATCCCGTAGGGATGGGGCTTGATCTCCGTCGTCTTGGCCGGCAGCTCCTCCGTCGCCCGCTCGAAGACGATCGGTTCGCCCTCTGGAGGCTTGTACGTGATCCGGGCGTGCGGGTTCACGATCGCGGCGGCCTTGAGGTACTCGAACGGACTCTGCTTCCCCGTGATGTACCGCCCCTTGAGCGGGATCTCGACGCGGGTCCCGTGGGGCTTGTCCCACGCCACGAAGTCCTCCCGCTGGACGCTCGCCTTGTTCCTGCGCGTGTCGATGATGAGCTCGACCTCATAGGCGGCATCCTTCATCTCCTCCGTACGGGAGCGAATCAACGCGGGCTTCCCCGTCGTAATCTGCCCGTACATAATCGCGCCGCTGATGCCAAGTCCTTGTTGTCCTCGGCTGTTCTTTACAAATACCGGGCCTTCCGCGCCTGCGATGAAGTTCTCGTCGTTGCCTTCGCCGGGAACGGACAGATCGTATACCCATTCAGGAGCCGGGACGTCCTCCAACGCAACGACCCGCGCGAGTGCTAGGTCTGTGGTGGCAAACCATTCGACCCCCGAGGCCAACTTCAGGGCATCATGCGCAAGAGCCGTTGGCCGTCCCTCGCTGTCAACAAAGCCGGCCGCCCGCAGGTGGTAGTCCCGGCGGCCTTGTCGCGGCGGCACTCGCTGGCCCTCAAGGATCGCAACGTGCTCGGGTGTTACATTCATCTGGCCTCGTCCCAGCACGACGCTCAGCACGTCCTCGCGAACCATGGCCACGTGATGTCGTTGGGTCGATCGATTTCCAGGGAGGNCCGCGACTGGAAACAGTCGGTAAGTGCTCCCGCGGACGGGACGTTTGATCACGAACTCAGGAAGCACCCCGATGTCCGATCCAAAGAGATGCACGCCGTAGGCGGGTCGTGGACGGCGACCGAGGCTGCCGCCCTTCGTGCGGTACAGACTCGCGATGACGCCTTCCATCCGAAGGAGGTGTACAATCCCATTCGCGAGTCGCGGACTCACGGTCCCGTAATCGGCTTGATTCGCTGGATGCGAGTTCGACCCGTCTCCCTGGAAGAGCCCCATGAGGAAAGCCCTGCGCACACTGCGCGGGGCGCGGAACATGAACTCCGGGACCCGCTTGGCGTGCGCACCGGCGCCGCACCACTGCCGCAACAGTAGGCACAGCACATCGCTATAGAACGACAGTCGGAGGCTTGTGGGCCTTACCAACCGCTTGGTGCGAACGCCGAAAGTCGTTTGGAGTGCTCTTTCCGCACGGTCCGCATACCCGCCCTCGTGTAGCCCCAGCGTCAGGGCACCCTGCCTCGCCCCGCAGTGACCCTCGGCGACGTAGAGCCCCAGCAGCCAGGCCAAGTCTTCCGTTAGCGGAATCTCGACCGGGACGTCTAATGGTCTCCCGGTGCCGGATTGATACGTCCGTATAGTGGCCCCTGGAAGCTCGCGCGCAAGGTCCGCACCGAGGACGAACCACACCGGCAGGAAGCCGCGTCTCCGGTAAGAAAACCGGAAGTTCTCCACAGGAATCTCGACATTCCTGTAAACATAGAAGTATTGCTCCTTCCGGGAGCGGACGGACATCCGATGACGGGTCTTCGGGCTGAGCTCGATTTCGACAATCAGCCGCCGAGGGACGCCATACGTGTACCATCTCCTGCCAATCGTCAAGCCCTGCGGGAGGTGTTCCAGAAGATTAAGCGAGCGCACCTCGAGGTGCTCCGGTACCTCCGGGAGTCGACCGGGGACGATCACGTAATCGCCCGGTGTGAGGCCTGCGGCCTCGACTGACCTTATGCCGATACTAGGAGAGAAGGCGAAGAGGCTGTGATTCGCAGTGACCCGCACGGACGCGCCGTGATCGAGGCGAATACGCACAACGCGATGGCCGGTCCGGTGACGGATAATGTGAGTGGCTGGCATCCATCGGATCCTACCGGTTGCTTTTGAGAAACATGGGGTGAGTAGGCCTTCCTGCAGGGGCAGCGCGCCTTCCTCCCCCTCCTCGAAGTAGCGCTCTCCGAGCGCACCAATCGGGATGAGTTCGAACCGACCATTCCGCAAAATGCACAAGGGTTCCTCGGGATGCAGGCTCTGCCGCAGCGAATGGAATCGCGACCCGTAGAGCAGCCGCCCGAAGACGTTCTGGACCTCTCGCTTGACAATCCCCGGCCCGTTGTCCTCCACGATCACGCGGAACTCGTCCTTGTCGGTCTTCTGAATCTCCACGGCAATCTCGGGGAGGATGTCGGCATCCGCCGCCGCATCGAGGCCGTTGTCCACGGCCTCCTTCACCGCGGTCAGGATGGCCTTCGTGGCGGAGTCGTATCCGAGGATCTGCTTGTTCCGCTCGAAGAACTCGGAGATGGAAATCTCGCGCTGCTTCTTCGCGAGCTCTTCCGCAATCGATATCGACGGCACCCTATCCCATCCCTTCGGCCGCGACAACCGGCGGGCCGGATTTAAGCATACCGTCCTCCAGCTGCGGTCCCGCCATGGCCTTTCCGCTTCCGTTATCAGCCCGCCCTCATCCCGCTATGGCGGGGAGGTGCCCGAAACGGCTGCCCGCCGCTCCCGC
>C687J29651_10000915_pt1 | contig 12417 bp, 9 predicted proteins | sample RifCSP13_1_FD_29651 | JGI IMG/M metagenome (IMG submission 29651) | reverse complement strand
TCTCACTGCGAAATAAATGGACAATATGGCGAAAAAGGTGGTGAAAGTGTCCATGGTAAAGAAATGGGCATGTTGAATCTGGAGTACAGCGAGCGCCGAAAAAGCNGCTCCCAGCAGTCCTACCCGCCGGTCGTAAACGTGCTCACCAACCAGATACACCAAGAACACCGTAGCCAGGTCAAACAACGCTGAGAGCATCCGACCAACGTTCGTCATTTCGTTAAATCCGGAATGACCGTACACCCACTCGACAACGTAACGAGTGAGGAACATCGGCAAGGTGCCATACACATAAAACCCGTGTCCCCGGTTGTGAGGGTTCAAACTCGAATTGACAGTGTCCCAATACGCGGATAGGCTCTCCACCGGTGAGATATCAGTCCCCACCCAGATCAGAAAGCGCTCATCGGGATGAAGATACTGGTATTCCCCCCAGCGCATCCCCACAAAACGTAAATAAGCTCCAACCAGCAGTACGCCGGTTAGTAAAAGTATTGGAAATAGTGAAGTCCGTTTAAGTTTAATCACTCGAATTTAATGGCTATTTTCATTGACTGCTATATCAACAATCACGTTTTACGCTTCACGCATCACGGTTCACGTGCCCTGAGTCGCTGGCACAAAGAACAACCAGAAATCCTTGGTCTCCAGACGCGATAGATGGAGTTGTAGATGCCCTTGTGGATAAATGGATTTCAATGTATCGAGGGAAGTCTGATCCTGCAGGTAGATCACAAAAAGCTTGGCGCGCGGATTTTCCAATGTGTCCACGAAATGCTCCGGCCAAAGGGCAAAATCCTTCGTTGGATAACCGGCGCTGAACCCGATCAAACGCGTATCCACCCAATGCGGATAGGCCACCACGTAGGCACTATCGACATCCCCCACGGATTCGGCAAAAGATCGGATTACCTGAGCCATCTCAGAGCTGTTCCAGGAGGATAATTCATAGACCCTTTGATATTGGGTAAACACCAAACCATAGTTCTGCACGGCAGCTAAAATCAGCAGCATAATTCCAAGACCCCAGGCAAGCACCCTACCTCTCCCCGATGAGAAATGAGTCTCAAGAGTAGTCAACAACCCATCCAGGGCGATCCCGATAATGAGAAACACTGGCACCATAGCAGCTGCGGTTCGATTAAGCGATGGATTCTCAGCAGGAAACGCCAACGATAATATTGAGGGCATCATCAATAAAGGGATCGAAACGATCAGGAATATGTCTAACCAGTGCCTCTGCCTGACATAACGGGCCAATAAGTGCACAACACCCAGGAAGAACAAAGCCGCCGAGACAATATCTAAGACGGGGCGGTGGGTTACTGAAATGACCCATACCTCGCCGTTGTCCCAGAAGAACATCGTCATGGCATTCCAAATGTTCTCGAGGAATATCAGCAAAGGTGAGCCAGGGAATGGACGTTCTACTGTCCCCAGGCGCGTTAACAACCGATACGAGAACATGTCAGGATTGGATAGGGCGTAACGGAGCAAGGGTAAGAATACCACCAAAGCCACCAATCCCATCAAAATCAGATAAAAAATTGCCTGCTTACGTCCTCCGCTGGATTGGCGATGCAATAAGTACAGTGCAATGCCAACCATGATCACAATCGGGACGAACCTGAAGGGAGAATAACCATGTAGACCGATACCTAAGAATAATCCAGCAAGAATGAAATCATTACGGTTAGAAGTTCGCAGACCGCGCAAAAAATAAAAAAGCGTGGGCGCGAAAAAGAGGGGATAAAGCGTAAATCGCAGCGCAATACGTGAGATGACGTTTGGCCAGTATGCGATCCCGGCGAACATCATCGCGAACAATCCGATGCGGCGCCTGCCAACTTCCCCGCCCAGGAGGTATATATATGGCAAGGTCAAGAGTCCCCCAAGCACCGTGCCGATCTTTAGACTAAGGAAAGTGTAACCTGTTCCGAGGAGTTGGATCACAGCTGCCGTCAGATACATTTGAAAGGCCTCGCGGCCTGTATTGCGCGGGAAAAAGATGCTGGTTTGGCCATGAAACACATCCCAAACATCCAATAGCTTTTCAGCATGGTCGCTGACCATCTCCGGTGGCACCTGGCCCAGGTGATACACGCGGAAGAATATCGCCAGAAGAGCTGCGCCTAGCATGAGCAACGTCCAACGCGTGATCGATAAGCCCCATTGTTTCTGATCAAGAAAAATTCGCAATCTCAATCCCCAGGGTCGTGGTTGGGGGCTTGGCAGCCAGAAAGCGTAGCTGATTAAAGCTAGTGCAACCAACCAAAGCGAAACGTTCAGGGAGGTGAAGCGGTTTCCGCCAAAAGTTAAAAACGCCAGGAAAATGAAGACAATCCCGAACCACAAAGGAAACTGGCGCACAGTGAGCGGATCGACACGGCGCTCAGCTGAGGGCAAAGGAGCCGCAACCCACTCCCGCCTGTAAATTGCCAGGACTAATGCAATGGCAGAGAGTGAATAAAGAGCAGCACCAATCGTCCAGGTTCGCTCAGGACCTGGCTCCAGGGAAAGCTGGGCGAGCAAAGCCAGACCCAGGACCGTGAGAGATAACCAGGGGATTGAGATGGGCAGGGCTTGCGGAAGTGGTTTGGTTTCCTCACGAAACGCTGTATCCAGGCTTGCTCTTGCATCCAAATTTAATATTTCTTGAGAGGCTTCTAATACCTCCCCAGATATGTTTTCTGTTCCCTTTTCCAGTTCTCCACCTGGAATCTTCAGGATCCTCCCCCGGGAGAAAGTGAATATCGACTTGAAATAATCAAGTACGGTCGGTTCATCTACCATGGTTAATTGCCCGTAATGGCGCTCGTCACATGAGAGCAAATAATACCCTAACCGATCAAAGCCTGCAAGAGTCTGACTTCAGCAGGTCAATCGGCAGGCGGATAAATATCCCAAATAGTCATGCACAAGATTTGGGAAGGTCCTCACGGTAAAACCCTCACTGATTAAAAATTTTACCAAATCTTGGTGGGGAATGGCGGTAAGGTTATCGTGGTATTCCATCACGATGCGATCGATCCTTCTCAGGATCGACGCTGAGGTATGGAACAAAATATCGTATTCCGCCCCTTCACAATCCAATTTCAGCAAGTCACAGCGTTCCAATCCCAAGCGGTTGAAAGCGTCTTCCAGAGAAAGGCTGCGAACATTGAGAACCTCTCCTTGGGTTAAAACGGTGTCCAAACTAAGACTCTGAATTTGTAATGGTTCGCCGCTGGACAGATCAAGCGCCAGCGTACCAGTCTCGGCGCCAATCGCCTCCGAGAATATCTGGGCATTAGCGATCCCGTTNGCGGCGAGATTACNGCTTAACAAGTCAAAGGATCGTGGGTACGGTTCGAAAGCGTAAACGANGTTTTGNGGATGTCCCAGGAGAGCGAACAAGGTAAATTCCCCAATGCCAGCCCCGATGTCAACTATCTTCCAACCGTCACCGAGCTCCGTGCCATACTTTTCATAAAAACGGTCAAGAANGGTCTCCTTCACACTCCAGACATCCATTGCCTTCCTGACCTGAAACTTAGCCCCGCTTCTTCGTAAGCTGATCGTGTAAATCCCCNCCGGCGCCAATCCGAGGAATATTCGGATTACCAGGGGCCACTCNCGGATACCNAAAAGAAGCNTGAAAATGGAGAAGAAATAATAGGAATATTTTCGCATCAATTTCCTGACCGTTTNCCGCGCGCTTCGATCAGACTCAAAAACAATTGCTCATATTCCTCAGCGATCGAATCGGGCGCAAATCGTTTCCTCACGGCGACCGGGTCACCCTGGAAACCGTTGGGGTGATCCAGGATACCGATCAGGGCTCGCGATAGCGCCTGTGCATCTGCCGGTGGCACAACCACCCCCATCCTCGTGCTCAGCACCGGCTGGCGAACCCCGGGCAAATCACTGGCGATGACCGGCTTCCCGCAGGTCATTGCTTCCACCTGTACCATCCCAAACGATTCGGTGCTGTTTATACTCGGCAACACAGTCACCTCCGCCGAGTGGAAGAAGGCTGCCCACTCTTTAGGAGGTAAGACTCCCAGGTAAGACCAATGGCCCCCCAGGTCTTCGATCAGCGGAGCCAGTTTTTGGGCATACAGCTCCTCCCCCAGCACGCCCAAGTGCTGGCCGGCGAAGAGCACCCGCGAATTTGGATGCGCTTTCAACACCTCCGGCATTGCCTCCACCAGGTATTCCACACCCTTTTCGGTTGCCAGACGGGCGGCCATGCCGATGATCCGTTGGCCGTCCTGGATATCATTCCTGGCGCGAAAGGCCGCCAGGTCGTCTGCTGTAATGGCAGAAAGTTCGATCGGCGGAGGGATAGCGATTATCTTGCGCAAGTAATGTACCAGGAATGGGGAATGCTCCGCATAGTCCTGAGTGTTGGTCACTATCACGTCCGCCAGCGAAGCAGCGATGTGATTGGTCAGATGCGAACCCTGATTGGCCAGATAATGGATCAAGCCCGTTGGCAGGCGCAGGTCACAGTGGTATGTCAGGGTGACCGGTTTCTTAAGAAAACGCCCAATCAGTGCGATCAAAGCTGCATCTGGTTGTGGGACATGGGCGTTTACCACGTCGGCCTGGTAGATCAATCTCCACGCCCAGTATGGCATGGCCGGCATGACTACCCCTTTACTAATCCGCATCAATACCCATGGGCGGATGATTGTCACGCCATCCTGGACATCCTTAAAGGGCAATTGGGGATCGAAGCGCGAGGTCAATACGGTTACCTGATGCCCGCGCGCAACCAGGGCACGCGCTAAGCGCTCCGTATAAATCGTCAGGCCTGAATAATGCGGCCGGTAATACATCAATGAAATCAGGATGTGCATCTCACCTCGCACCCCTCAACCGTTGGTATAAGCCAGGCAGGGTTTCGCCATCTCGGAAAAGCGCATACGCCCCAATCGCTCCGGTGATACCAATATGGATGAGATGGGCAACAATGGCAACTGCCAGCGCCGGTGAAGCTGGTACCCCCAGCAGAGAAAGCGCGCCAACCATGGCGACCTCGTACACGCCGATCCCGGCTGGGGCGGAAGGTAAAGCGATCCCTAAGGAAACCACCCCCAGCACGAANCCAGACCACCAATAAGGAGCCTGTATCCCTGCGCTGTTGAGTAAGATATGAATCTCAATCACCCCAAACAACCAGTTACAGAGCATATAGGAAACACTCGACAGGAACAAGCTAGGTTGGGCCAGCACTGCCAATCCATCGAGCATAGCCATTAACCGGGGAAAAACCTTCTCCCTCAAAATGATTTTATCAACAGTGACGCTCTCCAGCCTGGCTTTCACCCAACTACGATAGCGCGCAAGCATGAAAAGCGCCAGCAGTCCCACCCCAACCAGCCCAAAGACGATCCTTGCTATCGACTGGGCGGACTCCAATTCCAGGGCGAAGGGGATTGTCGCCAACAATAACCCGGCAGCGATAGCCAGGTCATAAGCCCGCTCGATGACGATCGTAGAGAGCACGAAAAAAGCGCTGATCCCCGTTGCCTGAGCCAACAAGACCATCCTACCGAGTTCGCCCAACCGGAATGGGAAAATATTATTGAGCAAATAGCCTTGGTTGAGGGTCAGGAAAACCCGGCCATAANNGGCCTTCTTCTGTAAAAGGGTCATCCANGANAAGGTACGGAAATTGAGGCCGACCAGATAAAAAAACANAGCCGGCAGCAACCAGATTAGGTCTATCGCAGCCAGNGCCTCACCGACTTCCTGCCAGTTTGCCAGGCGAATCAGCAGGGCGATTGCCATGGAACTGATCACTAACCCTGGTAGCCAACGGCCAATTCCCCCCCAGCGCAGATGTCGGGGCGTGCTCAATCCTCCTCCAGGCGCAACACCGCAAAAAAGGCCTCCTGGGGAATTTCAACGTTGCCCACCATCTTCATGCGTTTCTTGCCGCGCTTTTGTTTTTCGAGNAGTTTCTTTTTCCGGCTGATATCTCCNCCGTAACATTTCGCCAAGACATCCTTGCGCAAGGCTTTGACATTGGCGCGCGAGATCACCCGCCCGGCTGCATAGGCCTGGATCGGCACTACAAATAGCTGGCGTGGGATGAGGTCTTTCAGCTTAGAGATCAACGCCTGTCCTTTATGATAAGCGTTGTTGCGATGGACGATCGAAGCCAGGGCGTCTACCGGTTCTTCGTTAACCAGGATTTCCAACTTGACCAGGTCATCCGGTCGGTATTCAACAAACTGGTAATCCAGCGAAGCGTAACCGCGCGTGCGCGACTTGAGCTGATCGAAGAAATCAACAATCATCTCGGAGAGCGGGATCTCATAAATCAACTGGACCCGTTTCGGGGTGGGGTAATCTTGCTCCAGGAAGATCCCCCGCCGTTTTGTCACCAGGTCCATCACCGCTCCATAGAACTCAGTCGGGGTGAAGATCTCGATCTTCATCCAGGGTTCGCGAACCTCGGCTATGATCGACTCGTCGGGTAGGTCGGCTGGGGAATCGATGCGCACCAGATCCCCCGTGCGTAAGACCACTTCGTACTCCACAGAGGGGGATGTGACGATAATATCCAGGTCGTATTCCCTCTCGAGCCTTTCCTGGATGATCTCCATGTGGAACATGCCGAGGAAGCCACACCGAAAGCCGAAGTTGAGCGCCTGGGAAGTCTCTGGTTGGTACACCAAAGACGCGTCGTTGAGCTGGAGCTTTTCTAAGGCATCTTTTAGATCAGCATAATCTTCGCCTTCCACCGGGTATATCCCCGCAAACACCATCGGTTTAACTTTTTTATAGCCAGGCAAAGGCGCGGGGGCTGGACGACCAGCCAGAGTCAGCGTGTCACCCACCCGGCATTCGCGCACCGTTTTCAAGCCGGTGGCAACGTAGCCCACTTCGCCAGCTACCAGGTTTGGGGTGGGGCGCAAGTCCGGAGCAAAGATGCCGATCTCGACTGGCCTGAACTCAACTCCGCTCGCCATCGGCAACAACGAATCGTTGGGCGTGATCTGCCCATCCACCAACCGCACATACGCGACCACGCCTTTATAGGGATCGTAATGGGAATCAAAAATTAACGCCCGCAACGAAGCCTCCGGCTCACCGCTCGGGGGTCGTACCTGATGCACAACCGCCTCCAAGACAGTGTCTACATTAACGCCTTCTTTGGCAGAAATCCTTAAGATATGCTCAACAGGCATCCCCAACAGGTGGCTGATATCTACTGCTACCTCGTCCGGGCGCGCCGATGGCAAGTCGATCTTGTTGATCACCGGGATAATTTCCAGGTCGGCATCCAGCGCCAGNTATAGGTTGGCCAGGGTTTGGGCTTCGATCCCCTGGCTGGCGTCTACCACCAGGAGCGCACCTTCACAAGCTGCCAAGGCACGGGAAACTTCATAGCCAAAATCGACATGGCCGGGAGTGTCGATCAGGTTTAGCTCGTATCTCACCTCATCTTGAGCAGTATACATCATGCGCACTGCCGAGGCTTTGATCGTCACCCCCTTCTCACGCTCCAGGTCCATGCTATCCAGCACCTGCTCGGTCATGTCACGGTCGGATATAGTCCCGGTCAGCTGCAGCAGGCGGTCAGCGAGGGTAGATTTGCCGTGATCGATATGGGCGATGATACAAAAGTTGCGGATGTGAGCGGTCATAACCGGGCAGAAGTATACCCGATTTTCCCCTAGGTCATCATACTATCTCAAGACCGCCGGTCTAGCAAGTGGCAAGCAACGATAACGATATTGTACCTATGTGATAGCGTTTTAAGCCAGGCTGATCAAGATTTCCTAAAAGGAAGCCAGAGCTTTTTGCAGGTTATCGTAGGTTTCTATATACCGGTCGAAACCGGCGGTTTTCAGCACCATGAGAATGGATGCAGAGGGATTGAGTATCTTAAGGTGAGGCGATTTACCGATCGGTTTAGCTGCGAAGCCCGGATCCCCAGAACCAGTGCCAAGCAACTTTAAAATGGATAGGATGGATCGCAGTCCGGCGCTGGTTAGCGAGTCTACCTGGGTCAGATCGATCAACAGATTCCTCATTCCATACTTGTAAGCCTCCTCGGCCATTTTTGTCAATTCATCTGCATTGCCGAGATTGATCCTGCCTTCGATTCGAAAGACGGTGACGGGTACCCGGCTCTGCTCTTGCGAAATTGTGATTTCCATATATTTAGTCCTCCCTTAAGCAAGGCGAAGGGTTTTTGGAGAAAGTCAAAGATTAGCAATCGTCACCCGGCCATAATGGCGCTGATCGCTTTACATCTTGAAAAATGATACCACACACTTGACCAGCCCAAGGGAATACGATCCGAACGAGAAGTTCCCGACCTGACTGCAGATCGCGTCAGTTAGAGGAGATGAAGATGCGAACGGTCTTCCAGGCTTGCGACACTTCTTTCTCCCCTCCTAATTCAGGCGGTAGATATAGTGAGTCGAACTCGGAGGATTCTGGTTAGGCTTTTTCGTCACTGGCACAGGTTGGAATCTACTCGATATAATTCATTCTGCTCAGAGTGCGCCACCCACAGATACTGCCCATCCCAAGCCACGCCTTTCCATCCGTACCAAGTTGGTTGCGGATTGGCAGAGGCCATCTCTATTTTGCAGATGCGTTGGCCAGTCCGATCGAGTTTATTCAAGATATCATCTACCAGTACCCAAAGATACTCGCCATCCCACGTTAACCCAGAGGGTTCAGTGTTTGGAAATTTTCCCAAGGACGGTGCATAGGTGTCAACCAGACTTAGTTCACTCATATCCGCTAATGGCCGAAATCTACACAGAGTTACACCAGCTGACGTTACCCACAGGTATTCTCCATCCCAGGCTACAAATTTGGGGTCGTTACAGGACGCCTCAGGAATAATAAATGCGACGACAGTCAATCCTGATCGGTCTACAAGGTCTATCTCATCGCTTACCATCCATGGCGAGCCAAGAACTGCCCAGTATAAATCTCTCGTGTCATCCCAGAACAGGCTATTATAATCATTAAAACTATCTTGTTGCTCTAAAGCTCGAAACCGCCCCTCCGCCTCTACCAAATTTAAACTCACCAAGCGATCGTCAAATAACACGCGTAAAATTGAGTCATAAACAACATCAAACGGTTCGGGGTAAGGCAAACCATAGCCTTGGATAGGCAGTCCGGTGAGGGCATCAGCAGGCAAGGTGATGAGAGTCGAAGCCATGGTCTGCAAAGGTGTTGGTGTGTTGATCAACTTTCTCGGGGCTGCAGCTGAATAAGTGATGGTGGGCATGGGAATGGGGGAACGATCCGGTAATGCAACGAACATAGTGGATGAGGCGGAGATCGGGAGAAAAGTTGGGATTTTAGTTGACTCCAGCGACGAACCGAAGACCCCTATCCTTAAAAGCACCAATACCATGATCACAAGCCCTGCAATCCCGAGCCACCAACCCTTGCGAATAACCCAACTCACGGTTTGCTGCCAGGCGGGGATTTTCTGGCTTGCTAATTTATCAGGTCCATGGACATCATAGGGTGAGTATTTTAGGATTTCTTCTTGTGCGGGTAACGAAGAGTTACCACTTGGGTCGATTCCCAATGCCTTCAACCCTGCGATGATTCGAGGAAGGATGGCCGCGGCACCCTCGACCGGAAGTCGGATCGAAGTCGCCGCCCCGATGGCTTCCTCCCATTCTGGCTGGCGCTTCTGGAATTCTAGGTGGGAGACATTGCGGAGTACCGGGATAAAATATTTGCTGCTCTCATGGGCTCGGACCACTTCCCTGGTTACCTGTTGCGAACCCAGGGAGTGAGGGGATATGATCAGAATAATGACTTGCGATTGCTCGATAGCCTGGCGCGTGTGGAGGAGATAGGAGACGCCGGGTATGCTATCCCGTTCGTAATACCATGTCGTATACCCCGCTGCCTCCAACCCCTGCGCGATTTGCAACGCAATGGTCTCATCTTCCTCGACATGGCTGATAAAAACGTCTCTCATTGAATTTCTCTCTTCGTTAATACCCACCATAATGGGGTATGTGACTCAGCCGCTTGTCAAGCTATGTAGGAACTACCTGCCACTCTTATTTGTGAAATATTTAACTTCATTATGCATTCTATCACCAACCTAAGTGAACCCCAGCTGATTCACCTAACCCTCATCTCCTGGATTATCCTCAAATATATCTCCCACTAATTCCTGCAATTCCACTCTCGTCTCCTCCGGGTAAATCAAGTGCGCTAAAAATTCTACATTCCCCTTCGGCCCCAGGAGCGGAGATCGCACCAGGCCGTTCACTCCATAACCCTCCTGCTGGGCAGAGTTCAACACATCCATCAAAACCTGGTAGTGGATGGATGGGTCGCGGATCACCCCCTCTCCGCGCGCAACCTGTGACCGCCCAGCCTCGAACTGGGGCTTGATCAACGCCACCACTCCCCCACCCTGCGGAGGAAACCAGCCTCGCAGGACTGGCAACAACACCTTGAGCGAAATAAATGATGCGTCCACAGTGATGATCTGCACTGGCTCCGGCAGCTGTACGACGAAGCGCGCATTGGTGCCCTCCATCACCACCACACGCGGGTCCTGGCGTAGTTTCCAGTGCAGAATGCCCTTGCCAACGTCGATGGCGTAAACCCTGGCCACGCCGTGTTGCAACAAACAATCCGTGAACCCGCCTGTGGAAGCGCCCAAGTCGGCGCAGATATTACCCGCTACGTCGAGGTTAAACCCATCCAGGGCGGCTTCCAGTTTCTCGCCGCCGCGCGAGACGTAGCGCGGCCCACTTTCAATTTGGATTTTGGCGTCGGGAAGCACCGTCGAGGAGGGCTTGAGCACCAGCTGGCCGTCTATCCGCACCTGGCCGGCCATCACCAGCCGCTGCGCCTGGGCGCGGCTCTCCGCCAGCCCGCGCTCCACTAACAGAACGTCCGTGCGCACTTTTCTCAACGGAGTTATTTTAACCTCTGTTCATTCAGACTTCGCAAGTCCCAGAAATCCCTCCCCCACTAAAAACCTCCTTCGCAACATGTCTCTGGCAATCCGCATCTCACATCTCGCAACTCGCTAACTGCGGCTTGCCGCCAACGCCAGGAACACGTCTTCTAAAGTCGGCTCAGCCACTTCAATTCGTACCCCCTCGATGCCTGCCTCCCGCAGGCGCGCCTGCAAAGCTTCCGCCTCCACATCCCCAGGTGTTATCGCCCGCAGGTGATCGCTGACCAGCCCCGCGCGGATCACAAATGCGCATTGCTCGAGGGCATTCAAAGCCGGTAGTAAGGGTTGGGCATGGATATCCCAGGCCAGACCGGGTAAGGCCTTCTCCTTCAAGACAGAAGGCTTATCCATCGCCAACAAACGGCCTTCGCGCATGATGCCGATCCGGCCGCAGTATTCAGCTTCATCCATATAATGCGTCGTGACCAAGGCTGTCACGCCTCCCGCTACCAGATCATAGATCAAATCCCAAAATGCTCTGCGGGCAGTCGGATCCACCCCACTGGTCGGCTCGTCCAGGAATAACAATTGAGGGCGGTGGACGATAGCGGTTCCCAAGGCAACCCTCTGCCTCCAACCCACCGAAATACCGCTCACCCGCTCGCGTTCAACACCGCGCAATCCCACCAGCTGAATGACTTCTTCCAGGCGCGTCCGATCCCTGACCCCGTAAATACCGGCATAAAAAGCTAAGTTTTCTAAAACCGTCAGCTCGTTGTACAGGGCAAACTTCTGGGACATGTACCCAACTCGCGCTCGCACCTGTTCAGACTGCTTGACTACATCATAGCCCAATACGCTGGCATTCCCTTCCGAGGGAAGCAACAACCCCAGCAACATGCGGATGGTGGTAGTTTTACCGGACCCGTTTGGCCCAAGATACCCAACCACCTCCCCTTCCTGCACAGAAAATGATACATGGTCGACCGCGACAAAGTCACCAAACCGGCGCGTCAGCCCCTCGGCGACGATCACCTGCTCAGCCATTATTCGGCTCCGACATGGCAATGAAAAGGTCATCCAATTGTGGGGAAACGGCACGCAGGCTGGTTATTTGCCCTCCCATTGATGGGACAAGCTCTTGGAGGCGATCTATCACTCGCTCGGACGTTCCGGGGCCTACCCTCAAGTGCAGCCGGTCCCCAAACATTTGGGCATCTTCCACTTCAGTATCGGCCCTGGCCAGGGATCGCAATAAAAGCAGGGGTTCACCGCGCAGCTCTAGCACCCGCCCATTCAAGCGCTGGCGCAGATCCTGAGGGGTTCCNTCNACNATTAATTGCCCNTGTTGCATAAATCCCACCCGGGTACAGCGCGCCGCTTCGTCCATGTAAGGTGTGCTGACCAGCACGGCAACATCGCCCTCCACTGCCAAGCGAATGATCAGCTGCCAGAAATCCTGGCGGGTGACCGGATCTACCCCGGTCGTGGGCTCGTCCAGCAATAAAACC
>C687J29651_10000913_pt1 | contig 12426 bp, 12 predicted proteins | sample RifCSP13_1_FD_29651 | JGI IMG/M metagenome (IMG submission 29651) | reverse complement strand
TTGGGCGCCAAGGCGCAAGGCGAATGCGCGATCAATGCCGTGGCGCCGGCGATCGCCAACGCCGTGGCCGATGCGACCGGGGTGCGTTTTCCCGATCTCCCGCTTACACCCGACCGCATCTTCGACAAGCTCGGCTCGAGGTCATGAGCGGCGTTGTTCAGAAAAGATGCGCGGCAGCGATCATGGCGAAGGTAACGGGAATCATCAGTACGAGATTGAGCCGGGCGTAACGTTTTACCGTGGAACGCGCCTGGGCGGCATCGCCGCCGGATTGACCAAGGACGACCTTGAGGCCGGGCCAGATCACAAAGTTGACGAGCACCCACATGATAAGGCCGCCGAGCGCACCGAATGCCAGCATCAGGGTGCGAGCCAGCGGCAGGTCGCTTGGGGACGAGAGAGCCAACCCGCCGAGCAGGTAGCCGGTCGCAACCAGCAGCAAGGCGCCGGAGAGCACGGTGAGGTGCGACGCGTGGCGAAAGGCCGCCGCGACGCGCGGAACAACCCCCCGCGCGATGGCGCCGCGAGACACATCGTCAGCGTCCTCGAGCGCCTTGAACTGGATGAAATTGACGAAGAAGATCAGCCCGACCCAAACCATTGCCGAAAGGACGTGGACGAAACGCAGCAGGACCGAAACAAGGGCTCGCGGATCAACCGGTTCGAACACGAGCCAGGCGGCGAGCGCGAGCGCCGCGAGCGCTAGCCCGGCGAAGAAGGACCGAACGGGGTCGCTTAGCATTTCATCCTACCGTGGCAGGCGATGAAGGCCCGGCTTCAAACTACATGAATTGGGATTAGATTAGGGGCCCCGCACAGAGGGCGCACCACCACAGTTTGAGGATATCTCGAATGGACGAAACGACGATCGACCGCGCGGCCATGGGGCGCTTGGCGAAAGCTTTGGTGTTCGTGTGCGGCGCAGATCACCCCACCACAATTGCCTTGCAGACGGCGGCCGAGAGCGGCTCCGAGCGGGACATCAAGAATGCCCGCACGCTGTTTCTCAGATTGAAGCCCGGAGAGCGCCGGGCGGCAATGGCCATGCTCGGCGATTGATGGTGCCGCTGGGGGAGTCCCGCGAAGCTCGGCGCGTTGTATGTTGGCGCGGAGAGAGGCCACAGCATCGCCGATGATGCCATGGCGCCAAGCCGGTCCAGTCTCGCAAAATGCGCGCTAAAATGCTGAACGAAGGTGAAGTCGCATGCTTGATCCAATCGTGAATTTTTTCACCCGAATTTTCCAATCGATCGGACGAGGCATTGGCGTGGCCATCGGCGTCGTACTTTGGCCGTTCATGTGGGCCGGGCGCTGGTATGCGCACCGCGGCTGGATTCTGAAGGCAGCGCTCGGCGCCATCCTTCTCTGCGTCATCGGCCTTTATGGCTATTTCTTCTGGAGCACGCAGCGCTGGACGAATTTCAATCCGGATTACGTTAAGGCTTACGAAAATAGAGACGGCGCGGCGGGACAGCCCGCAGCGCCGGGAGGGGGCATTGTCAGCACACCGGAAGCAGCCGAGGGCGTCGCAGCGGCGGCGCAAACCTGCCGACGTTCGATNATCGTCGACGTCACCGCGGATCTCGTTGACTTCAACGTCAACCAGAATGCGTGGATCTCCTCGATGATCCTCTACAAGCTCGGCCTGTTCGGGATCGACTGGGACCGCACCCCATTTTTCGACAATAAGGCCGCGTTCCAGCGCGGGGTGAACCAGGCGGTGCGCCGCACGGCGGTCGAGCTCGTCGATACGCTGGGCCGCGTGCGCGGCACCTCGCAGATCGATTCCAACCTGCAAAGCGCGCGAGGCAATCTGCAGTTCGACGAGTCTACGTGGTATTTCGGCCTGAGCCCCTTCGGCCCTAAGACGCCCACGCCTAGCTTCTACCGCGCCTCCATCAAGGACCTTAGGGCCTTCAACGACCGGCTGCAAAAGTGCGACGCGGTCTTCGACGCCCGCGGCGACAATCTGCTCCAGTTTATCGATCGCATCGCCAACGATATCGGCGCCACCTCGGCGATCTTGCGTGACCGTTCCGAGAAGTACAATGGCGGCTGGTTCGACACGCGCGCCGACGACCGCTTCTGGTTCGCCTATGGGCAACTCTACGGCTATTACGGCATCCTCGCGGCGGCGCGCGCCGACTTTAAGGATGTGATCGCCCAGCGCGGGCTCACCCAGCTTTGGTCGGAGCTGGAGAAGCAGTTGCGCGCGTCGCTCAACATTCAGCCCATGATCATTTCGAATGGAGCCGAGTCCGGGTGGCTGATGCCTTCGCATTTGGCGACGATGGGCTTTTACGTATTGCGGGTGCGCTCCAACCTGGTTGAGATAAGGCTGGTTTTGGATCGGTAAGACGCTGCCACTCACTAGATAATCTTTTAAACAGCGGCGACAGCGACCTGAGCGGTGCGGCGGGCGGACGACGTGGCTCCGCGACCTCGAGGCGATTGATGGTGCCGCAAGAGGGATTCGAACCCCCGACCCCATCATTACGAATGATGTGCTCTACCGACTGAGCTATTGCGGCTTGGCGCCAAACCTAGGCGGCGCGAGGTAAAGGAGGCCTTCGCCCCCGTGACTTAAGGCCAATAACGGGGCGATGCAAGATTGCGCTATGCGGGGTGCGTCTCAGCGGATTTGCGCCGCGCGCAAGCGCTCGAGCGAGGTCGGGCTCTCGTCGGTCTCGACTTGCGCCACGCCGGGATCGTCAGGGGGACGGTCCGGCACGAAGATCGCCGGCTTCAGCCTTTGCTCCGCCGTCGAACGGGGCGCTTCTGGCGCAAGAGGCTTGGCCTGCGGCGCTTCGGTCGCGCCGGGGACGCCTTTGGTTTTGGCCGGGCTCAATTCGAGCATGTCCCCTTGCCTCTCCGCCCGCGATGTCTCGGTTTGCGGCGAAGCGAGCGGTGCCGGCGCCAGCGTGACCGGCTCGGGCCGCTCCTCGATCAGGAGCGTGTCGTCGCCGCGCCCGATCGCGTCCACCGGCGCCTTCCACTCGAAGGCATCGACGGCGCCGGTCACGGGCGAGACCGGCAGCCAGCGGTCAGAGACGTAGCCGTCGGCAATCCAGGCGCGGTCGCGCGGCGCGCGAAGTGCGCGGCCGAGCCATTCCCGCTCGCGCCCCTTGTCGCCGAGTTCGCCGGCCTCGAGGCGCGCCATCAAGGTGCAGATGCGCGCGGACGGGCGGTCATCGATGTAGGGGGCAAGCGCGTTGCGCGCCTCCTCCCATTCATGCGCCTCGATGGCCGCATTGGCGATGGCGATCTGCCCTTCGATGTCGCCGGGCGTGAGGCTCGCCAGATGCTTGACGCGCTTCACCCGCTCGCGCGGAGGCTCGCCCGGCTTGGCGTAGGCNTAGANCAGAGCGAGGTCGGGGTGTGGCGAAAGCTTCCAGGTGCGGGAGATTAAGCGGGAGGCATGACGGCTCTCACCCCTCGAAGCGAGGATGCGGCCGGCNATCTCGGCCGCGGGCACCAGCGANGGCGCGAGCCGCAACGCTTCGCCCGCCAAGCCAAGCGCCTTTTCGGGATCGGAGGCTTCCGCCGCGCGCGCCTCCGCCGTCAACAGCGCGGCGCGGCGGCGTAGCGCCGCGTTCTGGTCCACGTGACCGTTCTGGCGCGCGATGGCGAGCGTATTCAGCGCCCCCTCGTAATCGGCCGCGCGCGCCTGCATGTCGAACAGGGCGTTGACGCCCCAGGCCAGCTTCGGATCGCGCCTGACCGCCTGCTCGGCGAGAGCCCGCGCCGCCTCGTTGTCGTTGCTGCGGCTNGNTTCGAGGAACAAGCCGCGAAGGCCAAGCAACTGCGTCTCGGGGCGATCGAGCATGGCCTCGAAGGCGCGCCGCGCCGCGGCCCTGTCACCCTTGAGCTGGGCGGCTTGCGCCCTGAGCAAGGCGGTCAAGGGTTCGCGCGGCAGGTTGCGGCCGGCGATGCCGGCATAGCGTTGCGCAAGCGTGCGGTCGCCGACGCCGATGGCGAGGAGCCCGCGGGATAGCGCGTCATATCCTTGCTGCCGCCGCCGTTCCCGCACGTAAGCCGCGACGGCGGCGGGGCGCGTAAACAGATAGCGCAGCACCGCCCAGATCAGGATCAGCAGCGCAACGATGCCGGCGAGCGCGAGCGCCGCGACCAGGGCGCTGGCCTCGACCTGATAGCCGAGCCATTCGACGGTAACGGTGCCAGGCCGGTCGGCGAGCCAGGCAAGTCCGGCCGCCGCCGCGATGACACCAAGAATGAAGAGGAGGATGCGGATCATCGGCTTAGGGTTGCGGGGCTTGATCGTCTCCGCTCAGGGACACGAGCAGGAGTCCTTCGAGCCGGGTCAAGGTCTCGTCGGCGCTGAGCCGCGCACGCGCCTGACCGAGCCAGGCGGAGAATGCGTCGCGCGGGGCGCCGTCGAGCGTCTCCACCTCCTTCACGGCCAACGCCAGGTCGCCCTTGTCGAGCGCCGCCTTGGCTCTGGCCAGGGCAGCCCCGGGACCTTCACCGGTCGCGGGCTCATCGATGCGCTTGATCTTCACCAGCGATTCCGCGCTCGCCATCAGGTTGTCGAGAAACGATCCGCTTGGAGCTGGGGCCGTCGCCGCAAGCGCGCTGTCCTCAGCGGTGGCGAAGCTGCGCGAAAGTTCGGGCAGGGTCGGGATGCCCTTTTCGGCATAGGCCGGCAGGACGCCCAAATCGCCCAGGACGGGAGCGAGCGCGCCGATAGTAACGAGCTCGGCGGCGTAGGGACGGCCCTCGCTGACGGCGCTGCGAAGATTGGCGAAGGCGATGGCGGCGGCCGCGGATTTCGCTCCCGCCGCCTGTTTGCCGATGGCGCCGGCAAGCTCAGGAAGGGTCGCCTCGAGCTTGGCGATGCGCTCGGTGAGCGCGGCCAGCCCCGGCCCAAGATCGGTGAGTTCACTCGTGCCAAGCTCAGCCTCCGCCAAGGCGGCAAACTTTGCCTTGAGCTCGGCGATCTCGCTCTGCACCTGCTTGATCGTGGCGGCATTGGCGGCTTCGCCTGCGGCCAGCGCGGCAGCGATCTTGGCATCCAGCCTCTGCTCGGCCTCGGCGATCTGCTGGCCGATGGCGGCGGCGTCAGCGATGGAGCCGCCTTCTTGGGCCGTCTCGGCCAAAGTCTTCAGTGACGTCTCGAGTTGAGTGACGCGGCCCGCGAGCGCCGAAAGCTCGGGCGATGAGTCTTTCGAGCCGTCCTCGAGGACTTTGATCCGCGACTCGAGTTGAGCAACCGCTTCGGCGTTTCCGGGCGCAGGAGGCGCGGCCTCGAGCTTGGCAAGCCGCTGCTCGAGCTTGGCGATGTCGGGCGAGGGCCCGCTTTCTTGGCCGAGATTGAGTCCGCCCCAAGCAAGGGCAAGGGCGACGACGCCGACCAAGCCCCCGAGCAGTCCCGCGGCGAGGTGGGTGACGAAGCTCCGGAGCTCGGGCAGGCTTGTCTGCGGCGGTGGGGGAGGAGTTTCCGCCTCGCCGCCTTCAGCCCTCCCGCCAGCGAGATAGGGCCGGCCCTCGCTCCCGCTTTCCGAGGGCTCCGGCTCGGCCCGGGCCTCCGCGGTAGGCTCCGGCTCGACGGACAATTCGGTCGCGGTTCCCTCGATGGTCTGCGCCGGGCGCTTGCCCGCGCCGCCGGGGCTCTGGTCCTGATCGCCAAAAGGGTCTGCCATCAGCCTAAACCTTGGTCTTCAGCAGATTCGCAACTCACGAGGATGCCGCCTCGGAGTCCACGAGCGCAAGGACATCTTCCTCGCGCGGGCGCGCCGCCACGCGTACGTCAAATCCAAGCGGAGCCACTGCCTCTGCTACCGCCTCGGATAGGCAATAGCAAACGAGACTCTTGGCTTGCGTTACCAGGCCATGCCGGGCGAGCAAATCGGCCAGGGTCCTGGCCGTGCGCGCCGACATGAGGATGACGCCATCAAGCTTGCCGGCCTTGAGCAGGCTCAAGGCTTCGGCGGGGAGCGAAGGCGCCGGGACCGCCCGGTAGAGCACGGGCTGGCGTACGGTGAATCCTTGGCTCTCAAGCGCCGATTTCAAGTCGAAGGCCAGCGTCTCGCCGGCAAGATGCACGACCGGACCGCGCTTGGGCTTGAGTTCACCCAAGATCAACGCGGCCAGCTCCGCCCCCGTTCCGGGCCCTATGGTCACATCGGCAAAGCCGAGCTCTTGGGCTTGGCGGGCGGTACCCTCGCCCACGGCAAACAGCGGAAGCTTGAGCGCCTGGCCAAGCTCACGGCGCGCGGCGAGCGCCCTCAGCGCATTGCGGCTGGTGACAGCGAGGCCTTGCGCGCCGTCGAGCTGCAAGGGCACGCCGCCACAGAATTCGATGGTCAGAAGGGGTGCGAGCACTGCCTCATGGCCGCGGCGGCCAAGCGCCTCGGCCTCACGGCTCGCATCAGGCTCAGGCCTCGTGACGAGAAGACGCATCAGGCGAGCTTCGCAATGAAGTCCGGGCCGGCGCGCGCCAGCAACTCTTCGCCGGCGTCAGCCCCGATGCTCGGCGCGTTCTCCGCGGCGCCGGTCAGCTCGATGCCATACCATTCGCTGCCGTCAGGATTAAGGATCATCCCGCGAAAGCGCAAAATGCCCTGTTCGATCTCGGCGAGCCCCGCGATCGGCGTCTTGCAGGAGCCGTCGAGGCGGGCGAGAAAGCCCCGCTCGCAAGCGACAGTGGTCGCCGAGGCCGCATCGTTCAGCGGCGCGAGCAGAGCGCGCGTGCGCGCGTCATCTTCGCGGCAAGTCACGCCGATGGCGCCTTGCGCCACCGCCGGCAGCATCTCCTCGGTCGAGAGAATTGAGGTCGCGTGCGAAGCAAGACCGAGCCGTTCGAGCCCCGCGAGCGCGAGCAAGGTGGCGTCGACCCGCCCCTCGGCGAGCTTCTTGAGCCGCGTCTCGACATTGCCGCGAAAATTGACGACACGAAGATCGGGGCGGAGGCGCATGATTTGCGCCTGACGCCGCAAGGAGGAGGTGCCGACGACCGAGCCCGGCGGAAGCTCGGCAAGGAAGGGCGCCTTGGTGCTGATGAAAGCATCCCGGACATCGCCGCGCGGCAGGATAGCGGCGATGCAAAGCCTCGCCGGGAGATCGGTCTCCAGATCTTTCATCGAGTGCACCGCCATGTCCACGTCGCCGCTTAGCAGCGCGTCGTCGATCTCCTTGGTGAACAGGCCCTTGCCGCCAAAGTCGCGTAAGGGCTTGTCCTTGATACGGTCGCCCGAGGTGGTGATGACGCTAAGCCCGATAGCGCCCTCGCCGAGATGCGCCGCCTCGAGCAGGCGCGCCCAGACATGGCGCGCTTGCCAAAGGGCGAGCGGGCTGCCACGCGTGCCGATCAGGAGCGGCTGGTCCGGCAAAGGCGGAACTCCTTGAGTTTCTTGGCTGAAGCGCGCCAAATCTTGCCCGCATTAATGGCCCCTTTCCGCTTCCCCTTCAATCGAGCCGCGCAGAGGCTATAGAAAGCGCCATGGTTACGTCCGGCAAAGACGCCTCCCTTGTCGTGCTCGGAATCGAGACGAGCTGCGACGAGACTGCCGCCGCCGTGGTGCGCCGTACGGCGGACGGGCGGGGCGAAATTCTTTCCAATGTGGTGCGCTCGCAGCTCGACCTGCATGCGGCCTATGGCGGCGTGGTGCCGGAGATCGCCGCGCGCGCCCATGTGGAGTTGCTCGATCCCGCGATCAGCCAGGCGCTGGCCGAGGCTGGACTCGGCTTCGAGTCGATCGATGCGGTTGCCGCAACCGCGGGCCCGGGCTTGATCGGCGGGTTGATCGTCGGCGTCACCATGGGAAAAGCGATCGCGCTCGGGCTTGGCGTCCCCTTCATGGCGATCAATCACCTTGAAGCCCATGCGCTGACCGCAGGGCTGACTGATCGGCTCGCCTTTCCCTATCTGCTCCTGCTTGTTTCGGGCGGACATACCCAGCTGCTGATCGTCAAGGATGTCGGAAGCTATGAGCGACTCGGGACGACGCTCGACGATGCGCTGGGCGAAGCCTTCGACAAGGCGGCTAAGTTGCTTGGACTTGGCTATCCTGGCGGACCTGAAGTTGAGCGCGCGGCAGCACGCGGGCGTCCCACCATCGCCCTGCCCCGCCCGATGCTCGGACGCCCCGAGCCGCATTTCTCGCTGGCCGGCCTCAAGACGGCGCTCAGGCACGCGGCGCTGGCGCGCACGCCGCTCAGCGAGCAGGACGTCGCCGACCTCTGCGCAAGCTTCCAGGAGGCGGTTGCCGACATCGTCAGCGACAGGACGGCGCGCGCCTTCTCGCTCTACGAGGGACGCGCCGGAAAAGGGGCGCAACGCGTCCTTGTGATTGCTGGCGGCGTCGCCGCCAATCAACGGCTGAAGTCGGCACTCGAAGCCGTCGCACGCCAGCATATTTTCCGCCTGGTCGTGCCGCCGCCCGCGCTCTGCACCGACAATGCCGCCATGATCGCCTGGGCGGGCGCCATGCGGCTGTCTCGCGGCCTGGTCGATAACCTTTCTGCGCCCATCCGAGCGCGATGGCCGCTCGACCCCGATGCGCCGCCGGCGCTGGGCGCCGGGGTCAAGGCGTGAGCGGTTTCCTTGGCGTTTTCCTGGATTCCGGCCTTCGCCGGAATGACGACCCCTGCCTATTTCCTGTATGACTTTCGGCGGCGGTTAGGCAGAGGCTTGGCATGGCACTGCAATCGGTCGGCATCGTGGGCGCAGGCGCATGGGGCACCGCGCTTGCCGTCACCTCCCATCGCGCCGGCCGCGATGTACTGATCTGGGCTCATGAGCCGGAGACGCTCGCCGACATCAATCACAACCACCGCAACGAGGTCTATCTACCGGGCATTAGCCTCGACCGCTCAATCGAGGCGACCGGGCGGCTCAACGAAGTCGCTAATTGCGACCTCCTGCTCGTGGCGACGCCCGCTCAGCATGTGCGCGAGATCGCGGGCGAGCTTGCGCCTTATCTGAAGGAAGAGCAGCCGCTCGTGATCTGCTCCAAGGGCATCGAGCAAGCGAGCGGCAAGCTGATCTCGCAGGTCATGGACGAGGTCTCGCCCGGATCGCAGATCGCCGTGCTGTCGGGGCCGAGCTTTGCCGCCGAAGTGGCGCGCGGACTTCCCGCCGCGGTCACGCTCGCCACCGCGGAGGAGCCACTCGGCCGTGCGCTCTCCTACGCGCTCAGCCATCCGCCCTTCCGCTGCTATTGGAGCGACGACGTCATGGGCGCGGAGATCGGCGGCGCGGTGAAGAACGTCTATGCCATCGCCGCCGGTATCGTCNNCGGCAAGNNGTTCGGCTCAAGCGCCCATGCNGCGCTCGTNACGCGCGGCTTTGCCGAGATGGCGCGNTTTGGNGCGGCGCTCGGCGCGCGCCGCGAGACNCTGACCGGACTCTCAGGTCTNGGCGATCTCATACTCACCTGCGGCAGCNCGCAATCGCGCAACATGTCGCTCGGCATCGAGCTGGGAAAGGGGCGCAGCCTCGATGAGGTGCTGGGAAAGAGGCTGACCGTCACCGAGGGTGTCTATACCGCAAGCGCGGTGGTGGAGATGGCGGCGGCGCGCGGCATCGACATGCCGATTGCGCAGGCGGTGCATGCGGTGATCTCGGGGCTTGCTACCGTCGATGAAGCCATCGAGGCGCTGCTGGCTCGCCCACTCAGGGCCGAGGTCTAGGCCCATGGACAGTCAGCAACGCGCGCAATAGCTTGATGTCGGGGGAGCCTATGATTTACGCACTGATCTGCACCGACAAGCCCGACAGCCTCGCCATCCGCAAGGCGAACCGCCCTGAGCATCTCGCCTATCTCGAGAGCCTCGGCGACACGCTCGTGCTTGCCGGCCCTTTCACCGAGCCCGACGGCGAGACCATGAACGGAAGCCTGGTCGTGATCGAGGCTTCGTCGCTCGAGGCGGCGCGCAAGATCGCCGCCGGCGATCCGTTCGCCAAGGCCGGGCTGTTCGCCAATGTCGATATCCGCCCTTGGCTGTGGACCATCAACAATCCCGACGAGGAGGAGTGAGCTTTCCGCTGCTCGATCCCCATGGCCTATTGGCTGCTCAAATCAGAGGCTGACACCTGGTCCTGGGACCAGCAGAAAAAAGAAGGCCGCAAGGGCGCCGAGTGGGGGGGCGTGCGCAACTACCAGGCGCGCAACAATATGCGCGCGATGCGCAAAGGCGATTTTGGCTTCTTCTACCATACCGGCGCAGAGAAGAGCGTGGTCGGCATCGTCAAGGTGGTGAAAGAGGCGCACCCCGAGTCGACCGATAGCTCAGGCCAATGGGAGTGCGTCGACGTGGCGGCGGTCAGGGATTTGCCCAAGCCCGTCACGCTCGCCGAGATCAAGGCGACCCCGGCTCTCAAGCCCATGGTGCTGGTGAGGAATCCGCGCCTGTCGGTACAGCCCGTGACCGAAGCCGAGTGGCGCAAGATCTGCGCCATGGGCGGCATCGCCGATCCTCCTTAGTAGCTTAGTGCCGGGAGCCTCGTTCCTGGGGTAAAGTCTAAGGGACTCGATCAAGGGAAGGGGGACGCCATGAGTTTCACCGGGGTGAATTATGTCGCCGTCATCATCGCGGCTTTGGCCGGCTTCGGCCTCGGCGCAATCTGGTACACGGTTCTCTCCAAGCCGTGGATGCACGCCGTAGGCCTGACTGAAGCCGACAGGCCGCAAGGCTCGGCCAAAGTGGTGCCCTTCGCCATCTCCATCGTCGCGCTCTTCATCATGGCCTTGATGCTGGCCGGCGTGATGGGTCATTTGGGCGATATCACCATCAGAGGCGGCGTGATCAGCGGCTTCTTCGTGTGGCTCGGCTTCGTCATCACCACCATGGGCGTCAATCACGCCTTCAGCGGAGCAAAGCCGATGCTCACTTTGATCGACGGAGGCTATTGGCTCGCCGTGCTCTTGATCCAGGGGGCGGTCATCGGCGCCTTCGGAGTCTAGCTCAACCAGCAAGACCAGCTTTGCGCCTTGAGGGCAGCCGGTCATAATGACTGACAAGCGCGCGACAAGCGTGCGGTGGCGTAGGGAGGAGTGGGCCAATGGCCGAGCACAAACAGTACAAAGTCGAGGCCGTGAAGGTCCCCAAGAAATGGAAGACCAAAGCCTTCATCGACAAGGATGGGTACGAGAAACTCTACCGGAAGAGCGTCGAGAAGCCCGACAAGTTCTGGGGCAAAGAGGGCAAGCGCCTCGACTGGATCAAGCCCTACAGCAAGGTCAAGAACACCTCCTTTGCCTATCCCGACGTCTCGATCAAATGGTTCGAGGACGGCTCCCTCAACGTCGCCGCCAACTGCATCGACCGGCATCTGAAGAAGCGCGGGAAGCAGGTCGCCATCATCTGGGAGCCCGACGATCCGTCCCAAGAAGCACGGCACATCACTTATCGCGAGCTGTACATGGCGGTCTGCCGCTTGGCCAATGTACTGAAGGCGAACGGGGTGAAGCGCGGCGACAGGGTCACGATCTACCTCCCCATGATCCCGGAGGCGGCCTACGCCATGCTCGCCTGCGCGCGCATCGGGGCGGTGCATTCCGTGGTGTTCGGCGGCTTCTCGCCCGACTCGCTTGCGGGCCGCATCGAGGATTGCAAGTCGCGGTTCCTCATCACCGCCGACGAGGGCTTGCGCGGGGGCCGCAAGGTTCCGCTCAAGGCCAATGCCGATCAAGCCATCAGGAAGGTGGGCGGCGTCGAGAAAGTTCTCGTGGTTAAGCACACCGGCGGGCAGGTGCCGTGGACGCCCGGCCGCGATCTCTGGCTCGACGAGGAGCTCGCCAAGGTCGCCGACGACTGTTTGCCCGAGGAAATGAACGCGGAGGATCCGCTCTTCATCCTCTATACCTCGGGCTCGACGGGGAAGCCGAAAGGCGTGCTGCACACCTCGGGCGGCTATCTCGTGTTCGCCGCGTCGACGCATCAATATGTGTTCGACTATCACGACGGCGACATCTTTTGGTGCACGGCCGATGTCGGCTGGGTGACCGGCCACTCCTATATTGTCTATGGGCCATTGGCCAACGGCGCGACCACGCTGATGTTCGAGGGCGTTCCGAACTACCCTGACGCCTCGCGCTTCTGGCAGGTGATCGACAAGCACAAGGTCGACATCTTCTACACCGCGCCCACGGCGATCAGGGCGCTGATGGGACTGGGCGACGACTACGTGAAGAGCACCAGCCGGAAGTCGCTCAAGCTGCTCGGCACCGTGGGCGAGCCGATCAATCCCGAAGCGTGGGAGTGGTACTATCACGTGGTGGGAGAAGGACGCTGCCCCATCGTCGATACCTGGTGGCAGACCGAGACCGGCGGCATTCTCATCACGCCGCTGCCGGGCGCCACCAAGCTCAAGCCCGGCTCGGCGACGCTCCCCTTTTTCGGCGTGCAGCCCGCCATCGTCGATAACGAGGGCAATCTTCTGGAGGGCGAGGCGACCGGCAATCT
>C687J29651_10000908_pt1 | contig 12443 bp, 22 predicted proteins | sample RifCSP13_1_FD_29651 | JGI IMG/M metagenome (IMG submission 29651) | reverse complement strand
GGCGTGCTACGTATCCAGTACTTCGTACGTCGAACCCGCCACGAAGTACGAGATACGAAGTACGTTCCTCACGTGAGTGGAGCTCACGTGAGGAACCCTTCATAGTTGCGCATGGTCAACTGGCTCTCGATCTGCTTCATCGTTTCGAGCGCTACGCCGACCACGATGAGAATCGACACCCCACCAAAACCGACGCTGACGTTCCAAATGGCCCCGGCAACAGAGGGCAGGATGGCCACAATCCCCANGAACAAGGAACCCGGCAGCGTGATGCGGTTGAGGATGTGCTCCAGGTGCCGGGCCGTCTGGCTGCCGGGCCGCACGCCGGGCACGAAACCTCCCTGACGCTGAATCATCTCCGCCTGACGAACCGGGTCGAATTGGATGGCGGTGTAGAAGTAGGTGAAGAAGATGATCAAGGTGAACAGNAGGAAGATGTAGAACNTGCTGACGCCCTGGCTATTGCCTATGTTGATGTCGATCCAGTTGCGAACGCTGGTCATGAAGCCGCCNCCGNCGGACGGAATAGCGGTCGCGATCAGCACCGGGAAGTACATCATGCTGGTGGCAAAGATCACCGGGATCACACCGGCCGTGTTGACTTTCAGCGGGATGTATGTGCTCTGCCCACCCATGACCCGCCGCCCGCGAACGCGCTTGGCGAACTGGATCGGGATCCGTCGCTGTCCCTGTTCCACGTAGATGATGCCGGCGATCATTACCAGGAACATCACGATGAATACGATGAAGATGAGCACACCGCCCGGCCGGCCGGCGGTAATCGTGCCGGCGTAGATGAGAGCGAAGCTGGACGGGAGCTGACTGACGATAGAGACGAAGATCACCAGTGACATCCCGTTCCCGACCCCGCGCTGGGTGATCAGCTCGCCGATCCACATGATGAAGGCGGTACCGGCGGTCATCGTCAGAACGATGAGAGCTACCCGGGGCGTCGTGTAGTCCTCCGGGGAGATGAGAAGGATCCCGCCGGTCAGAGAGCCCCGGCTGAACAAATACGTGATACCGGTCGACTGCAGGAGGGCCAGCACCACAGTGAGGTAGCGCGTCCACTGGGTGATGGTCTTGCGGCCCGATTCACCCTCGTCTTGCAGGCGCTGGAGTCGTGGGATCACCACGGCCAACAACTGCATGATGATGCTCGAAGTGATGTACGGCATGATGCCGAGACTGAAAACGGAGAACCGCTCTAGCGCACCGCCGGAAAACAGGTTCAGCAGACCGATGATCCCCGCGGATTGCTGCTGCGTGGCCAGTTCCTGCACCTGGTTCAGATCGACGCCGGGGACCGGGATGGCGGTGCCCAGGCGATAAACGGCGAACATGGCCAGGGTGAACAGGATCTTCCGGCGAAGGTCCGGGATCTTGAACATGTAGCGGTACATGGAAAGCATGGGGGTTCCGTTCAGTCTCGTTGATTGTGGCGATTATCTGCCAAGGGGCCCACCATCAGATACCCGCCATCCGTGAAACGGGACGGCGGGCGGGGGATGAGAGCGGAGCGCGGATCACTCGGCGATGACCTCGGCGGTCCCCCCGGCCGCCTCGATCTTGGCGGCGGCCTCCTTGCTGAAGACATGCGCCCGGACGGTGAGAGACTTGTCGAGGTCGCCCTCGGCCAGCACCTTCACTCGACCCCGCTTCTTGATCAAGCCCCGGTCTCTCAGGTCATCAGGTGTGACGGTTGAACCCGCCCTGAACCCGTTCAGCCGCTCAACATTGATGACCGCAAAGTACTCCTTGTTTGGATTGGTGAATCCGCGCAATTTGGGGAGCCGCCGCGCCAGAGGTGTTTGACCACCCTCAAACCCCGGGCGAAGCTTGCTGCGGGCGTTCAAACCCTTCGTGCCACGGCCGGCCGTTTTGCCGCGCCGGCCGCCCTCGCCGCGCCCCACCCGGATCTTGGTCTTCTTTGAGCCGGGAGCCGGCTTGAGGTGGTGAAGCTGGAGCTTGCTGGTTTTCTCTTGTTCAGCCATATCGGTTGGTATCCCTACATTGTCGATCGTGGTTCGGTTCGCAGTCGGCGGTTGGCTGTCGTGAAACCGCAAACCGCCTTCTGCCAACCGCCAACTAGTTCTTGGTCTCCTCCACCTGCACCAGGTGTGCCACGCTGGCAAGCATGCCGCGCACATCCGGCGTGTCGCGGTGCTCGACGGTTTGCTGCAGGCGTCGCAATCCCAGGCTGCGCACGGTTGCTCGCGTCTTTGGTTTCTGCCCGATCGTGCTCTTGATGAGCGTCACGGTGAGATTCTTCTCGGCCATGGTTGTCATCCCTCTTCGCCGACCTGGGCGCGCAACAGCTCGGTTGAGCGGTAGGCCGCCAGCAAGCCCGGAGGCGTCACCTCCTCGGGACGTTTGCCACGCAGCTTTGCCACCTCCTCGGGACGCCGCTGGGCCAGCAATCCTTGCATGGTTGCCCTCGCCACGTTGAGGTGGGTGGGCGATCCGAGCGACTTGGCCAGGGCGTCGCGAACGCCGGCGGCTTCGAGAATCTGCCGGACCGCACCGCCGGCGATGACCCCGGTACCGGGCGCGGCCGGTTTCATCAACACCCGGGAAGCCCCGTGCACACCGGTCACTTCGTGGATGAGTGTGGTCCCCGCCATGGGGATGGGCACCATTGCCTTGCGAGCGGTCTCCATTCCCTTCTGAATGGCCGCCGGCACCTCTTTTGCTTTGCCGTATCCGACCCCCACCTTGCCGCGACCGTCACCAACGACCACCAGTGCGGTGAACGAGAACCTCCGGCCACCTTTGACGACTTTGGCGACCCGGTTGATCTGTACGACTCGTTCATCCAGTTGCTGCATCTCGGCCATCGTCAACTCCTAAAACTTCAGACCGGATTGGCGGGCTGACTCCGCCAGCGCCTTGACCCGGCCGTGGAACGGGTATCCGCCCCTATCGAATACCACTTCAGAGACTCCTGCAGCCGAGGCACGTTCGCTCAGCAGCTTTCCTACCTCGGCGGCGGTTGCGACGCTGAGCGTCTTGTCGCGCAACGCAGCTTCCTGGGAGGAAGCCGCGGCCAGCGTGTGGCCTGCGTCGTCGTCGATGATTTGGGCGGAGATGTACCGGTTGCTGCGGTAGACCGCCAGACGGGGACGAGCCCGGGTTCCGACCAGCTTCTTGCGTACCCGGACGTGCCGGCGACGCCGGGCTTGTGTGCGTGACCCTTTCATCTCGACACACCTGCCTTTCCTGCCTTGCGCCGAACGTATTCGTCCACGTATCGAATGCCTTTGCCCTTGTAGGGCTCGGGCGGCCGCACTTTTCTGATATTGGCCGCTGCCTGCCCGACCAGTTCCTTGTCGATGCCGCTCACGATGATGCGAGTCTGCTCGGGAACTTCGAACGTGATGCCGTCGGGTGCGGCGACTTCCACCGGGTGGCTGAATCCAACCAATAGCTCGATGTTATTGCCTTTGAGCGACGCCCGGTAGCCGACACCAACAATGCTCAACTCCTTGCGAAACCCCTCGGAAACGCCCTCAACCATGTTGGCCAGCAGAGCTCGCGACAGGCCGTGCAGCGCACGAGTCTGCCGGTCCTCATCGTTGCGCTCCACCCGAGCTTCACCGTCTTCCACCACGACCGTCACTCGCTCATGGAAGTTGCGCTCGAGCATGCCCTTGGGACCCTTGACCGTCACGTCCTGCCCGGCGACCTCGATGTCGACGCCGGACGCGATCGGAACCGGACTCTTGCCAATCCGACTCATGTCACCACACCTCACAGATGATCTCGCCGCCCAAGCGGCGCCGCCGGGCTTCCCGGTCGGGCAGTAGGCCCTGGGACGTGGACACCACGATGACGCCCAATCCGCCTTGTGAACGCGGCAGATCCGAAGCCCCGCGATACACGCGGTGCCCGGGCGACGATACCCGGCGGATGCCCTGGATTACCCGGGCGCGTCCGGGCGCGTACTTCATCTTGACGGTCAGCTCCAAGCCGGGGCCTTTCGGCTGGACGTCAAAACCATCGATGAAGCCTTCGGCGGCAAGGATCTTGGCCACTTCCGTCTTGACCTTCGAAGACGGCATCGAGATGGTGTGCTTCACAGCCTGGTTGCCGTTACGGATTCTCGTCAACATGTCTGCAATGGGATCAGTGTTCATTACCAGGACGCCTTTCTGACCCCGGGAAGCTCACCACGAGAAGCCAGTTCTCTCATGCAGATGCGGCACATGCCGAACTTGCGCATATAGGCGCGCGGCCGACCACAGCGGTTGCAGCGGTTGTACTGACGCACCTTGAACTTCGGCATCCGTTGTGACTTCGCAATCAGACTCTTTTTTGCCATACCAACCCTCGTTTCACGCCCTGGTTTCAGTTCTGCGGAACGGAAAACCGAACGCCTCGAGCAATGCCTTGGCATGCTCATCGGAGCCGGCAGTCGTGCAGATGGTGACGTCCATCCCCCGCACCGCGGTAACCTTGTCGTAGTCGATTTCCGGGAAAATCAACTGTTCGGTGACACCGAAGCTGTAGTTGCCGCGGCCGTCGAACGACTTCGGGTTGAGACCGCGGAAGTCACGCACTCGGGGTATCGCTACCGCCACCAGGCGATCGAAGAACTCCCACATGCGGTCACCCCTCATCGTCACCGAGACGCCGACCGCGTTGCCCTGCCGCAGTTTGAAATTGGCGATCGACTTCCTGGCCCGATTCAGACGTGGTTTCTGACCGGTGATGATGGCGAGCTCTTGCATGGCCGATTCGATCTGTTTCGGCTCCGAAATCCCCTCACCGATGCCCATGTTGACCACGATCTTCTCCATGCGCGGCACCTGCATCGCATTGTCGAGGTTGAGCTTCTCCTTCAACGCAGGAGCGACCTCGGCGGCGTACTTCTCCTTGAGGCGAGGTATCACAGGTCACCTCCGCATTTCACGCACGTGCGGTGCTTGAGCCCGTCGGTATCGAAACGGTGGCCGATCCGGGTTGGCCCACAATCGGGGCAGACGATCATCACATTGGACGAGTTGATCGGCATGTCCTTGTCGATGATGCCGCCCTGCATGGTCTGCCCGCGCGGACGCTGGTGTTTCTTAGCGGTGTTGACGCCTTCAACGATCACCTTGCCGGTCTTCGACATGACCCGCACAACGCGCGACTCTTTCCCGGCATCCTTGCCGGCGATGACCTTCACCTTGTCGCCTTCGCGTAACCGCATCAGATGACCTCCGGGGCGAGCGAAACGATCCTCATGAATTTCTTGTCTCGCAGTTCTCGAGCCACGGGACCAAAGATGCGGGTGCCGCGCGGCTGCTGGTTCTGGTCGATGATCACGCATGCGTTGTCATCGAATCGGATGTAGGTGCCGTCTTGACGCCGGTATCCCTTGGCGGTCCTCACCACCACGGCCTTCACAACTTCGCCGCGCTTGACGGTGCCGCCGGGGATGGCGTCCTTGACGGTGCCGACGATGATATCGCCCAATCCGGCGTAGCGTCGGCGAGATCCGCCCAACACCCGAATGCACAGCAATTCACGGGCGCCGCTGTTGTCGGCGACCTTGAGCCGCGACTCCTGCTGGATCATCGGGCCCGCTCCACGATTTCAACGACCCGCCAGCGCTTGGTCTTGGAGAGCGGACGCGTTTCGGCGATCCGAACGGTATCGCCNACCTTGGCGTCGTAGGCATCGTCATGGGCGTGGAACCGCTTCCTGCTCCGTACAACCTTGTCATACCGCGGGTGACGCATCGACTGCGAGATCTCGACGGTGACCGTCTTGGCGCGGGCGTCGGACACCACAACGCCGACTCTCGTCTTGCGTGTGGCACGCTCCTCGACCATCACTTACCTTCCTTTTCCGTGGCCCGCTGTTGCGCGGCCCAAGCTTCGAGTTCTTGTTCCCGGATCACCGTGGCGAGCCGGGCGATATCTTTGCGCACCTCGCCGAGGCGTGCGGTGTTGTCCAACTGGTTGGTGGCGAGCTGGAAACGCAGGTTGAAAAGCTCCTCTTTGGATTCCTCCAACCGCTCCTCCAGCTCCTGCACTGTGAGGTCGCGCAGGTCGATGGCTTTCACGTCTCCTCCCGCATCACAAACTTGGTCTTGATGGGCAGCTTGTGACCGGCGCGACGCATTGCCTCGCGAGCCAGGTCTTCGGGTACCCCCGACAGCTCGAACATCACTCGGCCTGGTTTCACGACCGCTACCCAGAACTCTGGATTGCCTTTGCCCGATCCCATCCGGGTTTCGGCCGGCTTCTGGGTGACCGGCTTGTCCGGGAAGATGGTGATCCAGACTTTCCCGCCACGCTTGATCGTTCTGGTGATCGCCACCCGGGCCGATTCGATCTGCCGGGCGGTGATCCAGCCTTCCTCGAGCGCCTTGATCCCGTACTCACCGAACGACACCCTGGTGCCGCCTTTGGCTGTACCTCGCCTGCGGCCGCGGTGCATCTTCCTATATTTGGTCCGTTTGGGCATCAACATCAGGTGTCACCACCCTCGCGGCCCGAGTCCTCGGACTGGTCGTCGTCGTCCGACCGCGGGCGGGGAGCCTGGGCACCATCGGGGATAGACTCCGCAACCGGCTCTTCCTCCGGCGGGGCGTGCGGAGCCTCGGCGTCGACGAATTCGTCGATCGCGTCCACATCCAGATCGTCGGGCAGAACGGGTTCGTCGACGACCGCAGCTTCGACTTCGTCCTCGTAATCGCTCTTGGCGAGTTCCGGAGCGATTCGCCTGCCGCCGCCGGCTTCGATCAAGCGCTTACCTTCACGCTTGCCGCCCCCCGCTTCGATGAGCCGTTTTCCCCCGCCGGCCTCGATCACCTTGGAGCCGCGTTCGCCACCAACGGCGTGCTCGGCCCGCGCTTTGGCCGGTGCTACCCGGCCGGGGCCGCCCGAGGCGAGAGCGGCTTCCGCAGCGACCTTCTCGCGGGTTGCCTTCAGGGATGTCACGAGGTCTCCCTTGTAGACCCAGACTTTGATCCCGATAGCGCCCACGGTGGTCCGGGCGGTGGCCGTTCCGTAGTCGATGTCGGCCCGGAGGGTGTGCAACGGCACCCGCCCCTCGCGATACCATTCGCGACGGCCCATGTCGGCACCACCCAGACGGCCGTTTGACTCCACCCGAACGCCTTCCGCCCCGGCTTTCATGGCGGTGGCAACCGCTCGTTTCATGGCTCGCCGGAACGAGACACGGTTCTCGAGCTGGTCGGAGATCCCCCGAGCCAGCAGTTGTGCATCGGTCTCGGGGTCGCGTACCTCGATGATATTGAGCTTGACGCGCCGACCACTGAGCTTCTCGAGTCCGGCCCGTAACCGATCCGCCTCCGACCCTTTCCGGCCGATGACGACACCCGGACGGGCGGTATGGATCTCGACAACGACTCGGTCGCGAGTCCGCTCGATCTCGATACGCGAAACGGCCCCACGCTTCAACTCACCGTTGAGANAGTCGCGGATCTGCCAATCCTCATTGACGAGCTCCGTGTATTCCTTGTCGCTGTACCAACGTGATTTCCAGTCTGTGACCACGCCGAGGCGGAACACGTACGGGTTTACTTTCTGGCCCATTACGCCTCACTCTCCTCGGACACGACAATCGTGATGTGGCTGGTTCGTTTGCGGATCCGGGTGGCCCGGCCCCGGGCCCGGGGCCGCCATCGCTTGAGGGTTGGGCCCTCGTCGGCAAACGCCTCGGCCACGATCAACTCAGCGGAGTCGAGCGCGAAGTTGTGCTCCGCATTGGCCACGGCCGAGTCCAGGACCTTGCGGACGGGATCGGCGGCCCGGCGATCGGTGAAGGCCAGCACGTGGCGCGCTTCCTCGACGGGAAGACCCCGTACCAGGTCGAGCACCCGCCGTACCTTGTACGGCGACTGTCGAATGTGTTTTGCGTGCGCGCGAACCTTCATCCCCGCCTCGCTGCCTTGTCTCTTGCTCCCGCGTGACCGCGAAAGGTTCTCGTCGGGGCAAACTCACCGAGTTTGTGACCGACCATTGACTCCGTGACGTACACGGGGACGTGCTTGCGACCGTCGTGTACTGCGATGGTGTGTCCGACCATCTCAGGNATGATCGTCGACCGCCTGCTCCAGGTCTTGACGACCCGTTTTTCGCCCTTGCGATTGAGTTCCTCGACCTTCTTGACGAGATGATCGTCGATGAAGGGTCCCTTTTTCAAACTGCGAGCCACCGGCTACCTCCGACCCTTCCTCGATCGCCGCCGAACAATGTCCTTGTCGCTGGCCTTGTTCTTCTTTCTCGTCCGTCCTTCCGGCTTGCCCCAAGGGCTCACCGGGTGACGCCCACCGGACGACTTGCCTTCGCCTCCGCCGAGCGGGTGGTCGACCGGGTTCATGGCCACACCCCTGGTTTGGGGGCGCACGCCCTTCCACCGGGAGCGNCCGGCCTTACCGGTCTTCACCAACTCGGACTCCGGGTTGCCTACCTCGCCCACCGTCGCCCGGCAGTCGAGCTCAACATTGCGCATTTCCCCGGAGGGCAAGCGGAGCAATGCCTTGTTGCCCTCCTTGCCCATGAGTTGTACCGCCGCTCCCGCCGAACGAGCCATCTTGGCACCGCCCCCGGGGCGCAGCTCGACGGCGTGCACCGTGGTCCCGGCCGGGACGTTCCGCAGAGGAAGCGCGTTGCCGGGTCGAATCTCGGCACCCGAACCGGACTCCAGAATCGCGCCCGGCTTGATCCCAAGCGGGGCCAGGATGTATGACTTTTCGCCATCGGCGTAGTGGAGGAGGGCGAGGCGCGCATTCCGACTCGGGTCGTATTCGATGGCGGCCACCCTGGCCGGAATACCGTCCTTGGTGCGCCGGAAGTCGACGATTCGATACCGCTGCTTGTGGCCCCCTCCCCGATGCCGGGACGTGATCCGACCGTGCACGTTGCGGCCGCCGGTAGAGCTCTTCTTGTCGATCAAGCTCTTCTCGGGCTTCTTCTTGGTGATTTCCGAGTAATCGGAAACCGTCTGGAATCGCCGCCCGGGCGACGTCGGTTTGAGTTTCCTTATAGCCATGGCGGCCTCCTGTCGTCGGCCGCAGCTTCCGGCTTCCGGTTACCAGCTATCAGCTGCTGGCAGCCGGCGGCTGGCGACTGGTCGCCACTACAACGCGTTGAGGATTGCATCTTCTTCATCGCTACCTACACACCGAATATGTCAATCGTGTTGCCGGGGGCCAGCGTGACGAGCGCCCGTTTGGTGTCGCCGCGTCTACCGACGACCCATCCAGTTCGCTTCTGCTTGCCCTTGCGGTTGATCGTGTTCACGTTCAAGACATCGACACCGAAGATCCGCTGGACGGCCTGGCGAATCTCCGTCTTGTTGGCCCGCCGGTCAACCTCGAAGGTGTAGGTGTTGACGTGCTCGATCAGGTCGTATGATTTCTCCGAGACGACCGGGGCCAAAATAACGTCACGCGGGTCTTTCATCCCTCGTCCCCTTCCGCATCGAAGTCATCGCCGGAGCCGGCGGCTGAGGAAGCGGCGCCTTGATCTGGAGTTGCCGGAGCTTCAGCTTCGGCCGACGGCCCCGGCCCAGCCGGAGACGCTTCCATGATGAAGTCCTCGTCGGATACGTCATACGAGCCTGCCGCAACCGATCCCAGGGTGTCGGTCGTGAACACCACCGTTTCCGCCCAAAGCACGTCGTAAACGGACAGTTGACCTGAACGAGTAGTCATCACCAGCGGAAGATTGCGGAACGAACGCTCTGCGACCCGGTCGGTCGGTCCAAGAACGATGAGCGCTTTGCGAGTGGCGCCGATTGCCTCGAGCAACGCACCGGCGGTCTTCGTCCTTGGCTCTGCCCAGTCGAGTGTCTCGACGACCTTGATGCAGCCCTCCGACGCTCTCGCTGAGAGAGCACCGCGCAGAGCGAGCTTCCTCATCTTCTTGGGAGTCCGCTGGCTGTAGTCGCGGGGGTGAGGACCGAAGACGACGCCACCGCCAACCCACTGGGGAGCGCGAATCGAACCTTGCCGCGCCCGGCCAAGGCCCTTCTGGCGCCACGGTTTCTTGCCGCCGCCCCGGACATCGCTCCGGGTCTTGGTGCTGGCCGTCCCGGACCGGGCAGCCGCCAGCTGAGCGGTCACGACCTGATGCATGACCGGAATGTTCGGTTCAACCCCGAATACGTTCGGATCCAGATTGACGTCCCCCTTGGGCGTGCCGTCGCTGGCATACAACGCTGCTCGTGGTATCTCAGGCACTGGCCTTCACCGCCTCTCGCACCAATACGACCGAACCGGACGGCCCGGGGACGGATCCCCCCAGCATCAAGATTCCGCGTTCGGCGTCGACATCGACGATCTCGACGTTGAGGGTGGTGACCCGTTCTCCGCCCATCCTTCCCGGCATCTTCTTGCCCTTGAAGACACGCGCCGGGGTGGCGCAGGCCCCGATCGAGCCGGGTGCCCGGTGCACCTTGTGCACGCCGTGGCTGGCCCCCTGCCCGGAGAAGTTGTGGCGCTTGATCACGCCCTGGAAACCCTTCCCTTTCGAGATACCGGCCACGTCGGCCTTCCCACCTTTGACGAGAACGTCCGCGACGTTGATCTCCTGACCCATCTTGTAGTCGTCCGGGTTGTCGACCCGTATCTCAACCAGATGACGGCTCGGAGCGACGCCGGCCGCCGCATAATGACCTGCCATCGGCTGGTTCACCTTCCGGGCCGGTAACTCCCTGAAGGAGATCTGGATGGCCGAATAGCCGTCCACCTCGACTCGTTTGATCTGTGTCACGAAGCATGGACCGGCCTTGATGACCGTCACCGGGATGGCCCTGGCGTTGTCGTCGAACACCTGAGTCATACCGAGCTTCTCGCCGAGAATCGCCTTCACAGCTTGATCTCCACTTCTACACCAGCGGGAAGATCGAGACGCATGAGCGAGTCGACCGTCTTCGGAGTCGGATCGAGTATGTCGATCAGCCGCTTGTGAATACGCATCTCGAAGTGCTCACGCGAGTCCTTGTCGACGTGCGGGGAACGGATCACGCAATAGCGGTGGATCTCCGTCGGGAGAGGCACCGGGCCCTTGATCTTCGCCTGTGTGCGGACAACCGTCTGGGCAATCTTGCGCGCCGACTCATCGACCACTTCGTGGTCGTAGGCCTTGAGCCTGATGCGAATCTTCTGTCCTTGGTCTGCCATTTAGCTCGCTCGTTTCACTCGCTCGCGTATCTCGTACTTCGTATCTCGTCCCTTCGTCATACGTGATGCGTAGTACGAAGCAGGTCCTGCCGCCGGGGCGGCAGGGCCTATTTGATGATCTTGGTGACCGTGCCGGCACCCACCGTCCGGCCACCCTCCCGGATCGCGAACCGCTGACCCTCATCCATCGCGATCGTGTTGATCAACTCAACCGTCATCGACGTGTTATCACCCGGCATCACCATCTCGACACCCTCCGGCAACGTCACCGACCCCGTCACATCCGTGGTCCGGAAATAAAACTGGGGNCGATACCCCGGGAAAAACGGGTTATGACGACCACCCTCCTCCCGAGTCAACACATACACCTGCGCCTCAAAATTGGTATGCGGAGTAATCGAACCAGGCTTAGCCAACACCTGACCACGCTCCACCTCATCCTTACCAACCCCCCGCAACAACACCCCAACATTGTCACCCGCACGACCCTCATCCAACAACTTCCGGAACATCTCCACCCCGGTAGCCACCGTCTTCTTAGTCGGACGGATCCCCACAATCTCCACCTCTTCACCAACCCGGATGATCCCCTGCTCCACCCGACCCGTCACAACCGTCCCCCGACCCGTAATCGAAAACACATCCTCAATCGGCATCTGAAACGGACGATCCAAAGGACGCTCCGGCGTCGGCACATAACCATCAACCGCCGACATCAAATCCACAATCGACTGACGCGCCACCGGATCATCCCCCANCAACGCCGCCAACGCCGAACCCCGCACCACCGGAATCTCATCCCCCGGGAACTCATACTCAGTCAACAAATCCCGCACCTCGAGCTCCACCAAATCCAACAACTCCGGATCATCCACCTGATCCACCTTGTTCAAAAACACCACGATATAAGGCACCCCCACCTGACGGGCCAACAAAACATGCTCCCGCGTCTGCGGCATCGGACCATCCGCCGCCGACACCACCAAAATCGCCCCATCAATCTGCGCCGCACCCGTAATCATGTTCTTGATGTAATCGGCATGCCCCGGCATATCCACATGGGCGTAATGACGAGCATCCGTCTCATACTCCACATGCGCAATCTGAATCGTGATCCCCCGCTCACGCTCCTCCGGCGCCTTATCAATCTCATCAAACGACGTAAACGCCACCGCAGCATTCGACTCATGCAAAACCTTCGTAATCGCCGCCGTCAACGTCGTCTTCCCATGATCAATATGACCCATCGTCCCAACATTCACATGCGGCTTCGTCCGCTCAAACTTCGCCTTCGCCATGG
>C687J29651_10000901_pt1 | contig 12472 bp, 12 predicted proteins | sample RifCSP13_1_FD_29651 | JGI IMG/M metagenome (IMG submission 29651) | reverse complement strand
ACGGTTATCACCGTGTCGGCCGCGCCCATCCGGTACGTCATCATGACCACGTTGTCGGGAACTGCGCTCGGTATGCTGATGGCGCTGGCCGAGCCGTACCGCCGGGCGCGAGTGATATCGTTCCTCGACCCCTTCAGCGACAAGCTCGGGGACGGGTGGCAGGTTGTGCAGAGCCAGCTGGCGCTCGGTACCGGGGGTGTGTTCGGCGTCGGGTTAGGGGCCAGCCGCGCTCGATGGTCGTTCCTTCCCAACGCTCACACCGACTTCATCTTCGCCATCATCGGAGAGGAGACCGGTTTCGCGGGGGGCGTGATCGTGCTGGTTCTGTTTGCGTGGCTGACCGTGGTCGGGTTCGCCATTTCCTACCGAGCCCCCGACCGGTTCGGCCGCATGCTGGCCGCCGGGTTGGTCGCCTGGTTGTCCCTCCAGGCGCTGATCAACATCGGGGGAGTGGTCGGCGCACTTCCCGTCACCGGCATGCCGCTTCCGTTCGTGTCATACGGCGGCAGCGCCTTGCTGACGGTCATGGGTGCTGCCGGGATCCTCGTCAATATCGCCCGGCAAGGTGAACCCAGGGCGCGGCGTCGATGAGCTACGCCATCGCGGCGGCAGGCACGGGTGGACACGTTTTCCCGGCCTTGGCGGTGGCTGAAGCACTCCTGCAACGCGGGGTAACACGATCCGACATTGTGTTTGTCGGCGGCGACCGGTTGGAGGCAACGGTCTTCCCGGCGGAAGGTTTTCCTTTCGCGCCGCTCGACCTTCAGAGCCTGCGGAGGAGCCTCACCCCTCGCAACCTCCTGCTGCCGCTGGTGGTTGCCCGGGCGGCTCGCCGGGCCCAACAGGAATTGGCCGATCGGGGGGTAAAGGTCGTCCTCGCCATGGGCAGTTATGTAACGGTGCCGGTAGGGTGGGCCGCCCGGCGATTGGTGATACCGCTCTTCCTCCACGAACAGAACGCCGAGGCCGGGTTGGCCAACCGGGTGATGTCGAGGCTGGCCAAGGCCACCTTTGTATCATTCGCCGATACAAAGGGTATTGGCCGACAGGTCTTGGCCGGTAACCCGGTCCGACGAAGTCTGGCCGGATTCACCCGGCCGGAACTCCGGCATCAGGCAATGAACCGGTATGGACTTTCGCCCGGACCCGTTGTGATCGGGGTCTTCGGTGGGAGCCTCGGCGCCGGTGCCATCAATCAGGCGGTCACCTCCCTGGTGCAGCAGTGGAGCGGACCACCCATCCAGATACTCCACCTGGCGGGCCGCGCCCACGAAGACGACATGCGCGCCATTTCCGAGCAGGCCGTTGTACCGTGGACCGTTCTCGGATTCGAAGAAGAGATGCAGTATTTCTACGCAGCATGTGACATCGTCATCGCCCGGGCGGGTGGGGCGGTTGCGGAGATCGCCGTTACCGGGACGCCGGCTGTGCTCGTTCCCGGCAGGTTCGGCGGTGGGCACCAGATGAGCAACGCAGCCCGGTTCGAAGACGCCGGAGCAGCGGTGGTGGTCACCGAGGAACGACTGGGTGTGCTGCCACAGATCCTCGAGCCCCTCGTTGCGGATTCCCAGATGCGCAGGCGCATGACCCAAAGGCTCAAGGATTTTGCCCATCCCGAAGCTGCGGATGTACTAGCACGAGAGCTCCAGCAAGCCCATGGTTGATCTTGGCTCGCCTCGCAAGATCCATGTGATAGGCGCCGGCGGGTCCGGGATGAGTGGACTTGCCAAGCTGCTCTCACAGATGGGGCATTCCCTGACCGCCTCGGACCTCAAGATGAGCCCCACCCTGGCAGGTCTGGCCGACCTGGGCATCGAGGTGTGGGCAGGCAGCCGCCCCGAGGCCATGTCGGGATTAAACCTCGTCGTGGCGTCGTCGGCGATTCCGGACGTCGACCCGGAAGTCGTCGCAGCCCGTCAGAATGGTATTGAGATATGGGAACGGCCCCGGCTATTGAGCGAATTGACGGCCCACCTGCCCACCGTTGGGGCCACAGGAACCCACGGGAAAACGACGAGCACGGCGATGCTCGTCGCCGCGTTGCGGGCCACCGGATTGGATCCTTCCTTTGTGGTTGGAGGTGAACTCACCGACCTGAGAACCAATGCATCGCTCGGCGAAGATGACCTCCTGGTGCTCGAGGTCGATGAGGCATTCGGCACGTTCCTCGACCTGAGCATCAAGGGGTTGATGGTCACCAACGTCGAGCCCGACCATCTCGACTATTACCACATCTCGATCGCCTCGAAGACGCCTTTGTCGAGGTCGTACGCTCCGTCGAAGGGCCGGTGGTGGTCGGGATCGACGATCCGGGTGGGAGGCGGCTGGCGGAACGCACCGGGCGATCAACCTACGGCACCAACGAAGATGCCGACTGGTTGATCACCGACGTTCGCCACCGAGACTGGTCGGTCCGGTTCTCACTCACCGGTCGTGGAAAGAGCTGGGAGGTCGACGTCGCCCAGCCCGGGTTGCATGTAGCCCGCAACGCGGCCGGAGCACTGGCGCTGGTTGGAGAACGCGGTCTCGACGTCGACCGAGCGGCGGCAGGATTGGCGACATTCGGCGGTGTGCGTCGGCGTTTCGAGGTGCGCGGCAAGATCAACGGGGTCACGATCATCGACGACTACGCGATCCACCCGACCGAGATTGCGGCGGTCTTGCAGGTCGCCGAACGAGGCGACTGGCAACGGATCTGGGCTGTCTTCCAGCCGCACCGCTATTCGCGTACTGGGGAGTTCCATCATGAGTTCGGCGGGTCCTTCTCGGGGGCTGATGAGGTGGTGATCACCGACGTGTACGCCGCCGGCGAAACACCCGAACCTGGGGTAACGGGTGAACTGGTCGCCGATGCNGTACGGGCCCGAACGAAAGCCCACGTCAGCTATATTCCCCACCGCGCCGACCTGGCCGAGTTCCTCGCCGACGAGGTGGGGCGTGGCGATCTGATTCTGACCCTCGGAGCAGGGGACATCACGACGCTGGCCGGTGAACTTGCTCCTCTCCTGGAGTCACGCCGCATATGAGCGCNCTCGACGATCTCGTTGTATCCGGGGCGCTCCGTTCGGGNGTTTCCATAGCCGGCCTGACCACATACAAGCTNGGCGGTCCGGCCCGCTACTACCTCGAGGCGGAAGACGAANCGCAGCTGGTTTCGATCGGGGATTCGGTCCGGGACGAACCCTTGCTGGTTCTCGGGCGCGGCAGCAATCTGATCGTCAGCGACGAAGGGTTCCCGGGTCTCGTGATTCACCTTGGCGCCGGTTTCGTGGGAACCGAGCTCGGCGGGGACGGAACGGTCACCTCCGGAGCGGCCACGTCGATGCCCTCATTGGCTCGCACCTGCGCTCAGGCGGGCCGGGGTGGCCTGGAGTTCTTGATAGGGATACCGGGCTCGGTCGGCGGAGGTGTCCGGATGAACGCGGGTTGTCATGGCTCCGAAACCAAGGATTGGCTGCGGTCGGCGCGCGTGGTCGAGCTGAGACACGGGACGGTGAGTGAACGAAAGCCAGACGACCTGGACATGACGTACCGCCGCACCAACCTCCAAGCCGATGAGGTTGTCACCTTCGCCACCTTCACCACAGAACCCCGGGAACGACACGCCATGGAGGAGACCATGCGCGGCATCATCCGTTGGCGGCGCCGGCATCAGCCCGGCGGCACACTCAACGCCGGGAGTGTCTTCAAGAATCCGCCAGGCGATTCGGCCGGACGGGTCATCGATAGCCTGGGACTCAAGGACACCCGCATCGGTGGGGCGCATGTGTCCACCAAACACGCCAATTTCTTCGTGGCNGATAAAGGGGTGCGAGCCCAGGACGTGTACGACCTGGTGTGGGCGNTCCGTCGCCGGGTCGGTGTCGAACTCGGCATCTGGCTGCAGCCCGAAGTTCAGTTCGCCGGACCCTTCCGTCCTTCACCGGATGAGGAGGCACATTGACCACTCGTGTTGACCCTCGATTAGCCGAACGACGGCGCACCGTCGCCGAAGGCCATGCCCGCAAACGGTTACGGAGGATCTTCCGGGCATTGTTGGTCGTCACCCTCGTGGCGGCTGTGGGATGGGTAGCGCAATCTCCGTGGTTTTCTATCGCGCATATCGCGGTCTCGGGGGTGAGCGGCAGCGATACGCACAGGATTCTCCAGAAGGCCGGCGTCGTGGAAGGAACCCCTCTGATAGCAGTTGCGCCGGGCCGGGTGGAGGCTTTGCTCGAAGAAGATCCCTGGGTAGTCCAGGCGACGGTGCGTCGGGCGGTTCCCGATGCGGTCGAGGTGGCAGTGAATGAGCGCATCCCGTTGGCCTGGGTTCAGACGGGGAGAGGGTGGGCGGTCATCGCCGAGGATGCCACCGTGCTTCGTTATGACCCGGAAGCNGCCGGGCCGACGCTGGTCTTGGAAGCCGCTGCGCTGGATCGAGGTGATCGGTTCGNAGACCCGCAGGTAACGGGAGGAGTGGCCTTCCTGGTGGCGTTACCCCCCGACACCCGGAACCGTGTGTCCCTCACCGAGCAAGGNGGGGAACTGTGGGCNGACGTAGCCGGACTGCTCGTGCGCCTCGGACTCCCCACCGAAATGACTGAAAAGGCCTNGGCACTGCTGGCCATTCTCGACGAAGGGATCCCTCTCGGATCGGTGGTCAATCTGGTAGCCCCGACCCGCCCGGCNGTGGTCGAAGCTTAAACCTTCACTCAAACCTTAATCTTTTNGTCTTTGCTTGCCGGGGGATCAAGCGTAAGGTTCAGGTCAAACCTCANACTTTTTGAAAGGACATCACCATGGCGACATCTCGAGGGAGCTCGACGACCCAGAGCTATCTNGCGGTGATCAAGGTGGTNGGCGTCGGCGGAGGTGGCGTGAATGCGATCAACAGGATGATCGACGCCGGCGTGCGCGGCGTCGAGTTCATCGCTGTCAACACCGATGCCCAGGCGCTGTTGATGTCGGATGCCGACATCAAACTCGATCTAGGCCGGGACATCACTCGAGGACTGGGGGCAGGAGCCAATCCCGAGGTTGGCAAGGCCGCTGCCGAGGGTCACAAGGAAGAAATCGAAGAAGTCCTGAAGGGGGCCGACATGGTGTTCGTCACCGCCGGCGAAGGGGGCGGCACCGGGACGGGTGGAGCGCCGATTGTCGCCGGTGTGGCGCGTGGCCTGGGAGCGTTGACGGTAGGAGTGGTTACACGACCGTTTGGGTTCGAGGGCCGGCGTCGATCCGTTCAGGCGGAGCAAGGAATCCAGGATCTGCGGGACGCGGTTGACACGTTGATTGTCATACCCAATGATCGTCTCTTAGAACTCACCGACGATCGCACCCCGATTATTGATGCCTTCCAGATGGCGGATGAAGTACTCATGGGCGGGGTGGCCGGCATCACCGATCTCATCACCNTCCCGGGATTGATCAATGTCGACTTCGCNGATGTTCGCACCATCCTGTCCGAAGCCGGGACGGCAGTGATGGGCATCGGTCGTGCCTCCGGAGAGGGCCGGGCAGAGCAGGCCGCCCAGCGAGCGATCTCGAGCTCCATGCTGGAGACATCGATGGAAGGAGCCCGCGGCGTGCTGTTGACGATCGCCGGACCCTCGGCGATGACCCTGCATGAGGTGAACCGCGCTGCGTCCGTGATCGCAGAACACAGCGATGCCGAGGCGGACATCATTTTTGGGGCCGTCGTTGACGACAACATGGGCGACGAGATCAAGGTGACGGTCATCGCCGCAGGGTTTGATCGCAGCCGCCGGAACGCCGCCCGTGGAATAGCCTCAGGTACCGTGGCCAGGGCAAGTGACACCGTCGACGATCTCGACATTCCGAGTTTCCTGCAGGGATGATTCGCCCACCCGGATTCCGGGGGGTCGCTTTTTCGAGCGCCCGGTACGGTGACCTCCGTCACGACCTCACCGCCCGCCGTTCGGTCGCCGCCCGGCTCGACATCCCGGACACGTGGGCGACGGTGAACCAGGNGCACGGTGGGGTTGTGGTCGAGGCGGAAGNCTCGGGTTCGCAGGGCGCGGCCGACGCCATCTACATCGGCCGATCCGGATTACCGGCGGCGGTATTCACCGCAGACTGTCTCGCTGTGGTGCTCGAGGCAGACGGCGGCATAGGAATCGCCCACGCCGGCTGGCGAGGAGTCGTGGCGGGCGTCGTGGACAACCTCCGATCGGCCATGGAAGAAGCAGGGTGGACTCTGGTGCGAGGTGCGATCGGCCCCGGTATCGGGCCGTGTTGCTTCGAGGTTGGCCCGGAAGTCGCGGTTCACTTCCCCGCCAACACGTCGACAACTACCTGGGGGACGGTCAGCGTCGACCTTCCGGCTGCGGTTGTGGCCGGCCTCGAAGGGGTGGATGTCTGGCAGGCCGGAGTATGTACCCGCTGCAACGATGAGTTCTTCTCGCACCGGCGAGATGCGACGCCGGCCCGCATGGCCGGGATCGTCTGGCTGCCATGAGTCTGGAGTCGGTTCGCGAGAGGATGGCCGCTGCCGCCCGGCGCAGCGGCCGCCGCGTGGACCAAGTCACCCTGATCGCGGTGGGCAAGACCCACCCGGTCGACGTGCTGATGAAGGCCTACGATGCGGGACACAGGGACTTCGGTGAGAACCGGGCATCGGAACTGGCGGCCAAGGCCGTCGCCATGCCCGCCGACGTTCGTTGGCACTTCATCGGCCCGCTTCAGCGCAACAAGGTGAGGCTGGTGCGGCCGGTCGTACGACTTCTCCATTCCATGGATCGGCTGAGCCTGGGCGAAGCCTGGCTGAAGGGACCGCTAATCGCACCGCCCGCCTTGCTCGAGGTGAACCTCGCCGACGAACCGCAGAAGTCGGGCGTGGCAGTCGATGAAGCCCCAGGGATGATGGATCAGCTCCTCGCCCTGGGCGTGGATTTGCGAGGTGTCATGGCTATTCCACGGCAGGCTGAGGACCCGGAGACAAACCGGCCTTCTTTTCGCCGCCTGGCTCGTTTGCGGGACGAACTGGCCGGCCGGTACCCGGTCATGAGGGAACTGTCGATGGGCATGACCGACGACTTTGAAGTCGCCATCGAAGAAGGAGCAACGATGATTCGCGTCGGACGGGCTATCTTTGGACCGAGAGTAGAGCACTAACCAAGGGATCACATGAGTACGTTGTGGCAGAAGGCGCTTCTCTATCTGGGCCTCGTCGATGAGGAGGCCATCGAGCAGGAGCACACCACCCCCGTCGAGACTGCCCCGGTTCAGTCTCAGGTTCGCACGGTTCCCAACAGGACCGAAGGGGTCGTCGGGCGGCGGGTCGAGCCGCCCGCCGGTCGCCTCCCCGTGTCCGCCCGGGACCGGACGGTAGTGAGCGCGGGGCAGGGCGCGGGTGCCGTCCGTCAGGTCAAGTCGGCAGATGCGCAGTGTGACATCGTGGAGGCCGCCGGTTTCTCGGATGCCAAGCTGCTGGCCGACCGGATCCGTGAACGGGTGCCCGTCGTCCTCAATCTGCGAGCGACCGACCCGAATATGGTTCGTCGTCTGGTCGACTTCGCCAGCGGATTGACCTACGCCCTCGATGGCACGATGCGCAAGATATCCGAGGGCGTCATCATGGTGTTGCCGCCTCGCGTCTCGTTGGGGCGGGAAGAAAAACGGCGGTTGGCCGACCTCGGTCTCTACTCGACCGCCGAAGACAGTGAATAGGCTCATCGATGAGGTTCATCTGCTCGCTCATTCAGCTGTACATCCTCGTGGTTTTCGCACGGATCCTTCTCGAATGGGTGCGCGTTCCCAGTGAGCATCCGGTGGGGAAGGTTCGCTCTGTGCTGGCCACGGTCGTTGACCCGGTACTCATCCCCCTGCGGCGGGTCATCCCACCCGTCCGTATGGGCGGGGCAGCTCTCGACCTCTCCCCGCTCGTCCTTCTGATCGGTCTCTCCATTCTGTCGAGTGCCATTTGCTGACGGTCGCTGCTCCCCACCCGGGAATCCCGGTTCGAACAAATCCTCAGGAGCCGCTCGGGGAGGGCTAAGCTCCGCACAAGCACGTTCGAGGTGGTTGAGCCATGGTTTTGAGTCCTATCGATATTGAGCAAAAGACCTTTAGGGTCGCATTGCGCGGCTACGCGGAAGAGGAAGTCGATCAATTTCTCGACGAGATCGTCATCGCGGTCCGCGAGTACGAACGCCAGCTTCGGGACGCCAACGAGCGGGTAGCCGTCCTCGAAGAACAGCTCGAAGCGAATCGTGAGACCGAGGAGCGCATCAAGAAGACTCTTCTCATTGCCCAGCGCACCGCCGACCAGGTTGTTCAGGAAGCTCGCGGCGAAGCCCAAGAACTGCTGGTCGAAGCGCGCACGAAAGCGTCCGAGGTCGAACTGGAGCGAATCCGGGAACGTGAGAACCTGGTGGCTGATCTGGATCGGATGCGCGGGTCGGTGGGAGGCCTCAAGGAACGCATCCTGGCCCTGGCCGACACCACGCTGGGGAACCTCGAGTCGATCGAAGAGGACATCACTGCCGCCCAGCCGGAAGAGGACCACCTCGAGGCGTGGACGGAGGGTCCCGTCGACCTCGATGACGTCGTCGATGCGGAGCCGTCCGAGGAAACGTGGCACAAGGATGTTGAGGAGAGCCCCACCGAGGCAGAGGTGGACGAAGACCAGCCCGAGGAGAGCCCCGGGCAAGTTTTTCTCGGTTCGGGTCAGCGTCCCTGGGATAGGGGCGAGTCGGACAACTAGGTGNGATCTGCCCGGCTGATCGCAATCGACACTGACTCTCNGTCGATCTCGATGGCGGTGCCGTCCGTTTCCGCCCCTCTCGANATGATTACCGCCAACACCTCTGCGGCGATCACCCCGGCGTGGACCTCGAAGGCGGCTGCGATTCGGTCGGATTCGCTGGACCAGCTCACCTCGATGCGATCCGTTACGTCGAGGNCGCTCTCCCGTCGTATTTGCTGAATCCGGTTGATCAGCTCGCGGGCCGTTCCTTCGATCTCGAGTTCCGGGGTCACGGTGGTGTCGATGGCGACCGACAGGGGGCCTTCGGCAGCAACCACCATGCCCGCCCGGGGGTCCCGCTGCATGATGACATCCTCGGAGCCGATTTCGTGCCCGGCCACAACGATGGCCGCTCCTTCGAGCAGTGCTTGCACCGACTTGCCGTCTAGCTGCCCAAGTGCGGTGGCCACCATCTGTACGTCCGCGCCGAGGCGGGGGCCCAAACTCTTGAAATTGGCCTTGACGTGCAGATCGATCAGCTCCGTTTCGTCCCGGCCGACCAACACCTCCTTCACGTTCAGCTCCTCGGTGATCAACCAGGCGTGTGCGGTAACCGCCTGGGCGACTTCCAAATCCCGAGTCAACACCGTCAACGATGGAAGAGGCTGTCGCACCTTCAGCCCGTGGGCGACCCGCAAGGAGCGTCCGAGGGTCACCACCTGTCTCACCCATCTCATCGCTTTCTCGAGCTCACTCGAGATCAGGTCGGGTCGCGGCTCCGGGTAGTCGGCGTGGTGCACGCTGAGTGGACCGGCCATGGCATCGAGCCGGTGATCAACGACGAGCCTTTGGTAGAGCTCCTCGGTAACGAACGGGAGCACCGGGGCAATGACCTTCGAGAAGGTGACCAGCACTTCGTACAGAGTGGCGAAAGCGGCGATCTTGTCGGAGTCGTCGTCACTGCGGGTGCGCCAGAAGCGGCGACGGGAACGGCGGATGTACCAGTTGGTCAGATGATCGATGAATCCGATCATCGGCGGAACGACCGAGTAGAGGTAATACCCCTCCATGAGNAGNTTGACCTCGGAGATGAGCGATTGGAGCATCGAGAGAATCCAGCGATCGATCTCGGGGCGCTCGTGAGCAGNAGGAGCTACNTCCAGATCGGCACGGCTGATACCGTCCGCTTCTGCGTACGTGGTGAAAAAGGAGAAAGAGTTCCACAGGGGGAGCATCACCGTCCGGACCACNTCNCGCACGCCGTTCTCNGAGAAGATCAGAGGCTCTGCCCGCAGGACGGGCGANTTGATCAGGTAAGCACGGAGCGCGTCGGCTCCAAACTNGTCGAGTACCGCGGTCGGGTCCGGGTAGTTCTTGAGGCTCTTCGACATCTTGCGGCCGTCCTCGGCGAGGATCATGCCGTTGACGACGCAGTTCTGGAACGGCTCTTGATCGGAAAGGGCCGTTCCGAGGATGAGCAGGGTATAGAACCAACCCCGGGTCTGGTCGAGACCTTCGGCGATGAAGTCGGCGGGAAATCTCCTCTGAAAGCGCTCCCGGTTCTCGAACGGGTAGTGAATCTGCGCGTATGGCATGGAGCCGCTGTCGAACCATGTGTCGAGAACTTCCGGGGTTCGCAGCATGGTGCCTTCGCAGGAAGGGCAAGGGAAGGTCACTTCATCGACGATGTGTTTGTGCAGGTCGGCCAAGCGGACTCCGGACCGTTGTTCCAGGTCATCGACCGATCCGACACAGACCTGTTCGTCGCACGTGTCGCATAGCCACACAGGGATCGTGTTGCCCCAATACCGATTGCGGCTGATAGCCCAGTCCCGGGCGTTCTCGAGCCAGTTGCCNAAACGTCGGGTGCCGACGTACTCNGGAACCCAATGGATGCGCTCGTTCAGTTCGACCATCCTGTCGCGGAGCTGTTCGACCNCGACGAACCACGTGGGGATGGCTTTGTAGATGAGGGGGGTACCGGTCCGTGGGCAGAAGGGATAGGAGTGTCGGATCTGCTCGCGCCGGACCAGCAAGCCGCGCCGCTTGAGAAGGTCGATGAGGATGGGATCGGCATCCTTGATGTGCATGCCGGCCACGTCGGCAACCTCGTCGGTGAACCGAGCCTCGGCGTCGACCGGGTCGACCAGAACATCCAGACCGGCGGCTTGGAGTGCGTAGAAGTCCACTTCGCCGTAGGCGGGCGCCATGTGCACCAGGCCGGTGCCTTCGTCCATAGTGACCTCGGCGCTGCCGATCACCCGGAAAGCCCCTCGCCCACGCTCTTCCTCGAAGTACGCGAACGGAGGCTCGTAGCGCGCGCCGATCAGTTGGGCGCCAGGCGCCCGGGCGACAACCTCCGGCCCGTCGGTCCAGAACCCACCGACCAGTGCTTCGGCAATCCAATAGCGGTGGTCGTCAACCTTGGCGGCCACGTACTCGATCTCTTCGCCGACCGCGATGGCCAGGTTTCCGGGGAGGGTCCAGGGGGTGGTGGTCCAAATGAGGAAGTAGTCGCCCTCGCGGACCGGCCCGTAGCTCTCCAGGGCTCTCAAACGGACCGTGATGGCCGGATCGTCGACGTCCCGGTAGTCCATATTCGCCTCGAAATTGGAAAGGGGCGTGGCGGCGCCCCACGAATAGGGGACCACCTTGAAGTCCCTATATATCAGTCCTTTGTCCCAGAGCTGGGAGAAGACCCACCACTCGCTCTCCATGAAGTCGGGGTCCATAGTCTTGTAGTCGTTCTCGAAGTCGACCCAACGGCCCAGGCGGCGCATGATCCGCTCCCAGTCCTCGGTCGTCCGCTCGACCTTCGCCCGGCAGGCCTCGTTGAANCGAGCCACGCCGTACGCCTCGATGGCCTTGGGGCCGGAGACGCCCAGTTCTTTCTCGACCTCCATCTCGACCGGGAGGCCGTGGGTATCCCACCCGAAACGTCGTTCGATGCGATGGCCTCGCATGGTCCAGTACCGGGGAACGATGTCCTTGATCACTCCGGCCAGGATGTGACCGTAATGTGGGCTGCCCGACGCGAATGGTGGCCCGTCGTAGAAGGTGTATTCCGAGTCGGGCGGCCTCATCTCGACCGACATCGCGAAGGCGTCGACGCGATCCCAGAGGGCAAGGACCTCTTCTTCCAGGGCGGGGAACGATACGCTGGCTGCCACCCGGCGGAAGTCTCCTGAAGTCATGTCGTCAGCTCCTCGGTTGCCACGGTCCCGGCACGTGCCGGGGGTTTCCGGGACGGGCCTGGTCTGGTCCGCGGTGCCACCCGGCTTGCCGAAACGCCCGAGGCCTTTCGACCGCTCTGACCCCATCTCGGAGGGGGAANCCGGCAGGTTCTACCTCCGGTGCATTGAGCACCGGGCTCTTCCTGCAGCTCCAGGGTGATATCGATCGGAGTCCGAACACCGGCCTCTCACCATCTGCCGGCTCGCTGGGTTGGACCTGCCCGACCGAGCGCCCCTTTCAACGCTCAGATAACAGCGGCAATCGTACTCCGACCTGATCATCAGGCCAACCAAGTACGCTGACGGTTCGATGACTGCCGATCAGCCCGCGGGCCAGGACATTTCGTGCGCGGTTTCCACCGGCGACGGCGGGGCCGCGGTCGAGGTCTGGGCCATTCCGGGCGCATCGCGGACCGAGATCACCGGCCTGCACGGCGGCGCCGTGCGGATCCGGGTCGCCGCCCCGGCCGAGGGCGGAAAGGCCAACCGGGCGCTCGCCGATCTCTTGACCACCATCACCGGGGCCGACGTCGAAATGACCCGGGGGCATCGT
>C687J29651_10000899_pt1 | contig 12489 bp, 13 predicted proteins | sample RifCSP13_1_FD_29651 | JGI IMG/M metagenome (IMG submission 29651) | reverse complement strand
TGGCTGCAGTCATCGGTTTCGTGACGCAGAATCTGCTGACTGGACGGGCGTGAGCTCGCTCACGCCGACACACAATCCGGCGAGTGCACCGGATCGACACCCATGCGTTCCCTCTGATCCCTAATAACGTACCGATTGTTACTCCGGGGCCTCGACCACTGTGCACGGTTCGATATCGGGGTTGGCTTGCCCGCCGACCGGTGGCTCGACGAACTCCAGGGGTGGGCTTCGACGCTTGGCACTGCTGAGGTGGTTGGACGGGCGGCCGGCACCCGGGGCATTCTGGCGTTTGCACGTGGTGACCTCAATTCGGCTCTCGATCTGCTGGTCACGATTTGTCGAACTATCGGGACTCCTGTCCTAAAGGTAAGCCGGCATACTTTCGATACATATCCACATGCCAGTATTCAATGGAACGATCCGGCTCGAGGAGGGCGATGGTCTCGACACGACCATGATCGTTGATTCCGGTCGACTCGTTGTGACCGCGGGAGAGCACGAGATCGGCAACTGGGCGGTCGATGAGCTGTCGGTAAGACGGCAGAACGACGAGTTCCGCGTCCAGGTTGAGGGTGAGGAGATCGCAGTCGCCGTGACCGATCCGGCCGGCTTTTCCGANGTGCTCGGAATCCAGGACCGGACACCGAAGCGACGACGGGCTAAGAAGCCCAGCACNGACANGGGGTTCAAGCGTAAGGAACATTCCCAAGCNNAGGAGGGCCCGGCCGCCCCGACACCTGTTGTTGTTGCCCGGGCCGGCACGGCGGAGCCCTCACCAGCCGTGCCTGCTCCTCGCTTAGAGCCATCGCCCCCTGTGCCGCCTCTACCTCTGGCAGCGANCACCGAAACACGGGCTCCCGGAGANGAGCCGTCGATGTGGAGTCGGCTGCCCTTGCGCTTCAAGCTGGCCGGAGTCGGTTTGGNCGGACTCGTGATTCTGGGCCTGATCGCTCCCAGCCTCCTGGCGCTACTGCTGATGCTGGTCGGGATGGTGACGCTCTTCCTGGGCATTGCGGCCAGGAGCGACAGCGGGACCTCTTTCCTGCCCCCACCCCTCTTTGCGACGACCGCCGCCGCGGTTGGAGGCATCGGGATGGTTCTGCTGGCCGTCGTCATCATCGCGATTACGTAGCGGGGAGGATTACCAGGGGCGGATGGTTGGGGCCCGGCCGGAGCCCAGGTCGATGTTGGCGATCTGGTCGATCAGCTGTGGACCGTAGGCGATGAGGATGAGGAGCACCGTACCGACCAGCCAGGGGACCCAGCGGTCCAGCCAGAGGGGCGTCAGCTGCGGGTCCTGCAGCGACTCGGCGACCGGAATCTCGATTTCCTCGCCCGCCCCGAGCCGTTCCTTGCCCCCGGCCGTTCGGGCAACGATCCATACGAACATCACCGCCGACACCAACAGGATCGCACCGCCCAGCCCGACCCTCAACAGGTGGCCGCTCCACTCTTCCGGCACGTACGGGGCCACCCCGAGCGGCGTCCGGCGGGGAGCACCGAGCAACCCGAGCACGTGCATGGCGTTGGAGAAGATGAGCATGCCGATAAACCAGGTCCAGGCCTGAATCACTGCCAGGCGGGGCTTCCAGAGCGGCTTGCCGGTGATCCACGGCACCAGCCAATAGGAGATGCCCATGAAGGAGAGGGTGACGGCGGTGGCCACGGTGAGGTGGAAGTGCCCCGGCACCCAGGTCGTGTTGTGGATCACCAGGTTGACGTTGTAGGAGGCATTGGTGAGCCCGCCGATCCCACCGAACATGAACAAGATCCCGGCCAGCAGTTGCGCCGTGACCGACCCGTTGTTCCACGGCAAGGCGCGGACCCAACCGAGGAGACCCTTTCCGCCCCGGTTTCGAGCGGCCCGCTCGAGTGAGGCGATGACCGTGAAGGCGGTCAGCATCGANGGGAAGAAGACNGAGTAGGTGAGCACCGCGTGGATGTACTTCCATCCGGAAGGGATGCCGGGNTCTACGAACTGGTGGTGNAATCCGAGCGGCACCGACAGCACCAGGAAGAGCCAGAACGCGAGGCGGGCCAGCGAATCAGAGAAGAGCTTGCCGCCCGCCTGCCGGGGCAGCATCCCGTACCAGGACACGTAGGCCGGCAAGAGCCAGAAGTAGACGAGCGGGTGGCCGGTGAACCAGAAGTAGGTGCGGGCCAGCTGCGGGTCGGTGCCCTCGATCAAACCGAGCGACCAGGGGAGGAGCATGGTGAGGATCTCGACCGCGATTCCCAGCGTGGCGAACTGCCACATGGCCATCGTGATCAGACTGCCGAAGGCAATGAAAGGCGTCCGCGTGTCCGGGTTTTCCTTGCGCCAGGCCCGGTAGGTGAAGAAGAAGCCGTAGCCCTCGATCCAACTGCCTACCACCACCAGTGTGAGCCCGGCGTAGAACGCCCAGTTGGCCTGGAGTGGTGGGTAGAACGTGTAGAGGACGGTCGCCTCGTCCAGCAGGATCGGAACGGCCGCCATGACCAGACCGACCACCATGGTCCAGAACCCGACCCGGTTGAGTTTCGGGTAGCGGAGACCTCGCTTGAAGCCGTAGATGATGGTCAGGGTAAAGAACCCGGTGATGAAGAAAGTGGTCCACACCAATGCGTTGAGCACGCCGTGGATGGTGAGGCCCTGGTAGTACGACTTGAAGACGGGCTGGATATACGGGTAGAGGTCGATCCCGGAATGCTCGAACGCCTGAAGAGGACCAAACAGGGTGCCTATCGACAGGGCGATCACCGCTACCAGTATGTGGGCGCCGATGAAGCGCTTGTCGGTCTTGGGCACCTCATAGGCAGCCAGCAAGCCCCGTCCTCTTCCCGGCGGCGTTGCCATTTACTTCTCCACCACGGTGAAGGTTCCGAACATGGCGGCGTGTCCGATGCCGCAATACTCGGTGCAGATGTAGGGGTACTCACCCACTTCGTCAAAGGTGTAGGTCAGCTTGGACACCTGCCCCGGCACGATCTGCATGTTGATGTTGGTGTCCTGCAGCTTGAAGCCGTGCTGGATGTCCCGACTCGTGACGTAGAAGGTCACCGTTGACCCGACCGGAACTTCCACCGCAGGTGGATCGAACTGCCAGGTGGTGGCATTAGCGATGATGTAGACCTCGTAGACGCCGGGAGAAAGCTCGCGGAGCCCGGGGTTGAGCCACGGGCCGGTCAGGTTATTGGGATCGACCCGCTCCTCCGGGGAAGGAACCTGGAAGCCGAGGGCGAAACCGGCGACGGTGACGGCCGTGCCGAAGATGATCAGCAGGATGATCGAGATCCGCATCCAATTCTTCTCGTACGGGTCGATGTGCACCGACTGCTTGGTGGAACCCGGTTGGCTCATACCGTCACCCCCCGGGAGAGCAGGATCACATACACCGACGCCCAGAGAATGATGATGGCCAGTACGAACATCACCAGGATCGCCACCGTTCCTCTCGGGCGGAACTCTTCCGGCTGTTCCTCCGGCCGTTGCTCATCAGCCATGTGTTTCCCCTCCGCGGTGCCCACAGTCGCCCTGAGCCGGGCACACCGGTGCGATCCGGGCGAGCATAGGAAACGATTCCGGTTACTGCAACGCCGGACCGGCAGAGCAATCGATGTTGTCCGTTTATGATGAGGGGCGCCTTCACTACGGAGGGGACCCGGCTATGGCCCTGTTGGGAAAGCTCATGCGGACGTCGCTCGGAGCGGTGCCGGTTGCGTTGCTGGTGATCGTTTTGCTGGCACCGATGGCCGCTGCTCAAGAGGACGAGGGAGAAGAGGTCTACGGGCGTAGCTGTTTGGCATGCCATGGCAGCGACGGAGCGGGGCTGTCCGGCACGTTCCCGCCCCTGGCCGGCAATCCCAATGTCCAGGATGCAGCTTATGTGGAAGGCGTCATCAGGAACGGCAAAGAGGGCGAATTGGTGGTCGGTGGGGTGACCTACAACGGTCGGATGCCTGCGGTTGCGGACCAACTCACCGACGAGGAGATCGGGGCGGTCGTCGACTACGTGCAGAACCGGCTCGGAGTGTCGGGCGGGAGTGGAACGGCCGGACCGGTCGACCAAAAGGAGCCGTTCCCCTGGAATCTGGTCATGCTCGGCTCGGCCCAGACCGTCTTCGTGGTCGGCCTGTTGTTCTTGCTCACCTCGCCCCGCAAGAAAAGAGACCTGACCTGGTGGAACGCCTACGGCCGGGCCATCTTGATCTTCCTGTTCTTCGTGCTGGCCACCACCTGGCTCCCCTCGTGGGCGCTGACGCAGAAGGCTATCGCCGGAGCGCCCCGTCTGGTCGGCGACCTGATCGGTTCCGGGCTGTGGATGGTCATGCTGGCCGCCGGAATCGGCGCCCTGATCTGGCTGCAGAGGACGGACCGGATCTGATGGCGGGTGATCTCGTCTTCCGCCGGGAGCTGCAGTTCTACGACGAGAACATCCCCTGCCTGGCCGCCTGTCCGGTCCATACCAACGCAGGCATGTACGTCGCCGCCATCGCCGATGGCAAGGACGAGCTGGCCTACCTCACCGCCCGGCTGCCGAACCCGTTTGCGTCGGTATGCGGTCGGGTTTGTGCGGCACCGTGCGAAGACGCCTGCCGGCGCGGGGAGATCGACCGACCGATCGCAATCCGGGCCCTCAAACGCTTCGTCACCGAACAGTTCGGGCCCGAGACCGGGAACGGTGAGGTCTGGAAGCAGGTGGCGGCGCCGCCCGCCGAAGAACGTCCGGAGAGCGTCGGCATCATCGGAGGCGGCCCGGCCGGGCTGGCCGCCGCCCACGACCTGCGGCGGCTCGGCTACCAGGTCACGGTCTACGAAGCCACCGGACAACTGGGGGGCATGATGCTGCTCGGTATCCCCGAGTACCGGCTCGACCGCACACTGCTGGCCAAAGAGATCGAGGTGATCCTCGATCTCGGTGTGAACGTGCACCTCAACACCAAGCTGGGCGACGACATCACGCTGATCGAATTGCGGGAGAAGCACGATGCCGTGTTCGTGGCGATCGGTGCGACCCTCGGCCGTGGCCTCGACATCGAAGGCCACGACGCGGATGGGGTCCTACGAGCCATCGAATTCCTCATCAACGCCAATCAAGGGTTCGCGGTTGACGTCGGCGAGCGGGTGGTTGTGATCGGGGGCGGTGACGTGGCCATGGACGCCGCCCGCACCGCACTGCGGGCGGCTGAGTACGAGCAGAAGGCGCTGGGTGTCTACGAACATGCTGAGGAGCGGGCCACCATGACCGAGGCGATGGATGTGGCCCGCACCGCGGCCCGCACCGGCGCCCATCAGATCACGGTCATGACTCTGGAGTCCCGGGAGGAGATGCCGGCCTCCGAGTTCGAGGTCGAGGAAGCCATGCACGAGGGCATCGAATTCTTCAACCGGCGCGGTCCGGCCCGGATCGTCACCGAGAACGGCAAAGTGGCCGGCCTCGAGACGATGAAGGTGCTGTCGGTATTCGATGAGGCAGGGCGGTTCAGTCCGAAGTTCGATCAGGAAGACCGGACGATCATCGAAGCCGACACGGTCATTCTGGCCATCGGGCAGGCGATCGACGTAGACGCCCTGGGCGAGTCCGGCCCCGAGATCAGCCCGCGCCGCACGATCCAGGTCGGCGCCGACAGCCTGGCCACCTCGTTGCCGATGGTGTGGGCCGGCGGAGACGCGGCGCGTGGACCTCGAACCCTCATCGAGGCGATCGCCGACGGCAGAAGGGCTGCGGCGGAGATCCATGAGGCGTTCGGCGGCGCGGTCGAGGAGCGGAAGCCGGGCACGATGGTCCAGCTTCAGCAGTTCCACCGCCTCGACGACATCTACGACCGGATCGGCCGGGTCGACGTCCCGACGCTGCCAACCGATCGCCGCATAGGCCTGGTCGAGGTGGAGACCGGCTTCACGCCGGACCAGGCGAGGTGTGAAGCCAATCGATGCCTGCGCTGTTTCGCCAACATTCTGTTGGACACCTCGAAATGCGTTTTGTGCGCCCTGTGCGCCGACGTCTGTCCGCTGGATCTCATCGATCTGGTCCCCTCTGATGAGGTGGCGCCCGGGTTGCCGGCCGGGACGGCGTTGACTCTGGACGAAACAAGCTGTATTCGCTGTGCGCTCTGCATCGAGCGCTGTCCCACCGACGCTCTGTCGATGGGCCTGTGGACGGGAGTGGGAGTGCCGGTATGAACGTCATGGAACGAGTGAGGGAGAGTACGGTCGGTCGCTCGATCTGGCGGGCACCCGACCGGGTAACGGAACGGGACAGGGCCGCCGGCCACTGGGCCAACTTCTTCCTGCATATCTACCCGGTGAAGATGCGCCGCAAGGAGATGACCTTTCGCTACACCTGGTTCCTCGGGGTGGCCTCGGTGGTGCTGTTCGGCTCGTTGGTGTTGTCCGGCATCTACCTGATGTTCTTCTATGTGCCTTCTCCCGCCTCCGCCTACGGCGACATCCAGAACCTGCAGACCCGGGTGGCCTTCGGCCAATACATCCGCAACGTGCACCGCTGGTCGGCGCACCTGATGGTGCTCGTAGTGGCCGCTCATATGGCGAGAGTGTTCTATCGGGGTTCGTACAAGTCGCCCAAGGAGTTCAACTGGGTCATCGGCGTCATGCTCCTCGTTCTCACGCTGCTGCTGTCGTTCACCGGATATTTGCTCCCCTGGGATCAGCTGGCGTACTGGGCGGTGACGGTAGGCGCTTCGATGGCCGGTTTCGTGCCGCTGCTCGGCGAGACCGTGAAAGGGATCTTGCTCGGAGGCGACATGGTCGGGTCGGCCACCTTGCTCCGTTTCTATGTGCTGCACGTGGCGGCTCTCCCGACCGTTGTGGTCATCCTGCTCACCATCCACCTGTGGCGGTGGCGCAAAGATGCCATGCTCGACACCCGGGTAGGAGGCGACGATGAGTGATCAAGAGCCGGTCATCGTCGACGGAAGGCGGGTCCTCGGAGTCGTTCCCGGCAAACCACCCGGCGGAGACCGGAAGGTGCTCGACGAACAAGAGCCGGTGATGGTGTGGCCCCACCTCCTGGTACGTCACGGGGTGGCGGCGCTGGTGGTGATGGTCATCGTGTTGCTCGTGTCCCTGTTCTTCAACGCGCCGTTGCGGGAGATCGCCAACCCGACGAATACCCCCAATCCCGAGAAGGCGCCCTGGTACTTCGCGGCTCTGCAAGAGTTGCTGAGCCATTTTCATCCGATGGTGGCCGGGGTCCTGGTGCCGGGGGCCATCATCATCGGTCTGATCGCCCTGCCCTACATGGACCGGAATCCGCAGCTGGCGCAACGATCCCGCAAGGTGGCGGTGGCCACCTTCACCGTGTTCCTGGTGGTGTGGATCATCCTCACGTTGATCGGCTTCATGTTCCGCGGTCCCAACTGGGGCTGGGTGTGGCCCTGGATAGAGTGGTACGGAGAGCTATGAGCGAAGAAATCGAACGCCGAGAGTTTCTGAGGCGCGGGTGGATGGCCGGCGCCGGGTTGATGGGTGTTGCCGGGGCCTGGACCACCTGGGACGTGTTGCAGCCCGGCGAGTCGGCCGGCTTCGGCGGTGAGGTGCGGACCCTTCCCGAAGCGGCGGTTCCCGACAACGGCGTGGTGGCCGTGCCGGCGGCACGCGCCTATTTGACCAAGATCGACGGAGAGGTCGTTGCCGTCTCCGAGACCTGTCCCCACCTCGGGTGCCGGGTGCCCTGGTGCGAGTCTTCGGGTCAATTCGAATGTCCGTGCCATGGCTCGGTGTTCAACCGCAAGGGGGAGGCGCGACAAGGGCCAACTCCACGGGCCATGAGCCGCTATCCGGTGGAGATCGTGGACGGGCAGGTCATCGTCAACACGGGGGAACCCATGGAGGGTGAGCCGATCGGGACTCCGGAGACGATCGACGAGCCGGTCAAGGGTCCGTCTTGTGAGGGGGGGAGCCACTGATGCCCGAGCGGCCACCCGACCCGGCCCTGGAGGAGTCGACCAACAAATGGATGCGATGGGGTTTGATTCTCATGGTGATCATGGTGCTGGCCTTTCCCGTCTACCGGCTCATCGAGCCCGACCGGCGTGCCGATGCCGCTGAGAGTCGGGTAACCGAGCTGGCGGCGCAGGGGGAGGAGCTGTTTGCGCTCACCTGCTCGGGTTGCCACGGCCAGGAGGGTGGGGGTGGGGCCACGGCACCCACGCTCGATTCCAAGGAGTTCCTCCAGTCGACAGCCGACGACCAGATCCGGTCGCTCATCGCCACGGGAGTGCCCGGCTCACAGATGAGCCCCTACTCGTTGGACTTCGGTGGTCCGTTCACTCAGGAACAGATCATGGCCCTGGCCACGTATCTGCGCTCACACGAAGCGGATGCGCCCAGTGTCCCCGATTGGAGGGAAGGGGTCCCGGCCGGTTGACGCTTCTCCCTGGATGGGGAAGTATCCGGTGGGGTCAAGCCTTGCCGCGTTGCCGCCGGGCTATCGCTCGACCCCCCACGGCGCCGTCACCGGAATCTAGACCGGAGCATCCTCGTGGTGCATGGCCATCACTTGCCGGAGCAAGTCGACCGCCTCGACGATCTTCATCGTGGTCAAGGAGTAGAAGACGAACTGTCCTTCTTTGCGGGCGCTGACCAAACCTCGTTCCCGCATGATGGCGAGATGTTGGGACACATTTGCCTGCGGAAGTTCGAGTTCTTCGCAGATTTCTCCAACCGACATTTCGCCGCTGCGCAGGGCGTTGATGATGAGGAGGCGCTTCGGATCGGCGAGTCCCTTACACACACTTGCGTGCAGTTGGTTCAGTTCCCTGGCAATCGACATTGCCGGTCACTATGCCACAAGCCAGGGGCGAAGAAAAGATGTATTCAAATCCTGACCTGTGGTCAACCGTCGCAGAGTGGAACGCCTCCATGAGTCCCCTCATCATGTCTGCGGTCTCAATGTTTGATGCAAACGGCCAACCATTTGCACTATCGCCATAGTGCTAATAACCTCTCGTGAACTTCTTCTTCATGGTGAGGTCATGGCTGCGTTTCTGGTGATGCTACGAGAAGGTGTCGAGGCCGCATTGATCGTTGGCATCCTGCTTGCCTATGTGCATCGGATGGCACGGCGCCGGGAGGCCCGATGGGTGTGGACCGGTACAGTCTCGGCCATTCTGCTATCTGTGATCGCGGGCATCGTGATCTTCTCCACGATCGGTTCGCTCGACGAACGAGCCGAAGAAATCGCCGAAGGAATCGTGGCCTGGGTGGCGGCCGGTCTCTTGACCTGGATGATCTTCTGGATGGCTTCCCAGGCCCGTCATATGCGGAGCCGCCTCGAAAGCGAGGTCGACACCGCCCTGGCTTCCGGCGGGGGAGGAGCTCTGGCCGCCATCGCCTTCGTGGCGGTGCTGCGTGAAGGTTTGGAGACGGCCTTGTTCTTGATCTCGACCACGGTGGGGACCGAAGCCGACGGGCTCCAATTCCTGGGCGGAATCCTGGGCCTGGCGATGGCCGTCGTGATCGGGTATCTCATCTACCGGGGTGGTACGAGGATCGATATCCGGCTGTTTTTCCGGGTCACCGGGGTCCTCATCATCCTGTTTGCCGCCGGCCTGGTCGCCAAGGCCATTCACGAATTCCAGGACCTCGGCTTGCTCCCCAGTGTGGTTGATCCGCTCTGGAACCTGCGCATTCTCGATCCCGATACCAGCCTGGCCGGGCAGTTCGCCAAATCGTTGTTCGGGTGGCGTCCCGATCCTTCGTTATTGGTGGTGATCGGATATCTGGCCTACCTGGTCCCGATCGGCGGCGCCTTCCTGTCGATGACGCGGCCGGTAGATTCGGGAGCCCCGAGGGCTTCGTCCGACCTCTCCTCCGGCTAACCCGCCGCTCGACGGTTCCCGGTCGCCGCACCTGCTTGCCAGCGCGGTCTGCTACTTCTTCTGCGCGATCCACACCGACCAGGTCAGGTGGAGACGATCGCGCTGGAAGTCCTCCATCCAGGCAGCCGCCAGGTGGCGATAGTCGGCGTCGGGATGGTGGCGGGCGTACGTGTCGGCAGAGGCAATCACCGTTTGGTGATATTGCTCCCATGCCTGGTCGGGGGCGGCGATCTCGGAGATTATCTCGAGGTCGAGCCCGGACAGGATTGCCGCCTGCTCATCTTTGGTCGGTGTGGCGGCATGGGGCACCCCGGCCTTCTGGAGACGGGTGCGGTCGGCCGTTTGGCGCAGCCGCAGGTCTCCGACCGCCAGCCGTCCACCGGGTCGAAGCCGGGCAGTGAGGGCTCGCGCCGTTCCTGCAAAGCCGTGCCATATCCACGACCCACCCAGGCAGGTGGCGATGTCCCAGCGCGGCCGGCGGGGAACCGCCTTGCCCTCACCGAGCCACCATTCGAGGCTTCCGGCGAGCTCCGCCGCGGATGCTCGGGCGTTGGCTCGCAGGAGGACCCAGGGTGAGAGATCGACGCCCACCCCGTAGATCGAGGCCCGGGCGGCCATGTCGAGCAGCAGATCACCATGACCGCAGGCGATGTCGATGGCATGCGTGCGATCCGTCGGGCCGAGGGCATCGAGGACGGCAGACAACTCGGTGGGCCGCATGGGGTTGCATATCTCGTGGAGATGGTGGAGCGCCTCGAAGGGGTAGAAGCGTTCCCAGGCACCCTCCACATCGGTATCGGGAAGGACGACGATCTCTTCGGGTAGCGGTGGGTGATCCATGGGTTCGAGGCTCGAGGTTAGAACTTCGGAGTCCCGCTTCCCACTTCCCGCTTCTCACCAACTACCAACGCTCTTTCCACGGGTGTTTCGCCGCGACGGCCGTGCCAGCGGTCCCACAGAATCAGCATGCTCGGCAACACGCCAACTGAAGCGACCAGCGAAAACCCGATGGCCATGGCGGTGACTGCACCGAACTGCTGGAAGGGAACCAGACCCGAGGTCATCAGGACCCCGAATCCGGCCACCGTTGTGAAGGCGGATCCGGCCAGCGCACCGCCCGTATGACCCGCAGTTGAGCGCATGGCCGCCTCAGGATCGTCGAATCGCATCCGGTCTTCCAGGTACCGCTGGGTCACGTGGATCGAATAGGGCACGCCGATGCCTATCGCCAGGGCGGCGGTCATGGCGGTGACCGGTCCAAAGGGAATGTCCAGCACGGCCATCATCCCGTAGGTCCACAGCACGACGAAGGCCACCGGAAGGATCGTGATGACACCGAGGAAGGGCCGCCGCGCCTCGTACCAGAACGTCGCGACCAGCAGCAGCATCGCCGCCGACAGAGTGATGATCAGCGAGGTGTTCTGGGAGTCCTGCAGAGCCCGGACTACCGAGTCGGTCACGATGTTGACGTTGGTGGGAGTCGCCCTGACCCCGGGGAGAGCGGTGAGGGGTTTGAGATCCTCGTCGAGGTCCGTGGCGATCTGGCCGGCGAATTCCTCCCCGGCTTGCGTCGAGACCACGATCCGGGCGTAGTCCAGGGACCCGTCGTCGCCTGGGGCCAGCACGGCGGGCATCGCCGGTGGGGCCGACCGGAGAGCGGCCTGGTAGATCGCCTCCACATCGGCGTCTGTGCTCATGGTCAGGTCCGGAGTCATTCCCTGCGCGAGGGCCAGGGCGGCAAACTCTGGATCGGCGGGGATACCGGTGGCATCGGGCTCGATCAGCGAGGCAATGACCGAGATCGGGCTCTGGGCGGCGGCGTACCCGTTGAGGGTCACGACGTGGTCCGTGTCGGCCATATAGGCGGTCGCCGCCAAGAGGGCATTGTGGAACTGGGGTGTCGCAACCGCGCCTTCGATGAGCACATCGACGGTCTCTCCGAACCCACCCTGGAACTCTTCGGCCAGGGTCTCGTACGACCTGCGGAGCGGATCATCCGCCGGCACGAAATCGGTTGAGCTGAACTCGGTCGTCAGCCGTGACATGCCCAGGGCGCCGAGTCCGGTCAGCACCAGGGCGAGCAGGAGGGTCGGAACGGCGAAGTGCTCGGCAACGAGGGCCGTCCTGCTCATGACTTTGGGGACCAACCGAAGTTCGGGTTGCTCAAACTCCCGGCGGGGCAGGCGGTTGGCCCGTTCGGCCCGGCCATCGAGCAGGGCACGGGCGGCCGGTACAAAGGTCAGAGTGATCAAGAACGCCCCGACGATCCCGAGGGCGGCGAGTATGCCGAAGTCCTTGAGAGGTGGAATCGGGTTGGCAACGTTGGTGAGAAAGCCGACCGCAGTGGTGACCGTGGCCAGGACCAGGGCGATGCCGACGGTGGCCGTCGCACGTTGGGCCCCGGGCCTGACCTCCCAACCGGCTCCCAGCTCCTCGCGGTAGCGCGCCGTCAGGTGGATGGCGAAGTCGACACCCAGTCCTACCAGGAGCACCGGCAACACCTGCAACAGCGGGCTGAAGTCGCCGATGACACCCAGGTACNTTGGTCCGAGNAGCACTCNGATCCCCAGCACCCAGACGATGGCCATGCCGATGGCGGCCAATGTCAGGCCCAGGTCGGCGAAGGTGCGGCGGAACGCGGCGCGACGATTGCGCCGGGCTTTGGGC
>C687J29651_10000896_pt1 | contig 12506 bp, 14 predicted proteins | sample RifCSP13_1_FD_29651 | JGI IMG/M metagenome (IMG submission 29651) | reverse complement strand
TACCCCGTCGCAACCGGAAGGCTGGCATCCACGAACGCCGGCCAGCCGCGATCCGCGGCAACCTCCCGTTCCGCCTCCGTCTGGAAGACTCGTTGGTAGGCCCTTCCGTCCATGATCAGGATGACCGTGACCTCCGGCTTTCCATCCACGACGATTTCCGCGCCGCAATACCTCTCGTGGCCATACGGATTCCGCAGAGAGGCACCCAGACANCGATCGGCGAACTCTCCGCTGTGTTGGCACGCATCATGATTGATGACCAGTCTCATGCGGCCTCCTCCTTCGGTCCTGAGCCCCGTTCCGGCCGCCTGGCCGGAGCCCATGGCCTCATCGCTTCGAGGGGCGGTGAACCGCACCGAGCCAGGGGCGAGGGACCGTCAGCCCCAATCTAATCTGGACTCGTCCGACCAGAGTAGTGCGAGAGGTCACTCGGCGTGCCTGACCTTTCGCCGGGCGGTCGGCCGTGTTGCCCGCCTCCGGCATCGTTCGACGACTCTAGGATATAGACAAACCGGGCGGCGGCATGGATCCGGGCCCGGTCCGCTCGACTTCATCGGCGGCAGCCGACCAGCTCCCCGACCTATCGACGCTGGCGGTGGCGGCCGGTTTGCGAATGAGCNGCCCCTCAGGACCNGAGGGGACAACTCCCCTAGAACTGGAACCTTCCTTGAAAGGGGACGATGCGGCGGTTGTAGTTGACGACAAACTCCTGCAACCGCGCTTCGAGATCGAGAAAGGCCGGCGAGGTAAGCACGCCATCCATGGTCTCACGGTCGGAGGCGACGAAGCCAGCCAGGCGCAGGGGGTATTCGCCGTAGGCGGTGTGCCACACTTCCGACATCTTCAGGCCGAGCTGCTCCAAGGACGGTACGAATTCGCCGAGGACGTAACGGAAATAGGCCTCGCGCCGCTCCGGCAGCGGATCGTAGGTAAGTAACATCTTGACCGGGCCGTCCGGTTCCATGTCCATCCTGGTCGGCCTCAGCGCACCGGGCGCGGAAGCCGCTGGTAGAGATCCTCCGGCCCGCCGATGCGCACGGCCTCGGGCGCCGACGTCCAGCGACCGGGGATGAGAGTGGCGCAGCGCGGGCAAGCCCCGTCGGACGTCAGGCGGTAGGCCAATAGCGCGTAGCCCAGCCGCTCCACCAACGCCAGCCCACACTGCGGGCAGATTGTGTTCTCATATCGGCCGACCCGGCCGGGGAGGTTTCCGGCGTAGACGTAGCGCAACCCGGCTTCCTCACCGATCTCGGCCGCCCGGATCAGTCCGGCGGCGGTGGTGTTGTCGGGCTCGGTCATCTTGTAGTCCTGGTGAAAGGCCGTCACGTGCCAGGGGATGTCGCGCGAGACCGAAGCCAGGAAGCGCGCCGCGTCCAACAACTCGTCGCTGCTGTCGTTGAACCCCGGGATGACCAGGGTGACGACTTCGACCCAGAACCCCATGGCATGGGTGAGTCGGATCGCCTCCAGCACGTGGTCGAGCACGCCGCCCAGTTGGCGATAGGGCTTGTCGCGCATCGACTTGAGGTCGATCTTGTAGGCCGAAACCCAGGGGCGGATGTACTCGAGAACCTCCGGTGTGACGTTGCCGTTGGAGACGTAGGCGCATTCCAGCCCGGCGCGGCGCGCCGCCTGAAAGACCGCCCGCGCCCATTCGCTGGTGATCAAGGGTTCGTTGTAGGACGAGACCACCAGCTGCGCGCCGAGCCGCCGGCCGTGGGCCACCAGTCCCTCGGGGCTGATCGGCTGCATCGCTCCCAAAGCGACGTCGGCCGCCGGGTCGCGCATCGCCTGCGACGTCACCCAGTTCTGACAGTAGGGGCAGTGGAAGTCGCAGCCGAGCATGCCGAAGGTCAGCGCATCGGCGCCCGGCCGCACGTGGAAGAAAGGCTTCTTCTCGACCGGATCGCACTGCAGCGCGCCGACATACCCCCAGGGGACGCGCAGAACCCCATCCTGGTTGAAGCGAACCTTGCAGATGCCGCGTTTTCCGGGACGAATCAGACAGCGGTGGCCGCAGGCAAAACACTCGAGCGCGCCGTCATCCCGGCGCCGATAGAGCTCGCCTTCGACAGTGTGCGCGTCGAGGACATCTCCCAGCGTGCTCATGCCCTCACCCCGCGCGCATTATATCGCGGACGAGGCAGCTTCCGGGGACCTTCGAGCTCCCGGGAAGCTTACAGTTGTACAATGCCCTCCAGTGACCACGTCCGCCGTTGTGCCGCCTGGCGCATCGCCCCCTCTTGTATCGCTTCCCACTGCTTGGCAGCGATGGGTTCAGCGGCTAGCGGCGTCCCGGTGGATGACCCCGGTCGCGGCCCCGCTCGTCCATACTGTGGACCGAGTGTTTCTGCACCTTAGCCGCGACCGGCTTTGCCTGACGACTCTCCTCACCGGACTGCCGGTGATGCTGGTAACGACGACGGGAGCCCGCACCGGCCGTCTGCGCGAACATCCTCTGACCGCGCTCAGAGAATCCGATCGCTTTGCCCTCGTCGCATCCAACTTCGGTCGAAGCCGATTCCCCGGCTGGTACTACAACTTGCGAGGACGCCCGGACGCCCAGATTCGCCTTGCCGGTCGGCAAACGTCCTTCCACGCCCGACCGGCATCGCCCGAGGAGCACGCTCTATTTTGGGCGATCGCCGTCCATCTCTATCCGGGTTACGTCCTGTACGAGCGGCGGGCCGCGCCTCGGCCGGTACCGGTGATCATCTTGGAACCTTCGGAGGATCCTGTTGCCCGATGAAATCCCTTCAGGTGGCTCGGTTCTGACGTCTTGGGCGATCAGACATTCACTGACCGCCGACCACTGTCCGCTGACCACGGGTCTTCCATGGTGACACTTGCCATTCAAGCCGGCGGCCGCTCGAGCCGGATGGGTCGCGATAAAGGTCTGGTGGAGCTGGCCGGGAAACCGCTCGTCGAGCACGTGGTCGAGCGGCTGGCCGGACTCGCCGAAGAGGTGATCATCACGACTAATCATCCGGAGGCCTACGCCGCGTTCGGCTATCGCACCGCCGGCGACCGCCAGCCCGGAGCGGGTGCGCTGGCCGGCTTGTTCACCGCTCTGGAGGCAGCGCAAGCGACCCGGTGCTGGTCGTGGCCTGCGACATGCCGTTCGCCAGCCGCGCGCTGGCGAGCCATATGCTGGCGCTCATCGCAAAAGTGGATGCGGTCGTGCCCCGCGTGAGCGGCGAATTCGAACCCCTTTTTGCCGTCTACCGCTGCAGCTGTCTGCCGGTCATCCGTCGCGCTCTCGACGAGGGCCAGAAGCGAGTGATCAGCTTCTTCCCCGAGATCCAGCTGCGCGCCGTCGAAGAGCCGGAGGCGCGCTCGATCGACGCCGACCCGTACTGCTTTTTCAATGTCAACACTCCGCTCGATCTGGCCGCGGCCGAGCAGCGGCTAAGAGATGGTTGACCTGTGGTCCTAGATTGCCGGCAGGTTGGGCCCGACTGCCTCACCTCCGCCCGCGTGCTTTGCGAAGGAGTCTTTGGCGGGAACGCGATGCCTGCAAGCACCTGGCAGCGGGGAGTGACAGTTTCGTGGCGTGGGCGTGCGCGGAGCATGTGGGCAAACGCCTAGGAGAATCCTATGACCCTCGACGTGAAAGCCGTCCGGAGCCAGTTTCCCGCCTTGAAAAGCGATGCCGTCTTTTTCGACAACCCCGGGGGCACGCAAGTGCCGCAGCCGGTGCTGAACCGGATCCACGGGTACCTGACGGCCTCCAATGCCAACCGCGGCGGCGCTTTCCGCACCAGCATTGAGTCCGATCGCCTGCTCGACGATTCGCGCCGGGCCATGGCTGTATTCCTGGGCGCCACTCGCCCGGAGGAAATCATCTTCGGCCCGAACATGACGAGCCTGACGTTCCAGGTCAGCCGCGCCCTGGCACGCGAGTTCCTTCCCGGCGACGAGATCATCGTCACCCGTCTCGACCACGACGCCAACATCGCACCCTGGCGGCTCCTCGCCGAGGACCGAGGCTGCCTGATCCGCTGGCTGGACTTCGACCCGGAGGACTGCACGCTCGACCTGAACCGGCTCGATGCCCTTCTCAGTCCGCGCACCCGTCTGGTGGCGGTCGGCTACGCCTCCAATGCCGTCGGCACGGTGAACCCGGTGGCCGAGATCACCCGGCGAGCCCATGCTGCCGGCGCGCTGTGTTTCGTCGATGCGGTCCAGTATGCGCCTCACGGCCGGATCGACGTGCACGCCCTGGGCTGCGATTTCCTCGTCGTGGCGGCCTACAAGTTCTTCGGCCCGCACCTGGGCATCCTGTACGGCCGCTATGAGATGCTCGACCGTCTGCGCGCCTACAAGGTCCGCCCGGCGCCGGAGGCGCCTCCGGGGAAGTTCGAGACCGGCACGCAGCTGCACGAGAACATCGTCGGGACGCTGGGCGCGCTCGAGTACCTGGCCAGCCTCGCCGGGAGCGAGGCCAGTGGGGATCAGGGGCAGCACCTGGACGAAGCTGTGCGGCGCATCGGCAGGTACGAGCGTCACCTGACGGATCGACTGGTCGATTCCCTCCAGACGATCCACGGGCTCCGTATCTATGGCATTACGGATCCGGCCCAGCGGGAGGCGCGGGTGCCGACGGTATCCTTCACCATCGAAGGTCACCACCCCCGGGCCGTGGCCGAGCATTTGGGGAGAGNCAGGATCTATGTCTGGGACGGGAATTTCTATGCCCTGGCGGTCACCGAGCGTCTCGAGCTGGAAGGCAGCGGCGGNCTGATCCGGGTCGGCTTAGTCCACTACAATACAGAAGACGAAATCGACCGGTTGACCGCCTCGCTGAAGGCTTTNCCTTGANCGCAGGCTAAAGCACAGGCAGACATCTAGGTGAGGGGGGCACCCAGACGTCTGCCTGTGTCATAAGTATACCGAAAGCGCNAGGTGCGTCAAGAGGGATGTGGCGAACTTCACAAGCGACCCGACGGCTGCAGGGGTGACGGTCGTCCGTCCTCTTTGGACAGATGGTACTGCGGTGGCACCCTGGGCGGCGACTAGACTGGTTTCACCTTGCCTCAGGGCTGGGCCCGGTGGACGCCACCACATTTCTCGAAACGATGCCGTTTTTCCAAGGACTCCCGGCCGCCGACCGTGCGCGAATTCTGAAACGCTTTCAGGTGGAGGACCACGCCGCCGGGGAGGTCATCTTCCAGCAGGGCGACGCGGCCGATCGGTTGTACCTTCTTGCCTCCGGGAGAGTCGAGATCCGGTTCAAGCCGGACGACGGCGAACCGCTGACGGTGAGCGTCATCGAGTCCGGTGGCATCTTCGGTTGGTCGGCGGCCCTGGGCCGGCGAAGCTACACGTCGGGAGCGTTCTGCACCGAGGCGGGTCGCAGCCTTTCCATCCGCGGTCTTGACCTGCGCCGTATCTACGAAGAGCATCCGGCGACGGGAGTGATCTTGCTCGAGAGTCTGGCGGAGGTGATCGCCTTGCGTCTCACCAGCACGCACGCCCATGTCCTGGAGCTGCTTCGCCAGGGAGTTTCCCCGCTGGCGGGCGGCTGAATCGGCATGGACCCAAACCGCCATACCCACCGCACCGATGCCACAGAACGGGAGAAGATGGAAGCCCTGCTCAACCGGCTGAGTTCGTACATCGAGCAGTACCATGGCGGCTGGGTTCACCTCGTCGACTTCGACGGAAAGGTGCTGCGGGTCGAAATGGGAGGCGCCTGCCAAGGCTGCCATCTTTCCGCCACCACGCTGCAGGGCTGGGTGGCTGGTACAGTTCGTCAGTTCTTCCCCGAGCTGGAACGAATCGAGCAGGTTTGATTCATTGACACCCCCCCTTTAGCCCCCCCTCAAAGGGGGGGCAGTGGGGGGAAATGAGCTTCCCCCCACACCCCCCTGCAATGGCCGGGTTCCACAGGTGAGGTCGAGCGGTCTTGCGCCAGAGGGTGAGCCTCCTCCTCTTCGCCCCCCTATGGTCCCCCCACACCCCCCTGCAATGGCCGGGTTCCACAGGCGAGGTCGAGCGAGTCTTGCACAAGGGTATAAGCCTCCTTCGCAAGGGCACGGGTAGGGTGACCATCTTCGGGGGCGAGATTGGCCTCACAGAACCAGGCGTAAGACTCCGTCGAGCGCAAGGTGCGCGACTCCATCCCCGTGAGCTCAAGCCATTGCAAGGGGTCTGCCCCTCGCTGCGCTCGCTCTCTACGCCCTTCGGCGCACCGAAGCGGTGCAGAGCGCCAAGGGCGGGGTGCTTCGCGAGGGGGCAGCTTCGCGCAGCATCCCGAGGCGAAGCCGAGGGACATGCCCTCCAGAGTCCCCCCTTTAGGGGGGGACTCTAGGGGGGTGAGAAGAGGGAGACGAGTCTCACCCGGGAGGGTGCATTCCCTCCATCGCCAGCACGACCACCGGCACCGGGCTGGCGCGGCGAAACGTCTCGGCATCATCCTGCGAACCGGCGACCCCGGCCCCGTAGTGCATCGGCACGGCGACGCGCGGCCGGATGATCCCGGCGGCGCTCCCGGCCTCCTGCGCGGTCATCGTGTACGTTCCACTCACCGGCAGCAACGCAACATCGCAAGCCAGCCCCGTCATCTCGGGAATCAGGTCGGTGTCTCCGGCGAAGTACAGTCGTTCCGCGCCGAGATGGATCACAAACCCGATGTGACCGGCGTCGCGCGGGTGGAACTTCTTGTTGACATTGTAGGCCGGCACGGCCTCCACCCGCACCCCGGCGGCCTCGATGGACTTCCCCGGTTGTAGCACCCGTACGGGCGACCGCAGCTTGGCCGCCGCCGAGACGTTGGCAACGACGATCGTCGACTCGCGGCGAATACTCTCGACATCTTCCGGGGAACAGTGGTCGAAGTGATCGTGGCTGACCAGGATCAAGTCGGCGGGCGGGCTCCCCGTCGCGAGTTTCCATGGATCGAGGTAGATCACCGACGGATGATCGATGCGGAAACTGTCGTGGCCGAGCCAGTGCAGGTCCTTGAGAAGCTTAGGTCGATCCCCTCCGGGATCCCCTTCGGGATGCGAAGCGCGATTCTCAGCCATGCCCGTCCTCCTAGCGCGCCGCGCGGCGGGGCCGCAGGGTTCGCCGCATGATCGGTCGGTCGACGCGCGGCCGCGCTACCTCATGGAAGCCCTCGTCAAGAAAAGTCGAAACCACACCCGTGAAGCCCGAGTCGCCCGCCAGCGTGCGCCCACCGCGCTCGATCGGGTAGCCTTCGAGCCGGGTCGCGCCGTTCTGCGCGGCGTAGTCCGCCGCCGCCCGGAGCAGGCGGCGCATCCAGCCTTGTCGGCGTTGGTCGCGCCGAACAAAGAAGCAGACGACCGACCAGACCGGCCGATCATCGACTCGGCGGAACAACCGTGAAGCTTCCAGCGCTGCGAAATCCGTTCGCGGTCCGACGGAGACCCAGGCCACCGGCTCGCCCTTGTCGTACCCGATCAACCCGGGCGGCTGAGCGCTTCGCACCAGCCGGCGAAGCCGGTTGCGGCGTTGCTCGGCGGACATGGAGTCGGCCTCGTGGCGGGTCAGGCGCCGATACATGCACCAGCACCCGCTGCACGCGCCATGGGGGCCGAAAAGCTGCGCCAGATCCTCCCAACGCCCGGGCCCCGCCGGATGGACGGCCCACGCCCTTTTCGTTTTGGACGGCCGCGGGTTCATGGTCCGGCCCCCTCCAGGAATCCATCGATCACCCTCAGCGCCTCATCGACGTCTTCATACCCGGCGATCTTCAGCCCCGGTGAATCGTTCCCCGTGATCATCTTCGAGACGCGCACCCCATTGCGAAAACAGCATAGCACAGGCTTGTGCAGGGACAGAGCGAAAGCGACTTCATACCCGACCCCGTGGGAAGGCGTACTGACCTCGGCCACCAGCGCATCGCAGTCTCGGATCCATTGAATGTCGCGGGCGTAGACCTCCCCGGGCTCAATGACGCGTTCCAGTTCCATCACCTTCGGCTCCGCCAGATGGGCCGTGGGAACTTCGTGCCCTCGCGCCAACAGGTGAGCCACGATCGTCCCGTAGGTGGCCTCGTCGTTGCGTCCACCGGTCAGCGAACAGGAGAAGTAGACGTTCATCAAAGCGATGGAGGTGGGTCCCTATTTTACGACGTCGACGGGCCCGACCCTAACGCTCATGGGGCCATCCCGCGGCTTGACTGCCCCTGCCGGGCGTGATACCATGCCGCTCGTGCACGACGCAGTCTGAGGGAGACGAAGAGCTAATGCCGCCGCTCGGCCGGGCGGTTTTCTCTTTGTCCGTCAGCTTGCGCTCGGCAAGATCACGTCCCAGGAGGCAAGAGCAGAGATGGCCGATCGATTCCGAGGCACTGTGAAGTGGTTCAATGCGGTCAAGGGCTATGGTTTCATTGGCCGCGAAGACGGGGAAGACGTCTTCGTCCACTTCTCCGCCATCCAGGCGGAAGGCTACCGCAAATTGGAGGAGGGCCAGCAAGTCGAGTTCAGCGTCGAGTCTGGACCGAAGGGCTTGCAGGCGGCCAACGTCACCGTCGTCTAATTATCCAAATCGCCTACCCTACGGCGCCCCGCCCTTCGTCTGCGCCGGCCATGGGCCGGCTCCGCTCAGGACGGGGCGTTCGTGTTTCCACCAACGCGGCGTGCCGCCCCCCGGTTTCGCCGGTGCGTTTCCTGTGCTATGATCCCGGGCAATGACCCTCTCACCCGAGACCAACCCCCTGCGAGTGCTCCAGCTCGAGGTCACCCGCCTCAAGGAAGAAAACCGAGATCTGCGCGCCGAACTGACCGTCCTGCAGTCTTCGATCCGCGCCTTGAGTGCTCTGCAAGACTTGATTCAGCAGCTAACCCCCACCACCGACGTGCTGGACCTGCTCAGCGATCTGTTGGAGTCGGTGCTGGCCGTGGTCGGAGCCAGCGACGGCTCGCTGTTGCTGGTCGACGAAGACACCAAGGAAATGGTCTTCGCCGTTGTCCATGGCAAGGCCAAGGAACGACTGACCGGGTACCGTCTGGGGCAAGGGCAGGGAATCGCCGGTTGGGTCACCAGCCACCGCGAGCCGCAGATCGTGCAGGACGTGCGCCACGACCCACGCTTTTCCCCCTTGGTCGACGAGACTTTCGACTTCCAGACTCGCTCGCTGGCGGCCATGCCGCTGCTCGACGGAGAGCGCGTCCTCGGCGTGATCGAGGCCATCAACAAGATCGACCGCCCCTTCACAGAAGTCGACCATGACCTTCTCCGCATTGTCGCCCAGCTCGCCACAACCGCGCTGGTGCGGGCCGAGGCCGTGACCGGCGAAGGCCCGTCCCCCAAACACTAGACAAGCCAAGTTCGATCTGAGATCAAACCACGGGACGCATCGACCCGTCCCGCTTGCCGAGGGGGAGCGCCCGCGCTGTCAATAGGGGCACGATGTGTGCTATCCGGGAGCAGGCATCCCGGCCCCCGGCAGGCGGATGCTCCTCGGGCTGCCTCGTTCGTCGGGATTACTGGCGCGCCAAGTATTTCCCGCCCATCCCCTCCGGGGTCCCCTGCGGGATGCCCCCTTCGGAGTGCGAAGCGCGACGAAGCGCGATGCGCCATCACCCCTTCGGGCATCCCTTCGGATGCACCCTGGGTGTGCGCCGCCCTCACCCCTTCGGGTGCACCCTGGGTGTGCGCCGCCCTTGGCGCTCTGTCCCCTGGGGACGCCCGAAGGGGTGTAGAGGGCGAAGGGCGTGGCGCCCTGCACCGCTTCAGGTGCCCTGAAGAGGGTAGAGGGCGAAGCGCAATCCCCGCCGGGATCCCCTGCGGGATGCCCCCTTCGGGGTGCGCCCTCACCCCTTCGGGTGCACCCTGGGTGTGCGCCGCCCTTGGCGCCCTGTCCCCTGGGGACACCCGAAGGGGTGTAGAGGGCGAAGGGCGCGGCGCCCTGTCCCCTGGGGACACCCGAAGGGGTGTAGAGGGCGAAGCGCGACGAAGTGCGATCCCTATCGGCTCGGCGAGTTGTCGGCCGCCCTCTGGATCTCAGCCGTCGGTCCGCAAGACCTGNTGGAGCGTTTCGAGTGCCCAACCGCCGTGACCGACCTGTTCCGCAGGCGGNAACTGGTCGATGGGAAACCACTCCAGCGCTCGGATGTTCTGCCCGGGTGTCGACTCGGGGCTGGCGGAAGCGGAGGCGGCGTAGTGGAAGATCAGGTGCCAATACCCGTGCCCTTCAAACGACTCGATGTGGCTGAGGCGAAGGGCGGAGGGAACGACACCGGCTTGGTCTTGCAGGATGCGTCTGGCCGCGTCCTCGGGATGCTCGGAGTGGCGAAGGTAATCATCGGGGAGGAACCAGCCTTCTTCACCGTCATAACCCGTCACGTCCTGGTAGCGCGCCAGGAGCACCTGGCCGTCGGTGATGAAGGCGACGTCGGCTACGAGCTTATGGACCCGACACGGACGGGCTTCCATTCGGACACTCCTTTGGGTTCGAGACCCGCAACGTCGGCTAGCTTCGGAGCTTCGCTCCCAAACTTGATTCGAGATGCGCGATCAGGCGCTGCCGCACCTGGCGCACCTCGGCATCGGTCAGGGTCCGGTCGCTCGCCTGATAGGTGAGGGCGTAGGCCAGGCTCTTGCGGCCAGGCTCGATCGGCGCCCCGCGGTAGAAGTCGAACAGGCGCAGGTCGGTCAGGAGCGGGCTGCCGGCCTCCCGCATTTCGGCCTCGACCCGGTCCGCCGGTACGGAATCGTCGACAATGAACGCCAGATCCTCCAGCACCGGCGGATACGCCGGAACAGGCTGCAACGCGCGCTTCGATGGGCGCGCGGCGAGCAGCGCCTCCAGGTCGAACTCAGCCGCCACCACCGGAGTGTCGGCGAAGCCGTAACGCCCGCGCACGATAGGGTGGATTTCTCCCAACACACCCAGCGATTTTCCGGCGACGACGATATCGGCGCACTTCCCCGGATGGAACGCGGGATGGGCCGCCGTCTCGAAACCGGGTGCCGGGAGATGCAAGCCGGAAAGCAACGCTTCGATCAGCCCCTTCCCGTCGTAGAAATCCATCAGGCCGTCGTCGGCAGCCTGCCAACCGCGCGGGGCACGCGCTCCGGAAATCACCAAGACGAGCTTCGTCGATTCTTGGGGGAGCTCTTCGCCGGCTTGCGGCAGGAACACCGGCCCGATCTCGAAAAGCGCCTGACGCGGGTGATGGCGCGCATTGCGTTCGAGGACCTCCAGGACCGACGGCAACAGGTGACGGCGCAGGACGATGCGATCGGCAGCAATGGGGTTCGCCAGGGTGACGTACTCGATCTGCGACTCCGGTTCGAGAAGGTGCCGTCCGTCGTTCTCTGGACTGGTCAACCGGTACGTGATCACCTCCTGCAATCCGACCCCCGCCAGCAGGTCGCGCACTTCCTCTTCGGCCTCCGCCGGCGGATTGCCGAACTGAGGCGGCAGCGGGTCAGCGATCAGCGTCTCAGGGATCCGGTCGTAGCCGTACACACGGGCGATCTCCTCGATGACGTCGGCCATCCCGACCCGGCCGCGGCCGATATCCAGGCGATGGTCGGGAGCGGTGATGCGCAACTCTCGGCCGTCCGTCTCGACCAGAAACTCGAGACGTTGCAGCATCGAGCGGATGTCCTCCAGCGTGATCGTGACGCCCAGAGCGCGCTCGACTTCGTCCGCCGTGAGCGTCACAGCGGAAGCCGGCGGGGGCAGCGGATAGGCATCGACCAGACCTTGGGCGATGGCACCCCCGGCCAGNCGCTCCATCAGCACCAGCCCTTGCCGCACCCCGCGCTCCGCCATCGCCGGATGCACGCCGCGCGAGAATCGGTACGCGGCCTCTGACGACAGGCGCTGGGCGCTCAGCGTGCGCCGGATGTTGATGAGATTCCACGCGGCCCCTTCCAGGAGCACGTTGCGCGTCGTCTCTCCGACTTCAGTCTCGGCGCCGCCCATCACGCCGGCGATCGACAAGGCGCCGGCGTCATCACAAACGAGGACAGTGAAGTCGTCCAATCCGCGCTCGACGCCGTCGAGCGTCGTCAGTCTCTCGCCGGGGCGCGCCCGGCGGGTGTGCAGAACCGGCGCTCCCCCGCGGGCGCGCGCCCTCAGCGAATCGAAATCGAAGGCGTGCAGGGGCTGCCCGACCTCGAGCATCGCGTAGTTGGTGGCATCGACGATGTTGTTGATCGGCCGCATCCCCGCCAGGCGCAGTCGGCGTTGCAGCCAATACGGGCTGGGGGCGATCGTCACGCCCTCGATCAGGCCCAGGACGAAGCGCGGGTTGAGCTCCGGCTCGTCGATGGCCAGCGAGACCCGGCCTCCGATCGGCGGGCCGGTCCAGCCGACGTCAAACGACGGCGGTCGCAGTCGTGAGCCGGTCAGCGCCGCAACCTCGCGGGCGACTCCCAGGATGTTGGCGCAGCGAGCCAAGTTGGGGGTGAGGGCGATGTCGAACACAACATCGCCCATCACCTCGGCCAGCGGCCGTCCCACCGGCGCGTCGTCGTCGAGCAAGATGACTCCTTCGTGATCTTCCGAGATCCCCAGCTCCTTC
>C687J29651_10000885_pt1 | contig 12608 bp, 9 predicted proteins | sample RifCSP13_1_FD_29651 | JGI IMG/M metagenome (IMG submission 29651) | reverse complement strand
GCCCTCATGTTGCGGCTTGGATCCTGGATCGCCGATCCGGCCGGCGGTTCGACACCGTGGAGAGTCGGGCTCTCGGTTCTCCTGGGCAGCCATACATATGTGCCACTGTTGGGGGCGGGGCTGGCAGCGGCGGTCGGTCTCGTCGCAAGGTTCAAGGTGAAGAAGCGGCGGTGGTCAGCGGCCGAAGCGGTCCAGGGTTCGGTAGGCCAGCGCGGCTAGCGGGAGGAACCACGGTCTCGTCCGGTAGTACCACCGTGTGGGATGGGGGATCTCCGCGAAGGGACTCCGGTCGAGTTCACCGGTCATGAGCATGCCGACCTCGGTGCCCAAATAGGTGGCGAGCGCCACGCCATGGCCCCCATATCCCATGGCATACCACACGTCATCCTGGCGGCCGATATGAGGCAGGAGGTCGAAGGTGACCCCGAGCTTCCCGCCCCATACGTGGCTGACTTCATACGGTGCGAGCTGAGGGAAGAACTCCAACAGACGGGATCTGAGGTCGGTGGCGCTGTCCGCCGGGTCGAGGTCGGTCTGGAGGTTGCGGCGGCCGCCCATCAGGATCCGGTTGTCCGGGGTGCGGCGGAAATAGTTCAGAAAGCGGCGAGCCGTCCATACCATCCGGTTGCCGGGCAGGACCTCCTCGGCCAGATCGAGCGGGAGCGGTTCGGTAACGATCGAGTAGCTGCCGATCGGCACGACCCTGCGGCGGATGGATGGGAAGATCGTTCCGGTGTAGCCATTGGTTGTGACGAGTATCCGGCCGGCCTGTATCCGACCCCGGGATGTGGTGGCGGTGAACCGCTCTCCCGCCTTCTCAACGGCGGTCACCCGGGCAGTCTCAACCAGGGAGGCCCCGGCCCGGGCCGCGGCCTCCGCCAGGCCAAAGGTGTACTTGGCGGGATGGAGNCAGGCGCTCACCTTCTCGGTGAGCGCCATCGAAAACCGATCGCTCCCGACGATTTCTCCGAGGCGGTGGCGGGGTACATACTCGATGCGGAACCCCAGCTGCTCGGTGGTTTTCCGTGCGTAGGCGGCCAGCACACGGTCGTCGCGATCAGTGAAGCCGAGCTGGGCCGAGCCCGGCCGGGCGAAGTTGCACGGGATAGATTCTCCGTCGATGAGTTGTTCGACGCGGTCGATGGCAACGTTGGAAGCATCCCACAGCTCTCGTCCCAACCGCTCACCGAACCGATCGAAGACTGCCTCCGGTTGTGCCTTCAATCCATAGATCGCCATGCCCCCGTTGACGCCGCTGGCGCCTTCGCCAATGGCCTGAGCTTCAGCCACCACCGATTCGACACCTGCCCGGGCGAGCCGGTGGGCGGCGGTGAGGCCGGTGATACCGCCGCCAATGATGAGGACGTCGGTCTGGGCGGGGAGGCCTCTCGCCGGCAGATCGACCGGATGCGGGTAATCGTCGGTCCAGAAGCAGCTTGTTTTCAAACGCTCACCGTGTCGAGCCCGGTAAAGAATGCCGCCACCAGCTCTTCTAACTGTTCCGTGTTGATGATGAGGGACGGCGAGACTTGCAGCCCGCCGCCACCGACCGGCCGGGTGAGCGCTCCGGCTGCGCGGATCGCTTGGAACGCCTTGGCCGGCAATCCGGGGTCGGCTTCGACAGCCTCCGGATCAAGCTGCACGGCTCCGAGGACACCAAGCCCGGACCGGATTTCCGTCACCAGGGGATGCCGGCCCAGGGGCGCCAGGGCCGCGGTCAGCTCAGACTCGAGCTGCAGGGAGTGGGCCAGAATGCCCTCCCGCTCGACGATGTCGAGGTTGGCAACGGCCGCTGCCGCAGCCGTTGTGTGACCCGAGTAGGTGTAGCCGTGCCGCCACATGACGCCACCTCCCCAGAAGGGTTCGGCGATCCACGGGGCGGCGATCACTCCGCCGAGGGCCAGGTAGCCGGAGGTGACACCCTTGGCAAAAGTCACGAGGTCTGGTTGGAGGTTGAACCGGTTGGAGGCGAACCATGCTCCCACCCGACCGAATCCGGTCACCACCTCGTCGGCAATGAAAAGGGCCCCGGCCCCGCGGATGGCTTCCCGGACCCCGGTCAAGTAGCCNTCCGGGGGAATCCGCACNCCGCCTGCCCCGATGACCGGCTCGCAGAANAGNCCGGCAATCCGCTCCGGGCCGACCTGTTCGATCACCTTCTCGACTGCCTCGACCGAATCCCACGGCACGGTCACGACATCGCCGATCAGTTCCCCGTAACCGTCCTTGTTGGCCGCCATACCTGCCAGGCTGGTGCCGTAGGCGTGAGTTCCGTGGTACCCCCATTCACGAGTGATGAACACCGTCCGACCTGGTTGGCCGATCAGGTGGAAGTAACGCCGGACCAACTTGGCGGCGCTATCGACGGAGTCAGAACCTCCGCTCGTTAGGAATACCTTGCTGCCGGGAACCGGTGCAATCGCGGCGATCCTTTCCGTGAGTTCGATCACCGGTCTCGTCACCAAGTCGCCGAAGGTGTGATAGGCGTACAACTTTTCCATCTGGGTCGCCACGGCGGCGACGATCTCCTGTCGGCCGTAGCCGACATTGCAGTACCAGAGGCTGGCAGTGGCGTCCAGATACCGGCGGCCGCTCTCATCGAAGACGTAGATCCCTTCCCCGCGGTCGATGACCATCTCGTGACCGTCGACTGCTCCCATGTCTGCAAACGGATGCCAGAAAGCGCTCATGACGGAACTGTACCTGCTGCTTTCGNCCCACGGCGCGGTGAGCCGCTCGAANANGGAACTACCCTTCNCCCGAGGAGGTGCGCCGGTGGCCGACCTGGTGTTGCGGNACGGGGTGGTCTTCACCGTCGATGCNGCCAGGAGCTGGGCAACAGGTGTGGCCGTTGACAAGGGCCGCATCGTGGCGCTGGCCAGGAACGGCGACGCGCTCGATTCGTGGATCGAACCACGCACTCAGGTCATTTCCCTCGACGGGCGGCTGGTACTTCCCGGGTTCCAGGATGCCCATGTCCACCCTCCGACCGCCGGTCTCGGTCTGCTGCGGTGCAACCTGCACGGGGGCGAGGACCGCTCCTCCTATCTCGAGACGATTGCCGCCTATGCGGTCGGCCATCCCGATGAGCCATGGATCCTCGGCGGAGGATGGGCGATGGACGCCTTCCCGGGAGGGACACCAACCCGGGACGATCTCGATAGGGTGGTNCCCGACCGGCCCGTGTTCCTGATCAACCGTGACGGCCACGGCGGCTGGGTCAATAGCCGGGCCCTNGCCGCAGCCGGCATCGACCAATCCACAGNAGATCCGTCCGACGGGCGCATTGAACGATNTGGCGACGGGGAACCTGCGGGAACGCTCCAGGAAGGAGCCATGGAGTTGGTACGCCGGGTCGTCCCGCCCGACACCGTTGCCGATTACGAACGAGGGCTGGGCGTCGCCCAGGACTACCTGCTTTCGCTCGGGATCACNGCCTGGCAGGACGCAGATGTGACCCCGGAGACGGAGGAAGCGTACCGGGNGTTGGCCGGTCGGGGCGAGTTGATCGCCCGGGTGGTTGGTGCCATGTGGTGGGAGCGTTCCGCCGGAGAGGAACAAATCGAGGACTTGATCGNTCGCCGGGACCGGGGTTCGGTGGGCCGGTTCCGGCCGACCTCGGTCAAAATGATGCTCGACGGGGTGGCCGAGAATTTCACGGCGTCCATGCTCGATCCGTATCTCGGAGCGGCCGGGCAACCCACTTCGAATTGCGGTATCGATTTCATCGACCCGGAGAGGCTCCCCCGGTACGTCACGAGGCTCGATGCCGAGGGATTCCAGGTGCACTTCCACGCCATCGGCGACCGGGCGGTTCACAACGCGCTGGATGCAGTTGCCGCGGCGCGACAAGTGAACGGGTGGAGCGATGCTCGCCACCACGTATCCCACATCCAGGTGATCGCCCCTGACGACCTGCCGCGATTCCGGCAGCTCGGCGTCGTAGCCAATGGGCAGCCGTTCTGGGCGTGTTACGAGGGTTACCAGACGGAGTTGACAATTCCTTTCTTGGGCCCCGAACGGAGTGCGCGCCAGTACCCGTTCAGGAGTCTGCTCCGCCACGGGGCAACGCTGGCATTCGGCAGCGACTGGTCCGTGTCAACGCCTGATCCGCTACAGGAGATGGAGACGGCGGTGCGGCGCGTCTCGCCCGATCATCGCCAAGAGCAGCCTTTCTATCCTCAGGAGAGGATTTCTCCAGCCGAAGCGGTAGCCGCCTTTACTGCCGGTTCGGCGTACGTCAACCATCTCGACGGAGAGACCGGCTCGGTCGAGGTGGGGAAGGCAGCCGATCTGGTCGTACTCGACCGGAACATTTTTGAGTTCAAATCGATCGGCGATGCAGCCGTCATGGCAACCATCGTCAACGGTAAAGTCGCCTTCCTTGCTGAGACGTGGGGGTCCGGGGAGGGTGAGTGACAGGTCCTGCCGTTGATCTGAGCGTGGTTCTTAGGCGTTTTGACGAGGTCACCGCCGTCGATCAACTGGACCTGCAGATCCGCGACGGGGAGTTCTTCACGCAGGCCAGGAGCTAGGTCGAGACGTCTCGCATGGCGAAAGACAGGTGGCCGCCTTCCCCTTCCCGCGGCGGGGAGCAGCCTGAGGGAGGGTGGAAAAGTCTTACTGCACGTTCTTGAGGTCGAACACCACCGTCTGCAGGTCGGTGAACTCCTCGAGTCGGCCGCGTCCCCAACCGGTGTCGGTCCCTGCCGCGCCGCCAAAAGGTTGGAACGTCTCCCAGAAGTCGGTCGAGTCGTTGACCACCACCGTGCCCGACCTGACCCGGTCGGCGTACCAGAACGCCTTGGAGAGGCTGGAGGTGAAGACCGCCGCCTGCAGCCCGAGGTTAGAGCGGTTGGCCATTGTCACCGCCTCGTCGTCGTCGCCGGCGGTGAGTATGGGAAGCACGGGGCCGAAGGACTCTTCCTTCGACAAGGCACAATCCTCGGGAACCCGGTCAACGACCGTGAAGTCGTAGTAGAGATCGGTCGGGTAACCGGATGCCCGACCACCACCCACGACAATCTCCGCACCCCGTTCCCTGGCGTTGGCCAGCTGCCGGTCCATCTTGGCGGCAGTCGGTTCGTTGTTCAGGGGGCCCATCGTCGTCTTTTCGTCGAATGGGTCTCCGAGCACCGCGTCCGCGGACGCCTTGGCGGCGAGTTCAACGAACTCATCGTGCACTTCCTCGAGAACGATTACCCGCTCCGTTGCGCAACACACCTGGCCTGCGTTGTAGTAAGCGCCATACACGGCGCGGGAGGCGGCCGCATCGAGATTGGCGTCGGTGGTGACGATCGTCGGACCGTTGCCGGACATCTCCATGATGGATCGCTTGATGCCCATCTGCGACACGATCTTCTTCCCGGTGGCCGACGAGCCGGTGAATCCGATGGCGTCGATCCCGGAGTGCATCACCAGGTATTCGCCGATGCTCGAACCCCCGGGGATGATCGAAACCGCACCTTTCGGTACGCCCGCCTCGTCGATCGCCTCGGCCAGCTTCAGAAGTGCCCACGAAGTGAACTCGGGAGGTTTGACGATCACCGCATTGCCGGTTGCCAACCCGGGACCCACATATTCGAGCGGAATGGTGACCGGGAAGTTCCAGGGGGTGATTGCTGCCCACACCCCTACCGGACGCAAGAACGTGAACATCCGCTTGTGCCGGTCCGAGGTGGGGATGACCTCACCGAACAGGCGCTTGGCATCCTCGGCGGCGTTGTAGAAGTACTGGTTGGCTTCGGCGATGTCATCAAGAGATTCGGCGTAGTAGGGCTTGCCTTGTTCCAGCGTCTGGATCCGGGCGATCTCCTCGACCAGCGGCTCGATGGCGGCGGCGATACGCAAGCACATGTCGGCCCGTTCGAAGGCAGACCAGTGACGCATCTCCTCGGTGCCGCCCGGGCGGTCTCCACGGCCCGGTCGATGTCGGCGGGGGAGGCAAGGGGAACGTTGGCGATGTGCTCGCCGGTCACCGGACTCCTGAGTTCGTGGAACTCGTCGCCGGTGCCCTCCGTCCACTCTCCGGCGATGTAGAGCTTGAGGTTCTCGACCACCATGCCACCTCTTGGTCGCGGGTCCTTCCGGGCCAATCGTAGGGCGTCGAGGCGCGGGGCGGTCTCCGAGCGGGGTAGGATTCCGCCCGGTGAGAATGTGCCGGCNCNCCCCCTNCTGATTGACGGAGCCTTCGAGATCGGCTCCGCCGAGCNGTTCGTCATCCTGAATCCCGCCACCGGTGAGCCCATCGANTCCGTNNCCGCCGCCTCGCCCGACCAGGTCGATACNGCAGTTGCGGCCGCGGTTCGTGCCCAACGCTCGTGGTGGTCCNCCCCTCAAACGGTACGCAGCGCAGCGATGCATGCNGTGGCTGCGGAGATCCTGAATCGGAAGAAGGATCTGGCGGAGACCGTCACCCTCGAGACCGGCCGGCCCTACACCCGCAACCTCCTCTATGTCGACATGTTCGCCGACCTGTTCCGTCAGTACGCCGAGCTGGCCCGGGTCCACGGGGGACGCATCGCTCCGTCCAACGAATCCGGTCAGCTCTCGCTGGTCGTGCGTGTCCCGTACGGCGTGATCGCCGCCCTGATCCCCTGGAACTACCCCCTGCTGTTGCTGGCCTTCAAAGCAGCTCCGGCCCTGGCCACCGGGAACACGGTGGTCATCAAACCTTCCTCGGAGACGACGTTGACGACGCTGGTGCTGGCCGAAGTCTTCGCCGCCACCACACCGCCCGGCGTGGTCAACGTAGTCGCCGGGAGCGGTCGGACGGTTGGCGAGCAGCTGGTCCGCCATCCGCACACCGACATGGTCGCCTTTACCGGTTCGACTGAAGTAGGCGCCGGTATTGGGGCGATCTGCGGTCAGATGGCCAAACCGGCTCATCTCGAACTGGGCGGGAAGGATCCAGCCATCGTGTTCGACGATGTCGATCCTGAACTGGCCGCCAAGGCGGTGGTATGGGCGTCGTTCCTCAACGCGGGTCAGGTGTGCACGTCGACCGAACGGGTCTACGTTCACCGGCGCGTTTACGACCGGTTTGTCGGCCGGGTGGTCGAATTGGCTTCCAACCTGCGGGTGGGCGACCCGTTCGATTCACGGACGCAGATTGGTCCGATGCGCAGCGATCGGGGTCGCGCCAAGGTGCTCGAGCAGTTGGCAGCAGCGCAGGCAGGCGGAGCAACAGTATTGGCAGGCGGCGCCATTCCGGATGGATCATCCGGTTTCTACCTTCAGCCGACAGTCGTGATCGACGTCGACCACGACATGGAGCTGATGCGGGAAGAGACTTTCGGCCCGGTCCTGCCAGTCATGGTGTTCGATGACGACGACGAGGCTTTCTCGCTGGCAGCCGATACGCCCTATGGTCTCGGGGCCAGCTGCTACACCCACACCCCGGATCGGGTTCGGCGGGCCTACGAGGAACTGGCGGTTGGCACGGTGTGGGTGAACGATCCGGTCGTCGACAACCTGGCCGCGCCTTTCGGGGGGATGCGGGCCAGTGGGAACGTTCGCGAACTCGGTCTCGAAGGGATGGATGCGTTCACCTCGATGCGGCACGTGCATTGGAACATGCGATTGGAAGACAAGCCATGGTGGTACGGGGATGACGTTGAGTGACACTGCCGACCGGCGGGATCATTCGGCCGTCCACCGGAAGAAAGGAAGACTGATGGGACTGCAAGGCGAGAAGACGGCGGCCTGGTTCGGGCGGGCGAGGGCCAATCTGGTCAACGGGGTCTCCAGTCAGTTCCGCTACGGGGGCGACGCCGACACCCTGGTCATCGATCGGGGCGAAGGCGCCTATGTGTACGACATGGACGGGAACCGCTACATCGACTATCAGTGTGGTTGGGGCCCCGTCATCCTTGGCCACGGCCATCCCGTTGTCGCGCAAGCCGTAGCAGAAGCAGCCGCGGCAGGGACTACTTTCGCCATGACCACCCGGCGCGAGGTGGAGGCCGCCGAAAAATTCCGGAAGGCGGTCCCGTGGGTGGACTCGTTGCGCTTCACCAACACGGGCACCGAGGCAACCATGCACGCCATCCGGCTGGCGCGCGGTTTCACCGGGCGCGACGTGGTCCTGAAGTTCGAAGGTCAATACCACGGTGTCCACGACTACGTGATGTTCTCGACGGCCGGAGCCCCACCCACGGCCCTGGGTTCTCGGTACCGGCCGGTGCCCCTGCCAAGCTCGTCGGGTATCCCCGACGCAATCCGCTCGTTCATCCGTACCTTGCCGTTCAACGATCTCGAACTGGTCGAGCGGATCTTCCGGGACCAGGGCCACACCATTGCCGCCATCATCGTCGAGCCGATGCTGGGTAACGCCTTCGGGATCATGCCGGAGGAAGGATTCCTCGAAGGCCTTCGCAACGTCTGCGACGAATACGGCACCGTTCTCATCTTCGACGAGGTGAAGACCGGATTCCGCATTGCCCTCGGCGGGGCACAGGAGCATTTCGGGGTCACTCCCGACCTGGGCACCTTTGCCAAAGCACTCGGCAACGGAATCCCGGTGGCTGCCATCGCCGGGCGGGGCGCGGTCATCCAGGCCTGGGGCAAGGGGGGGATCGCCCAGGCCGGAACCTATTCGGGGAACGGGATCGCCGCCGCGGCGGCAAGCGCAACCATCGACGTCCTCTCCACCGGGGAGCCATACGCACGGCTGGAGAAGGCAGGGAAATCGCTGATGGAGGGTTTGGGGCGGATTTGTTCCGACCGGGGAGTCGCCGCTCACATCGTCGGCCTTCCTGCCATGTTCGGGATCGTATTCAGCGAACAACCGCCGAAGGACTTCCGCGATGCCGCCCACCACAACGAGGGGCTGTACGCAGAGGTCGTCGGCGGCTTGATCAGGCGAGGCGTGATGCCGGTCGACGACGCGCTCGAACCGTGGTTCTTGTGCGCGGCCCTCTCGGATGAGGATGTTGCCACGACGCTGACTGCTTTCGACGAAGCTCTCGTCGAAGCAACTATCTGAGACTGGGGGTCAACCGTCATGCGAATTGCGCTCCTGGGAGCGGGGATTATTGGAGCGGTAGTGGCGAGGGATCTGGCCACCTGGGACAGCCCGGAGGAGGTTGTCGTCGGGGACCTCGATGGCGACCGAGCCGGGGCGATTGCCGGAGAGCACGGCTACGAACATGCGGCCGTCGATGTGCGTGATGGCGCGTCGCTGGACGCTTGCCTGGCGGGTGTCGACGTGGTCATCAACGCCGCCCAGTACGAGATCAACCTCCCCGTCATGGAGGGAGCCCTGCGAGCAGGTGCTCACTACGTGGATTTGGGCGGCCTATTCCACACCACGCGCAAGCAGCTCGAGCTGAACGAACGGTTCCGGGAGGCCGGTGTGACCGCGGTGCTGGGAATCGGCTCGTGTCCGGGCATCGCCAACGTGCACGCCGGTGATCTGGCGGCCCGGATGGACACCGTCCGTTCGGTCAAGATCTACAACGGGGCCACCGTCGACCTCTCCGATTCGTTGAAGTGGCCGTACTCGCTGTGGACGATCTTTGACGAGATCACCGAGCGTCCGATGGTGTTTCGCCAAGGAGCGTTCGTGGACGTCGAACCGCTTTCGGAAGAGGAGATGTTCCCCTTCGTTGAGCCGATCGGCTACGCCAAGACCCACCTGTCGCTCCATTCCGAGGTAGCGACCATTCCGCTGAGCCTGGCCGGCAAGGGGATCGAGGAATGTGAGTTCAAGATCCGGTTCTTCGGCTTCAGCGAAGGGGCGCTGCGCAAGCTGCAGTTCCTCGCCTCCATCGGTCTGGCTTCCACCGCCCCGCGCCGGGTCGGCGCGGTAGAGGGCGTCATTCCGCGCCGTTTGCTGGTCGATCTGCTGGAGGAGGTCCAGCCCGAGCCGCCGCAGCACGCCGGTTTCAAAGACATCGCCACGGTGGCTGAAGGGATTCGAGGAGGTGTGCCGGTCCGGCTCCGCCTGGACACGACCGCCTGGCCGTCCGAGGAGTTGGGTGTAGCCGGAGGCACGGTGGTGGTCGGGTCGCCGCCCGCCGTCGTGGCCCGCTGGCTGGGTTCCGGGGAGCTGAGCGAACCGGGTGTGCACCCGCCGGAGACGGCTGTTGCGCCTCAGCCGTTTTACGCCGAGCTGGCCAAGCGAGGGGTGAAGACCACTCTCACCGAGGAGGTCCAGCTGGCGGGTTGAGCCCGGCTACGGGTGAAGGTGCGGAGTACGCAGAGCTCGTTGCCCGGGGGGTCGGCCATCACCACGCGGCTCACCTCGCCTTGACCGATGTCGACCCGGCGAGCGCCGGGTTCTTTGAGCGAGCCACCCGGGGATGGAATGCTCCGCTCGTGAGGGTGTTGATCCGCAGAGACGTGACGCGGACGCTACCTGCCGGCGCTCACCGACCGGTCGTTATTCGGAGGGTCCATCGCCGGTGGGGATCTAGTCTGGCGCCGTGCCCTATCCGATCCGCCCCATTGTTCCCGACGAGCTGCGCGCCTTCGCCCAGGTCTGGGAGCGCGCCTTCAACTTCGACGAAAAGGACGAAGAGTTCGAGGCGATCGAGAAAACCTTTGAATTCGATCGATCGATTGCCGCCGTGGATGGTGAGCAGTTCGTTGGTACCGGAGGTGCCTATTCGTTCGATCTGACGACGGCGGGCGGTAAGATCCCAACCGGCGGTCTGACGGCTATCGCGGTGGTGCCCACCCACCGCCGCCGGGGCATTCTCACCGATATGATCCGCTACCACTTCGACGAGGTTCGGACACGTGAGGAACCCCTGTCTGTGCTGCGGGCGTCCGAAAGCACCATCTACAGCCGGTACGGCTACGGTGTTGCCACCGTCGATGCAAGCTTCGAGATCGATCGGCGCCACACCAGGTTGGCGACGAGCCTTCCCACTCCGGGACACGTGCGGCTGATCGAGAAGAGTGAAGCTCGAAAGACGCTGCCGTTGATCTACGGGCGTCTGTGCAACCTGGCCCGGCTTTCTCAGTCGTTCCGATGCGGAGTGGGATGTGCAAGTCCTGGACCTGGAACATTGGCGTGATGGCCTGACGGCCAACCGTTATGCGATCTATCAGGAAGAGGGCCAAGCCCTCGGGTATCTGCGGTACCGGGTTCGGAACAAGTGGGAGCATGGACATGCCGCCAGTGAGCTGCGGGCTTCCGAGTTGATGGCCGTCACGCCGGCCGCCGAAGCCGCCCTGTGGAGCTACGCCTTCTCGGTGGACCTCATCCAGACCATCAAGACCAATAGCCGACCCACCGAGGAGTTGCTGTCGGTGTTGCTGGCCGATCCGCGCCGCCTGAAGACCAAACTGGGTGACGGACTTTGGGCGCGCCTGCTCGATATACCGGCTTCCTTGGCGGGACGTCGCTATGGGGCGGAGGGCCGGCTGGTGTTTGAGGTGGTCGATCCGTTCCTGCCCGACGTCGGTGGCGTCTTCGAGCTCGAAGGAGGGCCGGACGGTGCGGAATGCCGCCGGTCGACCGCGGCGCCCGAGTTGACGTTCGATGTGGCCGGCCTCAGTGCCCGCTATCTCGGTGAGGGGAGCTTCCGGCTGCTGCATGAAGCCGGCCGATTGACCGGAGACCTCGAGGCAGTTCTTCGGGCAGATCGGATGTTCGGGTGGCACCGGCGACCCTGGTGCCCGCACTACTTCTGAGCCGGCCGCTGGTTGCCGGTTCCCGGCAGCTATCTTTTCCCCATGGCCAAGATCCACGGCGGGCAGGTGATCGCCCGGGCCCTCTCGTACGAGGGGGTCGATACCATTTTCACCCTCACCGGTGGGCACATCGTCGCCATCTTGGATGGCTGCGTACAGGAAGGGGTCCGGGTCGTCGATGTGCGCCATGAGCAAGCCGCCGTCCATGCCGCCGAGGCGTACTACCGGCTCACGGGAAAACTCGGAGTAGCGGTCGTCACGGCCGGGCCGGGTGTCACCGACGCCATCACCGGGGTCGCCAACGCCTGGTTCGCNGGTGCCCCGGTGTTGCTACTGGGCGGCCGCCACTTCATTCGCCAAGAGCTGAAGGGCGGACTGCAGGAGATGGACCATCCGCAGCTCTTCCGCTCCATCACCGCCTGGGCGGCGACCGCCTGGGAGACCAACCGGCTGGCCGACTACATCGCCACGGCCGCCCGCCACGCTTTCGCAGGTCGGGGAGCGCCGGTGTTCCTCGACGTGCCGATGGATGTGCAATTCGACATGGTGGAGGAGTCGACCATCGCCTGGCCGATAGGCCACCGACCCTCGCAGCCGGGCGCTTCGATGGACGATGTGGCGGAGGTCGCGGCGCGGCTCTCCCGGTCCGAACGGCCGGTGGTGTTCGCCGGCGGCGGGCTTCGGCGACAGGCTGAGCTGCGGCGCTTCGCCGACCTTCTCCAGGCACCGGTGTACCTCAACGACAACGCCCGGGGAGCACTGCCGCACGGACACCGACTGCTGGGCAACCGCCGCCGCTCTGTGGCCTTTGCCGACGCTGATCTGGTGCTGGCGCTCGGCGTGGATTGGGACTTTCGAACCGGATATGGACAGACAATCCACCCGGACGCACACGTAGTGCAGATAGACGCCGATCCCAGCAAGGTCGGTTGGAACCGACCGGCTCACACCGGGCTCACCGCCGA
>C687J29651_10000882_pt1 | contig 12628 bp, 10 predicted proteins | sample RifCSP13_1_FD_29651 | JGI IMG/M metagenome (IMG submission 29651) | reverse complement strand
ACGGCCTCGATCTCGGGGACCCAGGTTCGCGAGCACTACCTCAACCGCGGGCGGCCCCTGCCTAGTTGGTTCACCCGCGGGGAGGTGGCCGACATCCTGGCCGAGACGTATCCTCCGCGGCACCGCCAGGGGGTGTGCGTGTGGTTCACCGGCCTGAGCGGCGCGGGGAAATCCACGACGGCTGAAGTGCTCACGACTCTGCTCTTGGAACACGGCCGACAGGTGACCGTCCTGGACGGCGATGTGGTCCGAACCCACCTCTCCAAGGGACTGACTTTCAGCCGCGAGGACCGCGACACGAATATCCGGCGCATCGGCTTCGTCGCCTCCGAGATCGTGCGCCACGGGGGAGTCGTCTTGTGTGCTGCGGTCAGTCCATATCGTGCGACTCGCAACGACGTCCGCAACATGGTCGGGTCGGACCACTTCGTGGAAGTCTTCATGGATACCCCTCTGGAGGTGTGCGAATCGCGCGACACGAAGGGCATGTATGCCAAGGCGCGCCGAGGGGAGATCAAGGACTTCACCGGGATCGACGACCCCTACGAGGCGCCCGAGAATGCCGAGATCGTACTCGAAACGGTCCACAACGACCCGGAGTCCAACGCCCGGAGTATCGTCGAGTACCTGGCCTCACGCGGCTTCATCCGCGCCGAGGTGCCGGTGGCGGAGGCCTGAGGGCCCCTGCGGCGGTGTGGTCAGTGGAACCGACCGGACCACGGCCTTCCGAAGGCCCTAAGGCTTCTCTGTGGGCGGTCAGGCCTGATGAGCCCTCAATCCCATGACTGAGCTAGACAACCTGCCAACCCAAGAGTCCGTGGCGGCAAAGCGCTCCTCAACGATTCTTGGCCAGGTACGTCATCAGGTCGCCCGGTGGGTCTTCCGCGGACGAATCCGGCTCGGCGATGGAGGCGGGCTGGAACCGATAGCGCCGGAAGACTTGGCGGATATCCGCCGCCGCTTCCCTCGACCCAAGTTCTTCATCTTCGGGCATCCCCGCTCGGGAACCACCTTCCTGGCACGCCTGATCCGGATCCACCCCGAAGTCCACTGTAACTGGCAGATCCAATACTTCAGCAATCGGGGGCCGATCCCCTACTTCACTTCGCCGTCCTTCGACCACTGGCTCCGCAATTCGAGCAACCGCTGGGTGTCGGGATGGAATCCAACGGCGTTGATGTTGCGGGCCTGTTGTGATGTCATCCTGGAAAGGGAAGGGGAGAAGGCGGGGAAGGACGTCGTGGGCGACAAGTCTCCCAACGGAAACGGGGCCCAGGCGGTCCGATGGTTGGCGACCGTCTACCCGGACGCCCATCTGATCTACATCGTTCGGGATGGAAGAGACGCGGTTCTTTCCCGACGAGTCCAGGCCTTCATCGACCAACCTCAAAATCTGGGGTTCGCCGATCGAAGGGTGCGTCGGGCCTTTCTCCAAGACCCGCAGCCCTTCCTCGACCAGCGAAAGTCCATCTTCACCCCAGCCTGGCTTCAGAGGGCGGCCGGGAGATGGGCCAAGGACGTGGGCGAGAGCGTGGAGACCGGCCGAAGGCTCTTTGGCCGTCAATTCGCCGTTGTACGCTACGAGGACCTGCTTGCCGATCCTCACGCGGCGATGACTCGGCTGTGGCTGTTCCTAGGTGTTGGCGGCGCAGGCGGTGAGCTTCGAGGCGAGATCGCCCAAGAGTTCCAAAGAAATCCGGAAGCGGAGTGGCATCAGTCCTTCGGGTTCGACTTTGTCGGGAGCTTGCCGCGGGGGGTCCATGGGGGATGGCAAAGCCTCTTCACCCGGGCCGACCAAGAACTGTTCGAACGGGTCGCCGGAAAAGAACTTGAGGCCTGGGACTACCGCCAGAGTCCATGATCCCATTTCCTTGGCCAGTCGGGCGAGAACCTTGACGTGAAACCTCGCCTCTTTTGCTTCTCCGTCTCGGTATTTGTGGCAAGCGCTGGTTTCGCCGTGCCATTGAATGAGACGCGGGCAGTGGCGGCTGCGCGCCGGATAACTCCCCGCCTCATCCGAGAAGGTTATGCACTTCGACCCAGTGAGGCCGCCCTTTGATCGTCATTAGCGCCGGCATGCAGAAAGCGGCGAGCGCCTCCTGTTTCAACCTCACGAACGGGCTTCTCATGGCGGCCGGGTACGAAGACGTTCGAATTCTGCGCCGACGATTCGCATGGGGCTTCTTCATGTCCAAGGTCAACTGCAACGTCGGGCCGTTGCGGGCGTACAAGATGGCCTGGATGAGCCTTCCGCATTGGCTTGGACAATCCTTTGTCGTGAAGACGCATGAGCGGCCGAGCATTTGGGCGAGGCTCTGTATGCGGCTTGGCGCAGTCCGGGCGACCTATATCTACCGGGATCCCCGGGACGTTGCCGTATCGCTGTTCGAGCACGGCGAGAGGTTGCGCCGGGACTCCATGGATTCGCGGACGAGATTCGACCAGCTAGACACCCTCGACAAGGCGATCCGCTTCACCGGCACTCTGCTTCCCATCTGGAAGGAGTGGACCGAGCTCCCGGACGTTCTGGCTTTCAGGTTTGAGGACTATACGGCTGACATGATGCGCGCGGCGGACCGGCTCAACCTTCATCTGCGGCTGAAGCTGGATGAAGTCGCCTTCCGCCATGTCGTCAGTCGAATACAACCGGAGGGGATGAACCCGAGGGAAGCCTCCTCCTCCGTTCATATGCACTCGGGAAAGGCCGGCCGATGGCTGGCGAGGATGACCGATGCCCAGAAAGAATTGTGCCAGGAATTGTTCGGCCCGCACCTGCGCCGGATGGGTTACTGACCACGGTCACATGAATTCGGAGCGACGGCAGGCATGGTGAAGCAAGGAAGACGGAGAAGTCGACGGATGGCCGTTGCTCGGCCGGCTGTGGTCCCCAACTTGAGCGCGACCGTCGCCGCACCATGAGAGCACGGATCTCCTGGTTCACAGTGACGCTCGTCCTCCTCAGCCTGGCGGGTGTCGCTATGGAGCTGTACGCCATGCGAACAGGGCCGGGGATCCGGGGCGATTCCGTCCGCTATGTCATGGGTGCCCGGAATCTCTTGGCCGGGGACGGATTCTCCAGGTTATCCGGTGGCGGGGAGGTCTTCCCGGAGACAGGGTTCGCGCCCCTGTTGTCGTTCGTCCTCGCTGGGTTCGGGCTCGTTGGCGCTGACATGTACGCCGGGGCGCGGATCTTGAACGCCCTGTTGTTCGGCGGAAGCATCTTCCTTGTGGGGACCTTGACTGCCACTGCTTCCCGTTCCTGTTGGGCCGGGCTGTTGGCGTGCGCGCTCGTGGCTCTGGCGCCGAACATAGTCAGGTGGCATGCCTGGCTGATGAGTGAAGCTCTCTTCATCTTCCTCACCCTGCTATCTCTCTACGCTCTCGTCGATCACATCCGCACCGGGCGGACGGGCCCATTGTATGTCAGCGCGCTGGCCGCCGGGATGGCCGGCCTCGCCCGCTATGTGGGCGTCAGTCTGATTCCGGTCGGCGGCTTGGGCATACTTCTGTGGGGTGCTGGTTCACGTCGTGAGCGGCTCGGTCGGGCCGGGCTGTTCTGCGTTCTGGCGGCGGCTCCCTTTGTGCTGTGGATGGTTCGCAACCAAACGGTGGGCGGAGAGGGATTGGCAAATCGTGAGCTGCGCTTCCATGGCTTTCGGCCCGAGGCGTTGCGGGTCTTCCTGTTCGAACCGACGGTCTGGGTTGTGCCGAGGATCCTTGTCTTGTCCAGGCCGGTGCGAGGTGCTCTTGCGCTGATACTCCTGGGTGTCGGGCCGGTCATCTTCCTGCGAGGAGCTTTGCGGGCGGGTTCGCTGAGGGAAGCGGGCCGGCAGGATGAAGGGGCCGTCCTACCCTGGCTCCTTTTCATCCTCATTCCGTGCTACGTCGGAATCCTCATTGTCAACTCGCTCTTCCTCGACGCCGGCACCACGTACGACGGCATCTTGCGCTACCTGGCGCCGCTCTTCGTCCTCGTCGTGATGCTCGAGCTGAGCGTGGTCCCTCGCATGATCGTCCCCGGGCGCGCTCGTCGCCCTCTGGCCGCTGCGGCGGGAGTCTGGCTGGCGGCGGTTCTGGTCACAAATTCCCTCGAGACCTGGACCGTGATCCGCCAATCGACTTATGAGACAGGGTTCAGCCGGATCCGGAATGAATGGTTCGACCTCGCCGCCGTGCTGGAGGGCGCACCCAGGATCATCACCGACAACCCCGAGATGGTCTACTACCTCATTGATCGCCCGGCCTACATGATGCCCATCAAGTTCGACCTGTACCAGCAAGCCTTCCGCGAGGACTACAAGCAGCAGATCGAGCTGGCGCGTGACAGGCTGGAGGCGGGTGCGGTTCTGGTTGTCTTTGGTGAGCCATCGAAGGATGAGGCCGAGGCCCTTCACTTGCTGGAGGCCGTTCCGCTCCAAACGTACGACGAAGCGGTAGTGTACGGCTATCCTGGTTGATGCGACAGAAAGAATCCGCTTGCCTCCCGACCAGATGAACCCTTGAACGGCTCGGACCCTGTACGCATTCTTTACCTCGCGGGCTGGGGCCGTAGCGGGAGCACCATCCTGGGGGCTCTGGTAGGGCAGGCGGAGGGGTGTTTCTTTGGGGGGGAACTGTGGTATCTAGGCCAGCGGGGGTGGGCGCAGAATTACCTCTGCGGCTGCGGCAAACCGTTCCGAGAGTGCGAAGTGTGGTCCGAAGTAACATCCAGGCTCCGAAAGGAGCTCGGTGACTCCGCACTGACGCTGCTCGAAGCTCTCCCCGGTTCGACCTTGCGAACAAGGTCCTTGCTGATGCAGGTTCTGTTCGGTCGGATGGGGATTCCGAGCGGGCTTGAGCGGAGAACCCTCGATGTGTTGGAAAAGCTCTATCGTGAGATCGCTGCGGTCTCCGCAGCGTCCGTCATCATCGACACTTCGAAGGCCCCCATGTACGGCATGCTGCTGGAGAAGATCCCTTCCGTACAGCTCTCCGTGGTCCATCTGGTGCGGGATCCCCGCGGCACCGGCTATTCGATGAGAAAGCGAAAATACGACCCTGCCGGCAGACGATACCTGCCCCGCGCCGGCGCGCTTCAGAATGGGGTCCTGTGGCTGACGTGGAATCTGGCTGCCGAGGTTCTCTGGAACCGGCGAGGATCGAAGACACGCTATCTGCGAGTTCGATACGAAGACTTTGCACGAAACCCTGACAAGGGCCTCCGTACCGTGCTGGATTTCCTGGGCCTGCAATCCGACCTCCACCTCATCTCCGGCCCGGCAGACGTCACCCTCCGTGCAACCCACTCCGTCTCGGGGAACCCGGATCGCATGAAGACAGAGTCCATTGAGATAAAGATCGATGATGAGTGGAGATCGAGGATGGCATGGCACCAGAAAGGGCAGGCCGTCCTGCTCACCTGGCCCCTGCTCCTTCGATATAGCTATCGGCTGTGGGCATAAGCGCTGCCGTCCGACCCTCTGCCATCGGAGGGGTGTATGCCCGGGCAAGGCGAGACCGATCGCCTGCGACGGTCACGTGGAGGCACGCTTGCGGCCGACTCGCTTAGACGCCCCGTCGAAAGCCCCATGAGGGAGCCCGGCGGAATTGGCGACTTTCTTGACCCCGGGCGGCAAAGCGTCTCGTCCCCTCCGATCGACGGAGTGGCATGTCCTACCCGCTCTTCTCAACCTCGTCCGGCTTGACGGCGATCCAGCCGGAGTAATGCCCGGTGAAGGAGGCCAGCGGCGTGTTCGAAAGCACCTCCAGGGAGAGCGTCAGCTTTTCGGCGAACCGGACAAGAGCGGGGATCGGTCTCCGTTCCAGTGCGCCGATCAAACGAATGGTGGGGTACCGAATCGCGTGGCCCATATGGAATTCCCGCTGGACGGCGAAACCTGTCTCTGTCAGCAGGTCGGACCCCTCTTGGCGGGACAAGGTTTGCCCGAGCGGGAATGAATCGGATCGCAACCGACGCACGATCGACAGGGGCAACCGCGCCCGCAATGCGACCTCCGGATTCGCTGGATTGTCGAGAGAGAGAAGGAGAATCCCTCCCGGGAGGAGCAGACGGTAGATCCCGGCGAGGGCGAGTCGGATCTCCTCTCGACTTGCCAGGTGATCCAGAGTGGATAGGGAAAGGACCGCCGAGCAGCTGTCATGCCGGAACGGCGGATGGCGGATGTCCCCCACGACGCAACCGAGGCCCGGATCCTCGCTGCCGATTCGAACGAAAGCGGAGACGGCGATCGCGCGATCGATATCCAGGCCAATGAATCGAAGCTGAGCGGGCAGATCGAAGGCGTGGTGATACGATCCGCTGGCTTCATCGAAGAGGTCCGTCTTGAGGGCGGGCCCGGATGGAGCGGAGCGGAAGGCGATTTGAATCCAATCTCGGATGATGGCTTGATGAACACGCCACCAACCATGCGAACGAGGCCGTATCGGGTTAACCGGGGACCTTCCTGTCACGATGGATCTCTACAGGCTGGGGTGGATTGGCTGATCGGGAAGACCTGCAGAGTCCCGTGAACCTCGGGGTGGGCGGCTGCGGCGCCCCGTGCGACCGGATAGCGAGCCCGTGCGTCGGGCCGTTGCCTTACCGATCGTCCGTGTCTTGCCATGAGAGGCGTTTCCGTAGTGCGCGCCTCGCCAGCGCCCGAAACAAGGACGCCGGCACGAGCCCGGCGCGATAGAGGGCCATCCCGAACTCGAAGGGGCGAGCCAGCGGAGATCTCGTCGACCGGGACATTTCCTCGAATCGGCGCATCGCCAGCGCCTCGGCGACTGGCCGCAGCGGGACTCCTTCTCGACGCGCCCTGGCCAAGAGCCGATCGACGTGCGTTTCTGAGTGCGCCCGCAAGGTCCGATCGATTTCAGTCGGCGCGACCGAGGCGAACTCGAGGACGGCACCAAGCACCCCGCCGCAGTTGGCGACGAAATCAGGGATGACGAGCACATTCCGCTCTGCCAGGCTGGCTTCGGCGTCTTCGGTCAGCGCATTGTTTGCCCCGGAACAGACCATCCGTGCCGTGACATCCTGTTGACTCGACCGGTCGATGGTGTGGTAGCCAGCGCACGGAAACAGTACGTCGACGGGCAACGTGGGCAGCACTTCTGAGGGAACGGCCCTTGCGCTGGGATACTGTTCCACAACTCGGCTGCCGAGATCGGGGACGGCCTGCGTCAGCCAGCTGATGTCCAGCCCCGAGGGATCATAGATGGCGCCGCGTGAAGTAGATACGGCGACGACCCGCACCTGGGCAGTCGCCAGCAGACTCGCCAGAGCCGAGCCGACTTTGCCGAATCCCTCGATGGCCGCGCGGGCGCCCCCAAGACTCTCGCCGACGAAACTCCAGGCCCGAGCCGCGCTGTGGAACGTCGTCAGGGCAGTGTAGTAACCCGAGCGTGATACCTTGAGCTGGCGCGGGGAAACTCGGACACCGGCCTGCTCCAAGACCAGGCGGATGTCATGGATGTCCGTCCCCATGTCCGGCGCGGGGACGTAGGCCCGACTGCGCAGCAGCGGCCGAGCAGCCTGCGCGAATTGGGCAAGGTGTTGCTGGCGATGGGATGGCGATTCCTCGGGGTCACCGCGGATCCCGGCCTTGGCCCCGCCGAAGGGTTGGCGGAGATAGCCGTACTTGAGCGTCATCGTTCGCGCCAAAGCGCGCAGCTCGGCCTCATCGACGGTGGGGGAAATCCTCAACCCGCCGTGGGAGCGAGACCGGAGACGGCTGTCGAGGGCGATCCATCCAACCGGCTGGCCGCCAAGGGAGAGGGTGTGGACAAGGGGGAGGTCTCCGGCCGACCCATCCAACCCACGCTCAGACGCGCCGCTCTCGCCGCTATGACGGCGCTCGGCCTTGTTTGTCAAGGGAAAGTTCATCCTCCTGTCGAATGCTCTAACGGCGCGGACAACTCCAACGCGATGCGATGAGATGGAGGCGTTAGATCGACGCCAGGTGAGCCTCCTTCGCGTCTCATTCGCGATAGTATAGTGGACGGCCCGGTGAACCTGTGGCCGGGTGGGCTTGGTGAAGCGGGGATGATCTGGTGCGGGACGTATTGCCAGGCAAGGAGATCGAGGACCGCCCGCTCGCGGGATTGAACTCCCAAGGCCATCAGCCGACTGGCCGACAGGAACCCCGTCAATCGGCAAGGGTCTGCATACAGAGATGGTCTGCAGTCGGTGCCTCATCCCGCCGATGCCCTCGCTGGGGAGGTCCCTGGAGAGCCGCTTGAGCTTCTCTTCCTTGAATGGAAAGGGGATGCGTGGATGAGACGAGCCTCCCAAGGCGTCCATGCCGGTCGGCATCGCCCGCGGGCGACGACAGTGTGGCTCTACCTACGGAGAGAATGGCTACCGCACCGCACCGGCCTCCGGGAAACGCTTTCCTCCCTCAGGCTGGAAATCATGCGAGTTTTCTACCGGCTCCAGGGCAAGGTTCTGGTGCATTTTCTTCATGTCGGAAAGACAGGAGGTTCCGCTGTCAAGCACACATTGAAGCATTACCACCCTCGCGGCCGCGTGGCGGTCTTCTTGCACGGCCACAAGGTAACCTTAAGGGACATACCCGAGGGCGAAGGCGTGATCTTCTTCTTGCGAGACCCCATCTCAAGGTTCATCAGCTCGTTCTATAGCAGACAACGCGAAGGCCGGCCCAGATACATCATGCCTTGGACGGTGGAGGAACGCGAGGCCTTTGAGTACTTCCGCACTCCTGGGCAGTTGGCGGAGGGTATTTCCTCTGCGAACCTCGAAGAGCGGGATAGGGCTCACAAGGCAATGCGTTCTATCCAGCATGTGAGGTCCTCGTATTGGGATTGGTTCGAGGGCGAGGACTACTTTAGATCAAGGCTGCCAGATATCTTCTTCATCGGATTTCAGGAGCGCCTGACAGAGGACTTTCTGATTCTCCGATCGAAACTTGAGTTGCCTGACCATGCGGAATTGCCTGACGACGAAATCATTTCACACAGGAGCCCCCCGGGGCTGGACAAGACCCTTCGGGACCAAGCCATCGAAAACCTGAAGAAATGGTACGAAAAGGATTTCGAGTTCGTCCGACTATGCGAGGAAGTCCTCCAGCAGCGTTCAGCTCTTCGGACAGAGCAGCCAGTTACTCTTCCACTTTAGGTGGCATTGGGCGGCTCATTCCAGTCGGGTTTGGCGAAAGTCTTCCCTTCGTGACCCTGGCTAAGGCGAGAAGTGTTGATATGGTGACCGCGTGAGACAGAGAAACAGCGCATCCCATGCCGCAAGCGTAGCGCGCGGACCCCTCAGGGCACGTGCCCCTGGCCCGTCCTGTCCGGGGGCGGATTCAATTTCCGAACGATCCCTCGCTTGGGAGGGTACCGACGATGGATGAGGCACTGCCCAGCGATGTCCAAGTGCTGGCGCAAGGGACAGGGATCGCCTTGCCGGGGCAAGTCTTCGGGCGAGTCATCACCTTCGTTGGTCTCACTATCCTGGCCCGATGGCTGGGCCCTCCGGCGTTTGGCTTGTATGCCATCGGCTGGACCATGCTCAAAGTCGGGTCAACGGTCGCCTCCTTCGGACTCCCGGTGGGGGTAGTGCGCCTGGGCTCGCAGGAGCGAGGGAGGAATCCTGCTCGATTTCGCGGAGTGGTCTTGCAGTCGCTCGGTTCCGCACTTGGGATCGGGGCGCTGCTCGGTCTCGGGCTCTATCTGGCAGCCCCCTGGCTTGCAGGTACTGTATTCAATAACCCGAATCTGGTTGTGGTCCTTCGCCTGTTCGCACCGGCCATGGCCCTGGCGGCAGGCCTTCATGTTGCCGCCGCCGCGACGCGGATCACCCAAAAGGTCCACTTCTCCATCCTGGCAACGGAGCTGATGCAGCCCGGCCTCTATCTGATTCTCTCCGTAGCCGCCTTGGTCTTTGGTGGAGGACTCCAAGGGGCGATCCTGGCGGCATTGACATCTTACGCGGTGGCCTTCCTGGCCGCCGTCGTGTTCATGGTCCGACTCTTCCCGGAAGTGAAGGCGGTCAGGTCAGGGGTCGAGTCTGCCCTCGGTAAATTGCTGCCGATCGCGATCCCGGTGTCGCTGGCGGTGACATTTGCCACCGTGACGGTTTGGGTTGACCGATTGATCATCGGAGCTTTTCGCCCGATGGCGTCGGTCGGCGTCTATCAGGCCGTTTCTCAGGCGTCGACTCTCTTCGCCGTGATCCTGGCATCCGTCAGCTTGACATTTGGGCCGATGGTCGCCAATCTCTCGCTTGACAGGGATCGCTCCCGGATGCTCGAGCTCTTCCGCGTCAGCACGAAATGGACGGTCTACATCAGCCTGCCCATCCTGCTCGTTGTGTGGTTCGCTGCCCCTGAGATCGTCCGCGCCCTTTATGGACCGGCCTACGTCCTGGGAGCGCAAGCGCTGGTCTTGCTGACCGTAGGCCAAATTCTTAACGCCGCCACCGGACCCACCGGCCCCTTCCTCAATATGACGGGACACCATCTCACTTGGTTTCGACTCTCCGGGCTGGCGTTGATCACGAACGTCATCCTCGGGCTCACGCTCGTGCCTCGCTGGGGACTGGAAGGTGCCGCAGTATCCACCGCCATCAGTCTGGGGAGCTTGTCCCTGGCGAGCCTCGTGGCCTCCAAGAGGATTCTGGGCGCGTGGCCGTACGATCGAAGATTCACGAAGGTGCTTGTTGCCGCGCTGGCCACTGTCGCCTTTCTCGGGATTATGGAGGCCGTCCTACCCTTGCACGGCGCGCTCAAGGTGGCGCTGATGGCGGCGGGAGCGTTGGCCGTCTTTACGGGGGTCGTCGGAGGGCTGGGGTTGGATCCTGAGGACCGGGCGTTCTTCCGGACGGTCGGACAGGTCGTCGGCCTGGGGGCGGAGGCAAGTCGGCGGCCGACGTTGAATCGAGCGCAAGTGAAAACTTGGACGGGCGACGCTGCCAACTCATCAAAGCGTCCACCCTCGGGAGACAGTGGCCAGTCCGACGGGTCTTTGACATGAACAGCGCTCGAGCGGATCGACTCAGTGTGCTCTACATTGCCGGGGCTGGACGTAGCGGCTCGACGATCTTGGAGAGGATCCTCGGCAACGCTGCTGGTTTCGTTTCCGTCGGGGAAGTCCGCTTCTTCTGGGAGTACATGGCTGCCGGGGACCGGCTCTGTGGCTGCGGAGAACGTCTCGGCGAGTGCCAGTTCTGGAGAGGCGTCAACCAAGCCCTTGGGCTGACCGGAGCCATGATCGGAGATCTCGCCCGCGTCGCCCGATCACTGGATCGCACACGGAACGCCCCTTTCCTGGCGACAGGAATCCCCGCCTCCAGGCAATTCCCTCGCGGTTTCATCGAATCGACCAGGCGTCTGTACCAGGCGATTGGCGATGTGGCCGGGGTCCCGCTCATCGTTGACTCGTCGAAAGTCCCTTCCCACTTGCACTTACTGCTTCGAATCCAAGCTTCAGAAGTTCGCGTTCTGCATCTGGTGCGGGATCCTCGGGCTTATGTCTACTCGGAGACCCGCCGACGCAAGTTCGCTCCGCGAGTCGGCGGCCTTTCGGAAGTGATGCGAAGACGCCCGACAGGGCCTGCCGCCATGACCTGGGTCGCGGAGAACACCCTCTGTCGACACTGGGGCCGCAAGGCGGCCGCATACTCGCTGATAAAGTACGAATCGTTCGCGGCCGACCCCGACGGGGCGCTCGAGCGAGCCTTTCGGAATGTCGGTTTGCCCCGTGGGGACTGGCAACCGCTCGGCGGATCTCGTTTCGTGGTGCAGCCTACCCACAGCGTCGGCGGCAACCCCTTACGATTCGACAGGGGACCGATCACGGTCGCCGAGGATAAGGCATGGATGACCGAGATGCCGAAGACTACCCGAGGAATGCTGGGGCTTGCGTTGTGGCCGTGGCTGTCCCACTACGGCTACGGCAGGTAGCCTTGCCCAGGCTCAGGCGGGGTCAACAAGGGGTTCGCAGGTGGATCGACCCCCGCTGACGCCAGGACCTGGGCGTCCTCCGAGGGCAACCGTCCTCGGCGTTCGAATCGATGCCCTCCGCTCAGGCGAGCTGACAGATGCTGTATCGCGGCTTGTGCGTGAACACGCTCATGTGCTGGTCCTGAACGTCAATGTCCATGGCTTGAACCTTGCCTATGAGAATCCCTGGCTGCGCGACTTCTTCAACAGGGCGGAATGGGTGTTCCCGGATGGCGAAGGAGTCGTCCTTGCCGCCAGGTTTCTCGGCCAGCGGCTGCCCGCGCGGATCACCTTTGCGGATTGGATATGGGACTTGGCCGAACGGGCCGAGCGCGAACGGTACTCCCTCTACTTCCTTGGAGCCAAGCCGCAGGTAGCGGAGGCAGCTGCCCAGAGGTTGCGAGACCTGTTCCCGCAGCTCGACATCTTCGGGATCCGCGACGGGTACTTCGACAAACGTCGTTCGAGTGACGGGAACCGGCAGGTCGTGGAGGAGATCAATCGCCTCCGGCCGGACATCCTTCTGGTCGGGCTCGGCATGCCCTTGCAGGAGAAGTGGTTGATGGATAACTGGAGCGACCTGGATGTGAAAGTTGCTCTGGCGGTCGGGGGAATGTTCGATTTTGTCTCCGGACGTCTTCGGCGGGCCCCGAAATGGATGCAGCGGGCGGGGTTGGAATGGCTCGCTC
>C687J29651_10000881_pt1 | contig 12643 bp, 10 predicted proteins | sample RifCSP13_1_FD_29651 | JGI IMG/M metagenome (IMG submission 29651) | reverse complement strand
AAGATCCCGTCGGCGATTTCGTTGACTGCATCGGCCGCTAGTTCTGACGCGCCGATCGCATCTGCCGCGATCGCATCCGCATCGATTGCTGCTGACGCGATAGCGGTAGCGTCAATAGCTCCCGCTGCAAACGTCGCGGCGTCGATGGCCCCATTCGCAATCGCGGCGGCATCGATGGCCCCGGCTGCGAAAGTCGCGGCATCGATGGCCCCGTTTGCAATCGCGGCCGCGTCAATCGCGCCAGCCGCGAAGGTGGCCGCGTCGATCGCACCATTAGCGATCGCTGCGGCATCGATGGCTCCTGCCGCAAAGGTAGCGGAATCAATCGCACCGTTCGCGATTTCCGAAGCTCCAATCGCATCTGCGGCAATGGCATCCGCGTCAATAGCAGCAGTGGCAATCGAGGCTGCCGTGATCACATCGTTCTGGAGCGCGCCGACGTTGGAATCCACTCGGCCCGAAATCAGCGCATTCGGAGTCACAAGACCAGTCACCAGCCCGATCCAGCTCCGGACATCGACCCCGGCGTTGGGAAGAATCTCGTAGGTGATGCCCGCGCCAATCGAGGCCGTAGCCGCGGGCGCGAAGGTTGCGGTATCCGTTGCGGAATCGAAGTCAGTGACGAGCCGGACCTGGTTTGCCACCGCGCCAGACGTAAACAGTACCCAAGCCCCGTTGAATACATCGTCCGCCTGGGTGAGCGCGGCATCGACCAAGGTGGTCGTTGTGCCACCAGCATCCGAGGTCCCGGTCACGAGGGCTCGGAGTTCGGTCGTCACGTCAGCCGCCAGCGCATCGGCATCGATGGCATTCGAGGCAATAGCCGCGGCATCGATAGCGCCCGCCGCGAAGGTTGCCGCGTCAATGGCTCCGTTGGCAATTGCTGCCGCATCGATGGCCCCGGCGGCAAAGGTTGCGGCATCAATGGCAGCATTGGCAATGGCCGCAGCGTCAATCGCGCCAGCTGTAAAGGCCGCAGCCGTGATAGCGCCAGCCTGAAATGAACCTACCTCAACCCCGAAGGCCGCATCGACATCTATGGATCGCCCTGAGACTGTGGGGAAGGCCAGATCAAGGAGCTGGCGAGTTGCCGTGTACATCACGTTGACTGCGGTCTTGGCGTTGGTCGTAGTCGTCTTGGTGATGGTCGAGATGATGTCGCCTGTCATCTCGGCAGCAGTTAGCAGCAGTTTGTAAACGCCGCTTGTTCCGACTTCGGTGGCCTCGTTCGTGGCATCGTTGAAGCCCGCCGCATCAATGTCTACTTCAGAATCCAGCGCCGCGGCGGCAGTCACCAAATCTCCATCATTGTCATAGATTGGAAAAGTTACTGTGAACGCCGCAGCTCTTTTGCTAGGCCAATCTGCGATGGCTGCACCCTCCTAGGTCGGCCAATTTACCGTTATAATAACGGTTATGCCTCGACCCATTAGTTTCTGTTCGGTACCAGACTGTGGTCGAAGATGCCACGGCCAAGGTCTTTGCGAGAAACATTATGCCCGAAAGCGATTATATGGCAAGATCTATCTTCATGAAGCCGAAGAGATACATGTCCAAGAAATTGCAAAACTTCCGTATGGGCATACATGGCACGAGTGGATGATCTGGGCCGCTGGTTTTTTTGATGGTGACGGTTCCGTTTCTATTTTTCGGCAAAGCGCTGGGTATCTCCATCTCAAGATTTCAGTGGCTCAAGTTAAGAAAGAACCTGTCGAAATTCTGTATGTCCTGTTCGGTGGTGGTTTGCGCTTGCATAGACGAGAACCATCCTCACGTTACCAGCCTACTTGGAATTGGTATGCCACGGGAGCCAAAGCTCTGAGAGCTCTCAAACAGATGGTCCCTTGGATGGTAGGCAAACGCGAACAGGCGAGGCTCGCAATTGAGTTTCAGGAGAACATGAGGCATAGAGGTCCTGATTCATACGACAAAGAAGAACAAGCACGTCGTTCTAGGTATCGTGAACGCATCCGAGCATTGAACAGTCGCATCTCACCTTTCTAACCAAACAGATCGCGCAATCGACCCATCAGATTCTTGTCAGGCTTCGGCAGATCTTCCTCCGGGACTTTCACTTCTCGCAGCCATTTCTGTTCCTCGGTCGGTTCCATGCTGATGACCAATGAGGGCCGAAGCCCACTCACCCGCACCCGATCCTTCGGGCTGATCGCCAGATTCGCCTGCGAGGTCCCCTGCCGTACATCATATTTGACTTTGAGGAAAATGTCATCTGCCTCGTCGCCCGGAGGCGTCTCCTCGATCCCGATCAGCTGGGCGACGAAGTGGCCTTTTCGCTTGTGGTGGATGGAGTACACCTGCCCGATTTTGAGTTCCTTGGTGACTGGCATTAGTTCCATCCTCCAGGGCGGTCCCGCCGGCCCGAGCCGGTAGGAATGCCCTGCGTCCTGACTTGTACGGGCTGGCCCGGCGGCGGCGGCACGAACGGGCCTGGAAAGACAAAGCGGGACCGAGATTGAGCACCAGACCGATACCGATAGACATCCCGCCGCAGCGGATCTCTCGAACCGTTAGCCACCGATCTCCTCGAAGTACACAACCCCGTCCATCGTGACCGAATCGGCGGGAGCGACCTGCAGCTCAATGACGAGCCGGCCGGAAGGAGAGATCACGGGCCGGGTTTCGGGCGTCCACCATTGGACGTATCCCGCCCGGACGTTGAAAGAGGCGGCATGGATCTGAGTGCCCTCCGTTCCCTGAGTGGTGTTGTTGGCCTCAACAGTCCCCCCGAAGGCCGCGTCACCGACTTCCATCGGGGCCGCGGTAGGAGTGGAACCGGCCGATCCGCTGGTAGAAGCTCGATGAACGAGCAGGATCAGCTGCTCATCCGCCGCGTCGCCAAACTCCGAACTTTGTGAGATCTCGAACCCGTGGACGACCACCGCCGCATCAGCGGGCGCATTGATCTCAAACAAATCCTGAGCCACGGTGACTGCAACCTGATCGAACGTGGCGCTGTACATTCTGCCCATGATCTATCTCCTCAAAAGAACGTTTCTACGGACCATTCGCTGCCGACTCCAGATCGCATCCGATTTGCCTTCTTGAAACTCGGCCTCGATCATGTAACCGTCAAGACGAGGATCCGGATTCGCATCTGAACTATAGCACCGCGCCAGCGAATTGTTAAAGGCGGTGACGGTCCAGGCTCCGCCTCCGGGGATGGCCGCGTATTGTTTCCTCACGTACAAGATGGACTCGGATCCGATCGTCGCGTTCCGAACGTCATCTTGAGTTCCGCCATTATTGTCCCGATAGGCGATCCGAAGGTTATTGGCCTGCACGGCCGCGGCATGAAAAGCGGCTATGAATTCCACGCTCCTCGGCGCAATAGTCGGCGTGCTAATGCCGGGTGCAGGACCGAACACGACCTCCACATAATCGGTGGCATTTGGCGGTGCCGTGAGATTGATCCAGTCGTTGAGAGCAGACTCCAGAGGAATATCATCGACCAGCAGATAGGCATCCGTCGTCGCGTTCGTGATGTCGGTGCCGGTCAAGGTACGTTCAAAGTCATCAGCACCTGCGATGTTGTGCGTACCGTCCGAGGTCGGAACGAAATGATGGACGAAACCAGCACCGATCGGATAATCACCGGGCGTATTGCTTCTAATGAAGTCATCGAAATAAATATCGTAAGTATGACTAACGCCCGTGCCAGATCCGAAATTAACTTGACTTATGCTGCCAGCAGCCAATGCCAAGCTATTCTGTCCACAGGCTACTCCATTAACTTGGACATCTGTTAGCCTCGGGTTAGCTGTGGGATCAACTCTTACGTCTACTCGATACCATACTCCCGTCGTAACTCCTATTCCAGAGGCACCGAAAGCCGGAGTCGTTATATTGTTTCCGGCATAAATGGATGAGTCTGAGTTTTTGAACGCGACCCCGCAATTTCCTCCCCCACCAACTCCTTCATAACTCAGCATACAATTTGCAGCTGGAAGGGTCGCGAATCGAATATAGAACCGCCATGCTATTGGATTGGCTGTTGAGCCACTAATTCCCAATAAATTACCGAGTCCTGCCGTTGGATTGAGGCGCATTGATCGGCTTCCGCTACGAACTGTTGTGGTGTCGAAACTCGCATTACTGCTACCCGTGAAATGGCCGGCCACTGCAATGATGCCGCATTCAAAACCACAACAAACTACGGGAGTCGTCATTTATTGCTCAATCATGTCGGCCTAAGTCTTATGGTGTCATCGTCACATCTCGAAAGAAAATGCTCGTCGCATTCAACGTAAAGCCACGCAGTTCGATCTCTGCGCCGATCGCGATCAGTCCACCTTTAACATCCACGTCGCAAGTCAAAATGTAGGGTGAGCCCTCTCGATTCCAAAAGGCTCCGCCGCCCGTGTATTTGCCGCACACCTTCGTACCGGGCCGAGGAGTGATTGTCGGAGTCAACGTTGGCACAGGAGTTATGGAAGCAGTAGGAGATGGGCCAGGTGTTGGAGTGGGCGGAAGTTCGCCCGTCAGCGCGGCAAACAGATCCACCAATCCGTACCCATAGAATTTGTCTCGGCCGGGATCGCCAAGATCGACCGCAGTAGAACCCATTAGAGTCCGAGCCGAAATGTTGTCGAGGTTGAGATACGCCAAGACCACTGCCCCGGCTCCCGCGGCGTGCGGGGTCGCCATCGAGGTCCCTGACAAAGATCGATAACCCGAGGGATCGCACAAGCTACAGGAATACGTCGGGACGCTGCTTAAGTTCGAGACTCCGGGTGCCGCCAGTTCAACTTCCACCCCATAGGTTGAAAACGAGGCCCGGCGATCCTGGGAATCCGTCGCCGCGACCGCGATGACGCTTCCATAGCAGGCAGGACAGAGCACTCCCTCGGCTCCAGAATTTCCTGCCGCAGCAAAGATCAGTACGCCGTGGGTATAGGCATAGTCCACCGCGTCTCTCATGGTCTGGCTTCCGCCGGTTCCGCCGAGGCTCATGTTGATCACGTCGGCCCCGTTATCTGTCGCCCAGATATTTCCCTGGGCGACCCCATCCCAAGTCCCGCTCCCGCCAGAATTGAGAACCTTGACCGGCTGGATCTTGCAGCTCCAGCATGTCCCGGCCACGCCGATCCCGTTATTCGTGACGGCCGTGGCGATGCCGGCGACATGCGTCCCGTGGCCGTGGTCATCCGCGGGATCGGGATCATTGTTCACGAAATCGAATCCGGCCACGCATTTCCCAGCTAAGTCCTCATGATCACATGCCACACCAGTGTCGATGATTGAGATCACGATAGTGTCCGATCCAGTGGAAAGATCCCAGGCCTGCGGAGCCTTGATCCGCCCCGGTCCATATTGTTGCCGGTAAAGCGGATCATCTGGGATCGTCTCAATCGCGTGAACCAATCCATTCACTTCAGCATAGACCACAGGCGATGTGGATTCCAGCTGATCGATGACCGCGAGTTCCTCGCCCTCACGAACTCCAGCAACCGTCACATCGATTTCCGGGATCTCCGACTGATACCAGGCCCCGAACTGTTTGAGATGGGCGTCCCGGGCCTGGACCGGCAGGCCGGCCTTGAAGCGGACAAGGATCTGGCCCGGCGCAAACTCCGGACTCGGCTGATCGGCCTGGGCCGGAAATCCGATGAAGGCAATCGCAATCAGAACGAAGAGTACGGCGATCCATTTCTTGGACATCTCAGGGCATCCTTTCCAGTCTCACGATCTTCCCGTTCTCATAGATGACTTTGGAATCTTCGGTCCGGCCCGAGGCCATGACTTTCCGAATGACGGTAGGCCGGTCCTTGCGGTTGCGCTTGAGGATCGTTTGCTCGACCACGGTGATGTCGGCGGCGATCTCTTCGACCGAACGTTGCGTCGTTCGCTGGGTTTCCATATCCTTGAGCGCGGCGGCGAGGCTCCCGACCGCCAAGTCCATCGCCTCGCTCCGCTTGTATCCCTCGGCTTCGAGACCTTTCATGCGGGCATCGAAGACCTGCTCCAGCTCGATCAGTCCAGCCTGGAACAGCTCGGCGCTTTCCTGAACCGTACTTCGCAAGCCGGCAATCAGCGGGGCTTGTGCGATCTCTCTCGCGCTCTGCTGCAGATACTCCTTCAGAAGCGGGGACTGCTCGGCTCGCGTCAATAGCTGGCGGAACATTGCCTTCTCGGTATCGGGAGGGGCCTCGGCCTTGGGAGTCGCGAGCGGCTCGACCGGCGCGGTGTCCTCGGAAGGCTTCTCTTCTCCCTCGACCGTTTCTTCGGGAGTGACGTCCCCTTCACCGATCGCCTCCAGATACTCGGGCTTGAGATCTCCGTCGTCGGCCGCGATTTGCCGGGCGATCACCGGCGAGATCTCCAGGCTCTCAATCTGAATCTTGCGGGTCTCGGCTCGAGTCTTCTTGACCAAGGCCTCCTCCTGCTCGGCCTGGATGTCCTGCTCTTGGAACCGGAAGGTCACCGTCCGCGGCATGACCCCGTGGAAGTTGAAGGCTTGCTCCAGCATCCGCATGAACGCGGCGGGACCTTTGCCGCGGGCTTTCATGTGCAGGACTTCGGACTGCTGGCCGGTCCCGATGTTGCCGGCAGGAAGCGGCGCGAAGTCCTGATAGTCCCGGCCGAAGCCGAGGGCGAGGCTTGAGATGTACCACTTGAGTTCGTGGTCGAAATCCAGGCCCTCGGGCAGCGACTTCAGTTCGAGCTTGGCGACCGAGACCTGAGTCCCGGGATCGAGCGAACCAACGATCAGCGGGCCGAGGTAACGGACCAGGCCCTGGTTATCGGCCTGCGCCTCCATGCGAGCTTGAACATCTTTGATGTCCTGAGATTTGACGCCGCCCAGAGCATAGATGGCCTCGGCGAACCGGCCGCCCGCCTTTTCGCCGCGATAGATCTCAATGTCACGCAGGATCTGAGCCGAACGCAGGACCCGGGTTATTGCTGAGTATTGAACGCCATACATGGACGTGATCGGGGCCGGGAATTCCGCCAGCGCGATGACCGAATGCCAGGGCATCTTGTGGCGAGTTCCCTTGATGTCGGTGTAGATGACCGGGAACTCTAGATCGCCCGTGCGCTGACAGCGAGCCGAGTCCAGATGGGCGATCCCGAGGATGGGCGCGGCTGGGGAATTGGCCTGCCGGACGATCTCGATGAAGGCCCCATTATCCTGAGTGTAGAGATCGAGCGAGACCTTGACGGCGAACTCGCGCCAGCCCCGGCCAAAGTCGGCTTGATTGAGCAGCTCGTGAACGACCTCGACCGTTCGATCCGGGCCGTCGAGCTCCCATTCGAGCGAGGCATTCGAAGTCGCGCAAGTGAAGACCGCGCCAGCCAGAAACGATTCGGTCGGCCAGAACTCGCGAAGCTCCATGTCCCGCTTGACGACGTTACGGCCCCAGGCCTCAAAGGTGTCCGCAATCGAGGCCATCCACAGCACAAAGGCATTGCCTCCGCCCGGCCCGACCTCCAGCGATACCGGAGGCTGCTGCACAGATCGAGTCAGCGTCCGTTGCGGGGGCGGCGGAGCCGGGGCGTTGACCGTTTTGGTCTGAACTGCATCAGCCAATCGAGTATTTCCTTACGATGTCCCAGCCGAAGCCGGTGCGCTTGCCTTCTGAAGTCAGCTCGACCGCGGCCTTGCCCCAGCGTTTGGCGATGAAGCGATGGATGAAGGCCGGGGCGTGCCAGATCGCGGCCGCGGCTCGAGACTTGTCAGGCGGCACGGTGTAGATCGTCTTTCCGGGCGTGCAGTCGAACGCGTGCTTGTACCGGTCCCCGACTTTCACCAGCTGACCCTGAATCCCGTGGCACAGAGCGCATTCTACAGCACGATAGGTCGTTTGGGCGGCGACGAGTTCCAAGATGGTCCCGCAGGTCGTGGGAGTTTCGGGTGTGATCGGATGCGGTGGCCAGCAGAACGGGCAGAGAATTTGCGCGGTGTCTTTGTCTCGGGAGATCCGGGGCGGGGCCCGGCGGGTGCCTTTGTTCGGTCCGAGCCGCTGCCGTTTTCCTATGCGTGTCATTAATGTTTTGGTCCAGAGTAAGAGACTGTGTGACCGCGATTACAGCCAGCACTTCACGCGACGGGGTATCCCGCTTCTTGGTGAGAGCCAATGTGAGCACGGTCGCACCCCACATTCAGCGGACGCTGCCACTGGCGACCTAGCAATCAGTATCGGCAGCGGTTGGTACGCCCTCACTGGTTTCCCGACACAGTCTCTCCTCTAGATCCATGTGACTGGCACTCATTTCATATAGTACAACGAAGCGGGTTACGCACGCAAGAAGTTGATCTATAATCAGGTTGCTCTCCAAGCGAAAGATCTTCCGGAGAGTGTTCCCTCCACAAGTGCCCTGGCCTCCCCCGCCGGGGCGCTGCTCTTAAAGATTCAGTCGCAGAGATTCGTAGGCCGCCATCGAAAGACAGACCGCTAGATCCACCTTCATCGAGTCCTCGCGCTTGACAATACGCAAACGTCGCCCGTCCTCGTCCAGTTTCTTGTCCGCGTTGTCGAGGTGTTCCCGCAGGTCCGAATTCCCATCATGCCACATCCGCTTTTCGAGAATGAGATCGAGCAATTGCCGGTCCGCCTGCAGCCGGCGCCCGGCCTGGCTGAAGTCGAAGGCCCACACGATATTCTCTTCGGCGAGGCCGCTCATCATGTCATGCAGCTGGTAGATGTCATAGGCGAGCATGATCACTTGGAACTCGCGACAGAGGCGGCGGATCTCCTCCCGCGGCTCATTGAAGTCGATCTTCTGGCCGGGCCGGGCCTGCCATTTGCGGACGTAGCGAACGAACAGCTGGTTCTGCCGGTACTTCGGGTCAGGGTGCCGAGTCACGCCGACCAGTCCGAAGCAATCTGAATATCCAGTCTGGCGCCCCACCGCCGCGTCCGCCGCCAGCACCATCGGCTCATTCTTGGTCAGAGCCGGGATCGAGGCTTTCAGCGCATCCCACCAGACCATTGACGGCAGGAACCGATCCGTCCCCTCCATCTCGATCTCTTCATCGGCTTCCAGCAGCAGCGCGGCCTCGGCATCGGTCAGGGTCTGGGCCCGCTTCTGCAAGAACTCGGGAGTGAGGTTATGGAGATTGCCGCGGGTCGGGAGCTTGAGCTTGAGTCGGTCCCGCTTGTACTCCAGCCGATCGTCGCGGGCCAAGGCTTCTTTGTCTTCGGGGATAGGCCCGGTGTAGCGCCACATCCAGGAGCCTTTCGGGAGCGGGGTCGTGGTGAACCAGACCTGCGGCTGATCGCCCAAGGGTCCCGGAATCCGCACTCGCCCGTCGATGACTTTGAGACCGCTATCCGATCCGTGGCGCCTTACCTCGTCCATGTGCCAGAAATTGATGTTCGGGCCCTCCCACGCCATGACATCGTTCTCGGTCATGCCGCCCAAATACCAGACCGCGCCAGTCTCCCAGACCAGCATGAAAGCCTTGGTCGGCTGCCAGTGCCGGGAGGCCATCCGGCGATGCGGGGCGATGACGAAATCCCAGGGCAGCCAGCGCCGCATCTCGGCCCAGAGGGATCGAGTAAAGTGCGGAAGATCGGGAGAGGTAATCGCACCCGAGCAGCCCCGGCGAGCTCGCTCAAGGTCCCGGATGATTCCCACAACCGTTTTCCCGCCCCCTTCTCCCCCAATCGCCCAGAGGTTCTTCTTGTCGTGGTTTTTCACCCACGCCAATTCCTCGGGGGAATGAGGCTCGTATCGCTTGCCGGTTTCGGAATTGCGGTATTCGGAAAGATCAGGCCAGCCGGGGATCGGGGTGTAGGGCCGGTCGTGATCCTCGTCAGGAAGCAGGCCGAGAAGGATTTGGGAGGCCAGCGATCTCCGCAAATCGTGTGACGATTCGGTTGAGGAGCCGGTTCTTGTCTTCTCTCGAAAGACCATCGAATTCTAGGATCTCCTGGCGATTGGCTTGGGTGATCTGATTGTAGAGCAAAACCGCGTCCTCGAAGACGATCTGCTCCCGCATCTTTTCCCGGCGTTTCATCTCGGTGTCCACCAGCCGGCGCTTGATTTCTTCGGCGTTGCCGATCCGCTCAAGCGTCGCCGCGACGGTCGCGGCCTGGCCGAGCATGGTCCCGATCCGCTGGCGATGATCGGCGACCGCCTCCTGATCGCCGCGCCCGGTCGCGTTCCAGAACTCTCGCCATTCGGCCCGTATGCGGCCGACGAGGCGAGTGGGGGCCTCGCCCTGATTGAGCGAGTCGTAGGCGTCCCGAACGATGGCCTCCTGGCCGGCGATGGACTCCGAGAGATTGAGCAGCTCGGGATTATTGAGCGCCTCGGCGAAGGCCGGGGCAAGGAACTTAGGCATGTACTTGGAGCGGGAGCCGTCTTTGAAGTTGGGATGGGCAGCCCCTTTGAGTGAGGCCCCTCCGTGGTGATAACAGACTTGCGCGCCCGACATTGCTGGGCGCTGGCATCGGTTTCCGGTTCTTTTGGATTTCGCTTTACATTGTGGCATGACAAGAGGAACTAGACTGATACGAGCTTCGGTTTGAGGCCCATCTGACTCAGTCGCTCGAGCGTGACGGCGACATAGGCGGGACTGATCTCGGAACCGTATACTCGCCTTCCAAGTTGTTCGCCCGCGATATATTGGCTACCACTACCAGCAAATGGCTCGGCACAAATATCTCCTGGACGAGAATGGTTGCGCATGGGTCGAGCGAATATCTCTGGTGGCTTTGCCGTTGGATGTCCAATCGCTCCGCGTTTTTCGCCCCACGCTATGTTCCAAACAGTATCCTGATTTCGCTCTGTGTACCATTCTGGTCGATGCCCTTGCCGCCAACCATAGAAACAGAGCTCATGCCGCCAATGATAGTCACCGCGTCCAAAGATGAACTGCTCTTTTACCCAAATAATTTGACGATGAATGATGAGATCAGCAGCAGCAGCAGCAGCAGCAGCAAAGTATCCTTGCGTCAACATAGGATGCCAAAGATACCAAGCAGTATTTTCTGTGAGATGAGGTATCCAAGCCCGAAAAGCAGTCTCAAGAAAAGTCTGCATTTCGATACCTAACAAATCGTCTTTCGTAATTGCCTCAATGTCATCTCGTTGAGCGGTGAAACCGATGTTTCCCGAGTTGGCACCGTATGGGGGATCGGTTGCGAACAGGACAGCCTTCTGTCCGTCCATGACTCGCTTAACGTCGCTAGACACAGTTGAGTCGCCACAGATCAGCCGATGTTCTCCGATCTTCCAGAGCTGACCAAGTTCAGTGCCCCACTTCTTTTGAAGTTCGGCAGCCCGGTCGATCTCGGGTTCAGGCGGTTCGGGACCGAGTAGTTCTGGCCGATATAACCGGATAAGTTGATCCACATCGTCTCGATCATAGCCCGTGCCGTCCAGATTACCATTCGACAAAGAGATCAGAGCATCGACCAGGCGCGGCTCATCCCAGCCTCCGAGTTCGACCAGGCGATTAAGTGCAATCGCGAGAGCTGCTTCCTCTCTTTTGGGGACCGTCACATAATCCACGGGGACAAGCCAACCGGATTCTCCACGGCGTACTCCCTTTGGAATCTTGCTACCTTCTGTTTTTAGTACCTGTAGCGCATCCAATCTTCCATGGCCTGCCAGCATGTGCCCACTGGTTTTATTGATGATGATACGGTCTACGAAGCCCCACCTTTTCAGGCTTTCGGTAATCGCCCCAATATCATGATCTTTGGCATTGCCTTCGAGTCTGACAAGCTTTTCCAGCGGAACCCATGCACTAGCTGGATTGCGTTCCAGCTCACCGATTTTATCATCCTGTGCTAACATTGTATCTGCCTTGAAATACAAGTCATGTCCGTTTTGTGGTCGTTCGATACAAGCCCGATCTCATGCGTGTATTTCATGCACTACCAAGGCTCAGTGGCAAGACCCATCCCAACGCCAAATCAAAATCGAGGCTCTTCGCTCTGCACAACCCCCGCTTTCAAGACCAAATTGTCTGGACTGTGGAATACCATTAAGGACACTTGGTGCAATTCGTTGTCCAAAATGCAATGCTATCTTCACTGCTCCACTCCGTTCTAGGCCAGGTCATACTGTAACCGCGGAGACTCGGAACCGGATACGCGAGGCAAATGCTAAGAAACACCAAGATCCAGAATGGCGGGCTTATTGGCTAGAGGCAGTCCGGACCCGGTCACGTCAAATATCATGGAAAGATAAACAGCTATCTGGTGCCCGTGAGAGAAGTCGTCGAATTCATTGGCGAGCAAATTCGGCTGCCGCCTCCCGTAAGCTCGCGCAATCTGACTCATGGCGTAGGAAGATGGCGGAAACTAATCCTTGTTGGCGTAAGGCCGAGAGACATCCTGCATGGCAAGGCGGCAAGACAAAAGCTCGTCAAACGGCGATGAACGAGTCGGCATATAGAGAATGGCGGTTGGCTGTGTTCCAGCGCGATGACTATACCTGCATGGACTGCGGACACAGGGGAGGATTCCTGCATGCACACCATATCCAACTCTGGTCCAAAGCCCCTGATCTTCGTTTTACCGTCTCCAACGGCCAAACGCTCTGCCGAAGTTGTCACTTCGATCACCACCGCCTCACGGTTTTATTTCCTCAGCAAATATCTGCTTCGTAGCTTCCCAAGGCTTTTCGGTTTCTTGGGCAATTCGATCCCTTACCTCGCCCGCCAGCA
>C687J29651_10000863_pt1 | contig 12758 bp, 10 predicted proteins | sample RifCSP13_1_FD_29651 | JGI IMG/M metagenome (IMG submission 29651) | reverse complement strand
GGGGTAGCATTCCGATCGGAATGCCGAGCGCATCACACACCTCCTGAGACCAGGCTTTTTCATATGGATCAAACAAGAAAAACACCGAAGCGCCATGCCAGTCGATGGCTACCTGGCCGGTGAGTTTGTACAGGATAAATTCTTTGCAATCGAGCAGCTTGGCGGTGCGCGCCCACATCTCCGGCCGTTCTTCTTTTAACCACAGGATCTTAGGAATGACGTCCTTAGCAGTGGGGATATTACCGGTCTTTCGAAAGAGGAAGGCCGGTAGATCGCCACTCAAGAGGCGATCGGCCTGGTGAACGCTGCGCACATCCAGCCAGCTGATCATCGGGGTCACCGGTTCGCAGCGCTCATCCACGGGGAGCAGGTTGAACATTTGGGCAGAAATACCGACGCCTAAAATCTCCCGTGGATCGATACCTGCCTTATCGATCACTTGGCGGGTAGTAGCTGCTACAGTCTGCCAGAGCTCTTGCGGGTCTTGCTCGGCCCATTCAGGCTTGGGATAGTACACCTCGTAAGGTTGGTAGGCGGATTGGATAACCTGGCCTTGCAGATCGGTGAGCACGGCTTTATCCCCGCCGGTGCCCGTATCGTGAGCCAGGATGTAACGTTTGCCTGGGGCGGAAGGCATTAGAAGTCTCCTGTAGGATGAAGGATGATAATTACTGTCAACTGCCTACTGCCTACTGACACCCGAATACCGTCTAGCGGTGTGCCAGTTCTTCCACGTCTTTATACCACTTGACACGGTCGCCAACGGCGCTGCGAACTTTCCAGCGCATGGTTTTTGGTTGAGATTCGATATGATTCAGTAAGGCGATAATCCGATCGCGAACCACCCGGCGATCGTCATCGGTCAGTTGGGGGTATTGGTCAAGGCGTTCAGATGTATGAGCCAGGTTGTCGGTCAGGGTGCGCCACAGGCCCCAGTCGTTGGCGGCCAGGCGTCCGATGACCGCGGCGTTGATCGTTTCGTCATCTGAATTTCCCACGGGGTGTTCGCGCAGGAGCATGATTGTGTCAATGATGTCTTTTTCGTTCAACTGGACNATTTGCATCTTCTCNACNAGNAGCTCCGCCAGAGGCAGGGTGGGNNNATCTGCCTCGAGNCGACNNGTAAGCGGCAGAACATGNGAAAAATCCAGGCGGTCGATGAATACATCGATGTGGCGACCATACTTGTCCTCGTGGAACAACATTCGCCCTTCTCCAAACAGGCGGGTTACCATTTTGTCCTCGTGGTAACTCAATTCGGTCAAAAAACGGGTCACATCTTTGATATGGCGCGAATAGGTAGCAAAATCAATATCGGTAAAAACCCTGCCCAATGCGTCCTGGAGATATCCGAATTGAGGACAGTGTGTGCGGAAGGCCAGCGCGCCGATTAAGCGCATGACAATATGTTTGTACTCGTTCTGACTTAACGCATCGAGGATGCGGGTGCGCTCGGCGTAAAAATCTTCTTGAATATCCCCGTATCTCCCCATGAAAGAGCTCCTCATTCTTCACCTTCCCGGAAGATTTTTCCAAAAGAGAAATCTGATGTTGAATAAGTTCTTCTGCCTGGTTTTTGCATTGCCAATAGTAATCTTCCGGGAAGTTATATCCTGGTAAGCAGGTTACTTAACCAGAAACCAGGATGTGACCTTTAACCTTATCGCGTTCCAGGTTGATGATAGCGGCTTTCAGGATGCCTTCGGCGTATTCGCTGCCGGCGTTAATGCACAAAGTCCGGCCGATGCGGGTATGCCCAGGCGCTTCGTGAATGTGGCCGTGTAGAGAAAGAAGTGGTTGAACGTGTTCGAGGAAACTGCGAACAGCGGTGCTACCGACCGGTCTCATCAGGACTTGCCCACCCCCTGTCATGATCTTCAGGTCCTTATCCAATTGCGGGCATACGTCTATCCCAGAATCATAAGGTGGGACATGCAGGTTAGTGATCGCTCGCTCCGGGTGTTCCAGCATCGCCGCCAACTGATCCAGGCGCTGTTCTAAAAAATCTTCCTCGACATCACGGGCACATTTCCAGGGAGTCATGTTGGCATTGGATAACCCGACCAGCTCATGATCTTCGTCGATCCAGAAGCGCTTGCCATCGGGATTGCGTATATACTCAAATTCGTCGATCACCGCATCAATCGATTCGAGGTCGTCGTTGCCGGCCATGAAATACAGAGCGATCCGCTTAGGGCTGAGTTTTTCTACGGCCAGCTCTAACCAGGCGCGCACCCTGGCGATCATCTCTTCTTCGAATCGCTTCCCCATCATTTCTGGATCTTTCTCGATTTCTTCNGCTTCGTCTGGTTCTAAGACAATTGGGTAAAAGCCAACATTACTGATCGTCTGCTTGAACTTTTCCAGTTCCTGACGGGTGGAGGTCTCTTCCTTGCGACCGAAAAGATAGCCGCGGTAGCGCCCATTTCCCTGGTGAACGATGGGGAGCATGGCTTTGCCGGTGACATCGCCTCCAACGATCAGGACATTAGCCTGGTACTGAAAGGCGGCACCGATGAACTTCCTGAAGAAGGCGTCCGATCCATGGAAGTCGGAGGCGTATAAAATGCGGGTCATCGTCATAGCTAGCTCCTATTTATCTCCTTCGTTGTAAGGGAAATAAAGAGGGGGAGTGTCTGGTGGGGGTGTGAGCCCACCAGACACTCCATTACTTCTCCTTTCCCCCGCTGCCTTGGTGAGNGGGCGTTGAAGAANGTTGGGCGAGGAGTGGGGCAATCCTCACTATCTAGACCGGAGGAACTGATGAGAAGGTCCAGTTGATGTCGATGCCCTCTTTCCTTAACCTATAAGCCCTGGCAATGTAGAAGACCGCGATCCCGCTTAGGAAGAAGGCTGCCAGGGTGATCAGCGTTCCCGAGCCAATCCGCCCGCCGACGGCTGGATAGAGGAAGGAGGCAATGATCATCCACAGCAGGTACGCTAGGGTGATCACACCAACGATCGTAATTACAGGCACCTTGCCGATCGACCTCCGGACTGCCGCCGAGGCGCTCTGGTAAAGGTCTGGCTTCAGGTACGGGAATAGAGTCATAGCGAGCACCGGGATCAACATAGTACAGACAGCGAAGAACACGAAGTTCAGTTGGGCGCCCATGACGCCGCCCGTGGCAGCATCGATGATGCCGATCTCGCCGATGATGGTGATGATCAGGATGGCGAAGATCGGGCTGCGCAGCTTGGGGTGGATGTAGCAGACAGCCTCCGGGATCAACCGGTCGAAGGACCAGGCGAAGAGGATGCGGCTGCAGTAGAAGAAATAAGTTTGCGCCAGGTTGATCAACGTGTAAACCCAGGCGACGGCGACGAGCAGCACCAGGGGGAAACTGGGTTTTAGAATGGCTGCATAGAAGGTGATCCAGGGCATGGTGCGACCTTCGTAGCCGATATTACTCAAGTAGCTTTCGGCTGCCAGCCACTGTAAAGGAACGAGGCGCTGCAATAACAATGCGCCCAGGACGAAGATCGCCCAGGTGACGAGCAAGGAAGACCAGCTGCCAGCCAGAAGGGTGGTGTCGGTTTGCTTGACTTCCCCGGCAAAAAAGGTTGGGATGTAGTAACCGTAGAAAATCCAGAACCCCATGATCAGCCCCGCCAGGGTCATCACGGCGACATTGGGGTTGACCACCATGCCGTTCTCTTGCGCCAGGGCGATGCGGGCAGCGAAACTACCCTCACCCATGAAACGATCCCAGGCAGCCGGGAAGCTGTCCGCCCCAGCTGTGCCGAGCTGGAAATAAAGGATCACCCAGGCCAGCAAGCCCAGGAAAAATCCGACTTCCAGAATGCGGACAATGGTGCGGGTCGGCAGGATCATTGTGAAGAAGGTGATCAAGGCGCAAATCGTGCCGATCACGATGATGCCGGTGGGGGTAGTGCACCAATCTGCAAACGAGAGCAACCCCGGGTTGTTGAAAACGATGCCCATGGTACGAGCCAGGACTGGCAGGGCGGTCTTAGGGATCCAGGCGATCAGAGCGCCAGCGACCATGGCGCTGAAGATGACCAGAGTCCAGCTGGCGCCAAAGGCCAGGGGAGCGCTCAGCACACGGCTGGCCAGGGTATAGTCGGCAGCCGAGCGGGGCATGGCGGCGCCGATGCTTGAATACGTGTAGGCGTGGAACAAGCAGAAGATCATGGCGACGGTCAAGACGCCGATAATACTGCTGCCCGGCCAGACACCGGCCACCCAGGAGAAGGGAATTAACCCTGATGAGGAGAGACTAATGCAGTGTACGCCGAAGACCATGGCGCCAAAGACGCCGATGGTGCGCACGAGGCCCGAGCTTTTGCGAGCGTAAAGCTTGCGATCGCCGGGCACTGCTCCTTTTTGAGGAGAAACCATCTCAGCCATTTGATTTGCCTCCTGCATTTATATATGCATGTTTAATGAAGATCACACAAGAAACAACGATGGAATGAGAATTATTGATAGTCTATTTTCCTCCTTTCATGCCCTCGGCTTGGGTATTCAAAAGCACAATCAATCAAAATCAAGATCTCCTTACCAGTCAATTTCAGAACTGATCCTGGCATAATCGCTGCGCAGAAAATCTTGGGCGAATTCGACCGGTTTGCAATCGCTTGTTTGATAAATGATGCGGGTGACCATTAAGAGAGGAAAACCATCTGCAACGCGTAGCTGCTCAGCAATCGTGTCATTGGCTGCTACAGCTTCAAAGGTTTGTTGGATATGGGAGAATTGAATCCCATAACCTTCTGTGAGCAGGTCATAGATATTGGTTTTTTCCAGGTCGTATTCTTCGATTTCGGGTAGACGCGCGCAAGGGAAAAAAGCCCGTTCGACCACGCACGGCACCCGATTAGCCAAACGCAGGATGGCCACTCTATAGAGGACATCGCCTAATTCCACTTCAAGTCTTTCTGCCAAACGGCGGCTGGCCGGGACCTGGCCGAATTCGAGTAACTGGCTCGTGGCGGCGATGCCGCGCGTGTGCATAGCCTGCAGGTAATCGATCAGTTCGCGAACATTGTAAGTCACGCGGGGCTTGGCGACGTATGTCCCAGAGCCGTGGCGGCGCTCCAGGATGCCTTCGTTGACCAGCTCGGTGATCGAACGCCGGACAGTCATCCGGCTGACTCCCAATTCTTGGCTGAATTCGCGTTCGGAGGGCAGTTTCGTTTCCGGGGGTATCTTGCCGGTTAAGATGAGTTCGGCAATATACTCCTGGATCTGGACGTAGAGCGGTTTGTTCAGGTTTTCGTTGAGCAATTCAAGCGCTCCTTGCCAAAGCAGGTGACCCGCAACTTGAATCTACCGATCAAGTAATTAAGTGGTTGGTGGTATAGTCCGAAACCTGTTAAAGATCGTTGAATACCAGTATATTTGACTAGTTCCCCCACATCTTATATGATTATATAGCAAAAATTATGAAATTCAAGAGGGAATCGCTGCAGTTATCGTGAAATCCGACGGGCCAATCTCTGGCCGGCATGGATCAAGATATATACCACTTTATTCTAACAAAGTCGAATATCGAAATGTCCTTCAAGTGGTATTAATCGGTAAGCCGGTTGAATTTACGCAACACTTCCTGCAAGCGGTCATGCGGTAAGGCATACACAGTGTTGCCATTAATGCCGGACATCGTCTGGGCCGCGACCATAGCGTTGACAATAGCTTCTTCGGTAGCCTGGATGGTGGCTTCAAAAAGGGGAGTCATTTGGTCGTTAGGCAGCATTTCGAGCTGGGAGACTCCATTTCGCCGGGCTGCTCCCGAGTTTGCGGTCGAGAAAGCGACGAAGATATCCCCCGAGTTATCGGCTCCAATGCCGCCTACCCTGGCGATGCCGAGTGGGACGCGACGGGCCAGGCGCTTGAGCTGGTGGGGGAGTAGCGGGGCGTCCGTGGCGACGACGACAATGATCGAGCCGCTCCCTGGAGAGGGATCGCCAGTGGTTAATACTGGTAGCAGATCNTCGATTTCCTGGCCCACTGGGACTCCAGCGATNGTCAGGTTCTTGCGCAGGCCATAGTTGGCCTGCACCAAAACTCCCATAGTGTAAGCGCCAACTTTCCTTGAAGCTGTGCCAATCCCGCCTTTGAATTGGTGACAAATCATACCGGTTCCGCCACCGACACTGCCTTCCGTAACCAGGCCGGGACGCGCGCCGTCTAAAGCTGCGAAAACGTGCTCGCGTTTGACGTGAAAACCGTTGATGTCGTTCATGCGTCCATCGAAGGTTTCGGCGACGAGTGGATTGATCCAGAAGAAATGCACAGCAGCTGGGTCAAACAAGCGATTCTCAAATACCCAGGCGATGACCGCATCGTGCACTGCGCCGACGCTATGCGTGTTAGTAATGGTTAGCGGGCCGTCCAAGAATCCTGATTCTTCAACCCAGGTGGTGCCGGTCATTTCNCCGTTNCCGTTTAGGGAGTACCAGCCAGCGCACACGGGGTCGTAACNCTTGCCGCGCGGCAGGATGGCAGTGACGCCAGTTCTGACCGGGCCATTTCCCACCACCAGTTTCCCTTCCCCAGAAACTAAAGTCGTGTGGCCGACTTCGATGCCACTGACGTCTGTAATGGCATTCAAAGTTCCAGGACTGCCTTCAAATGGGATACCTAAATCACGAGCTCTGGCCATATTTTCGTCATCCTCCAATCTGTAAGCACAAACGCTCCTTCGCGGATAAGCAGATCTGGAAACGTACCTAAATTTCTTAATAACTACCCTCGATTCATTATAAGCCAAGTTTTGGTGGGTTACCTGCACAAAACCGCCCCTGCACCAGTCTTTCGGATATCTCTGAGCCAAATCCAAGCGCTAAACCCCTCTAAAACTTGACAAATCTGATTATTTATTATATAGTTAAGTTCGTTTAACCAATTAATATGCTTAACTATGACTGATCCCCAGCAATTCACCCAGGTTTTACACAATTGGGCTGAGATATTCATGCGCCGCTCGATGCGCGATTTCATCCAGTCCTCCAAGGACTCTGGCCTTTCAGTGACTCAGCTCAGCACCTTATTTCGGCTGCATCACAAGGGCTTCTGCGGTGTTTCCGAAGTCGGCGACCATCTAGGCATCACTCACGCTGCGGCCAGTCAAATGGTCGAGCGGCTGGTGCAGTTGCGCTTGCTAGAACGGGCTGAGGATCCCCGAGACCGGCGTGTCAAGCATCTGACCCTGACTGTAAAAGGTCAGGAATTAGTCCAGGAAAGCATCCAGGCTCGCCGGCGGTGGATGGAGGAGCTGACCAACGCTCTCACNCCGCAAGAACATGGGCTGATCATCGATGCCTTGACCATTTTGACTGCGGCAGCCCGCCAGCTCGAAACGAGTAAGAAGATGAAAGACGACTGACGAAGGAGACCGATATTGCGAAATTCACGAACAACCGACCGTCGCCCCCAATTAGATAAGAAAGCCCTGGGAAGGGCGATCCGTTACTTAGGGCATTACCGTTCCCTGGCGATTCTACCTTACCTGTTCCTGGTGATTGCCACAGCAGCCCAGTTGATGGTACCGCGCATGGTGCGTAACATCATCGATGCAGTCACCCAAGGGATGATCGCCAATGCGCTTATCCCGCGCCTGGGAAGCATCCCCGACACCGTCCAGTCTCGCATCTTCACTGCGTTAAGCATTACCAAAGAGCAACTGTTCTATAATTCTGAAAATGCTGAACGCCTCCTGATCAACGCCGGGATTGCCATCCTGATCTTTGCAATCGTTCGTGGGTTATTCGCTTTCCTGCAGACTTTCACCGCAGAACGCAACTCGCAAAGTGTGGCCTTCGATCTGCGCAACGAGCTATTTGCCAAGATCCAGAATCTGTCATTTTCCTACCACGACCGCACCCAGACTGGACAGCTCATGGTGCGGGCGACCGATGATGTCGAAAAAGTACGCTTGTTCATCGGTCAGGGCCTATTGATGGCAGTGGGCGCCTTGATCTTGCTCAGTGGAACGTTGATTATCCTGTTTACCACGAACCTTCGACTGACCCTGGTTGCGCTGCCAATCCTGCCGCTCGCCTTGATCATGTTCTTGGTCTTCGGCGCGGTCAGCGGCCCGCTTTTCGTCAAGGTGCAAGCGCGCCTGGACAGACTCAATACTACCTTGCAGGAGAACCTGGCCGGGATCAAGGTCGTCAAGGCGTTTACGCGCGAGAAGAGCGAACAGNTGAAGTTTGACCAGGCTGCTGATTCCTTAATGAGGCAGCAGATCACTGTCTCGCGGTTGTTTAGTTTTCTCTTTCCGCTGATCATCCTGGTCGCCAGCGTGGGGCAGACGATCGTGCTGTATTATGGGGGCAGGCAGATCTTCAGCGGCACCCTCACTCTGGGGGAATGGCAGGAGTTCAGCCTGTACCTGGTCTATATCTTCTTCCCAATGGCGTTGTTGGGGATGATCATCACGCAGATGTCACAAGCTTCNGCTTCGGCAGGGCGTATTTTCGAGATTCTGGACGCCGAGGTNGAGGTAAAGGATAAACCGGGTGCGATCGNCTTGCCTTCTGTAGAGGGTCATGTCGTCTTTGAAAATGTCACCTTCCGCTACTTCGGCAGTGGTGAGCCGGTGCTCAAGAACATCGATTTTCAGGTGAAAGCGGGGCAAACAGTGGCATTGTTAGGCGCGACCGGCTCTGGAAAGACGACCATCATTAACTTGTTGCCCCGATTCTATGACCCCAGCCAGGGACGGATCACTTTCGATGGCAATGATATTCGAGACGTGACCCTCGAATCCTTGCGCTCCCAGATCGGTATTGTGTTGCAGGAAAGCACCTTGTTCGCCGGGACCATTGCTGAAAACATCGCCTTTGGCCGCCCAGATGCCACCTTAGAAGAAATCCAGGTTATGGCAAAGGCTGCCGCCGCCCACGAATTCATCTTATCTTTCCCGGATGGCTATGAAACCCCGGTAGGCGAGCGCGGCGCGACCCTCAGCGGAGGGCAGAAGCAGCGCATCGCCATCGCGCGTGCCCTGCTCTTGAACCCGCGCATCTTGATCCTGGATGATTCGACCAGCAGCGTCGACCTGACGACCGAAGCTCAAATCCAGAAAGCGCTCGATAAGTTAATGAAAGGCCGTACCAGTTTCGTCATTGCCCAGCGCATCAGCACCGTGATGAACGCTGACTTGATCCTGGTGCTGGAAAAAGGCCAGATCGTTGCCCAGGGGCAACACGAAGATCTGCTCGAATCCAGTGAGCTCTACACCGAGATTTACACCTCGCAGCTGATTGGGGATGTCGTGGTGGAGGCGGAAGCAGAGCTGGAGTTAGCTGGATAAACGGCGGTCGACGATTAATTGAATTGGAGGCGCATTAATGTTTCATGGTGGAACGGAAGGTTTACGTAGAATCATGAGCCAAGATACCCTGAAACCCAGGAGGTTGGGGGAGACTCTCGGCCGTTTCGGAGGTTACTTCAAGCCTTATTGGCCAATCTTAATCCTGGCAGGTCTCTTGGTCATCGGGTCGACTTGGGCGCAAGTCACCGCGCCAGAATTGCTTGGACAGGCCGTAGATTGTTATTTCAGCCCGGCGGCAGCCTCTGCATTTGGAAATCTCCCCGGCGCCCCCGAGGGCGGAGCGACGACCAGCGCAGTTACTAACTGTACCTACATCGATGATCCTGCAAAGATGACGAACGAAGAACGACTCGCTGGATTCGGCGGATTGATTCTGCGCATCATCGGCCTGTATGTCATGACATCCTTACTCACCGGCCTGACTTTTTACTTGATGAGCTGGTCTGGCCAGCACGTCCTGCGCCAGATGAGGGTCGGTCTATTCCGCCACCTGCATCGCCTTTCTATAGGGTATTATGCTGAGCACGAAGTGGGTGACATAATGAGCCGCATCACCAACGATTCGGACACCATCCAGCAGGCGTTCAGCTTTGCGTTGGTCAATGTGCTGAGTGGAGTGCTGCTACTTGGTTGGATCGCCTATAACATGCTGGCTAGAAGCGTACCGTACGCCTTGCTCAGCCTGGCTGTGGTGCCATTAATGGTGATGGCGACGGTGTGGTTCTCATCGCAAGCGCGCAAAGCGTTTCGCCGCACGCGACTTCAAATGGGCTCGGTAAGCACAGAGTTGCAGGAGATTATCTCCTCAGTGCGGGAGGTACAGGCCTTCAGCCGGGAGCAGGAAAATATCCAAAACTTCATGGAGACTAACGCCGCTAACCGGGACGCAAATATCCGCGCTGTTTCGTTTACCAGCGCCCTGGCACCCACCCTGGAAGCCTTGGGATACCTGGCCCTGGCGATCGTGACTTGTGTGGGGGGGATCGTCCTGTTACGCGGCCAGACTTTGTTCGGCACTACCGTTTCATTCGGTCTGATTGTCACTTTTCTGGCATACGTGCAACGCTTCAACCAGCCGATCCAGCAAATTTCTGTGTTATGGACCAATATTCAGAACGCCATCGCTGGCGGTGAGCGCATCTTCAACCTCCTGGATGTCGAACCTGACATTGTGGATGCGCCAAAAGCCCAGGCTATGCCGCCGATCGTCGGCAGAGTCGAATTCCAGCATGTCTATGCTGCCTACAAGAAGGATGAGAGCGTTTTGAACGGAATTAGCTTTACCGCTGAGCCGGGACAGACTATCGCCGTGGTCGGACCGACCGGCGCGGGGAAGACAACCTTGATCAACCTGATCCCTCGCTTTTACGATGTGGCTGGTGGGGCGGTGTTGATCGATGGTCTGGATGTGCGTTACGTGACAACGGAATCACTGCGCAAGCAGATCGGCATCGTGCTGCAAGACACTTTTCTCTTCAGCGCTACGGTAATGGAAAACATCCGCTTCGGAAGGCCCGAGGCAACCGACGAGGAAGTAAAGGCCGCCGCCATGTTGGCCCATGCGGATACCTTCATCGAGCGCCTGCCTGATGGATACCAGACCGTGCTAGGCGAACGCGGCAGTGGCTTGAGCCAGGGGCAACGCCAGCTGCTGGCAATCGCTCGAGCTGCCCTGTCTGACCCACGCATCCTGATCCTGGACGAGGCCACCTCCAGTGTGGACACCCGCACCGAGCGCCTGATCCAAAAAGCTCTGGAGAACTTGCTCAGGGGTCGCACCAGTTTCGTCATCGCTCACCGCCTGAGCACTATTCGCAATGCGGACCTGCTGTTGGTACTNNACCAGGGGCAAATCGTCGAGTGTGGGAAGCACGACGAGCTGTTGGCGCGGCAGGGCTTCTATTATAACCTTTATATGAGCCAGTTCCGCCGCCTGGAGCCGGAAATTACGGCTGGCCGGGATGGGCACAAAGCCGGGGAGCTAGCGACAGTCTAGATATGGTTAATCAACATTATAGCCAGCCAGGCCGAGGCCTGTTTTTTGGATCACGTGAAGCGCTTTGTATAAGGATGGCTTCTCAGCCAGTGCCCGGTATTGGAACAAACGCAGGATAGTCATCAGATCGCGCCACTCGGAGGTAAATTTTTCAGGAGCAGCTACGACTTCCCTGGCTTCTGTAAGGCTGGCGGAAAGGTATTCCGATGCGCTCATACTGGTCAATTCATCATCCAGGGCTTTGATAATCTTCTCAAACTCGCCCCCATCGAGCCAGATTCCCTGGCATTGGGTACAATAATTCACTTCGACACCTGTTTCTCCGTAACCCAGTGCGACCAGTCTGGTACCATCATTTGGGCACTGAATGCCTCTTAAATCCAATTTGAACTGATCTTCGTGTTTCCAGATTTCAAAATCCAACCAGATCGCATCTGGCTCAACTGAATCCTTGGCTTTTTGGAATTCAGTTTGTTCAAACCAGATGCCTTTGCACTGTGGGCATTCTTCTACCTGGACACCCCCCACTTCACGCCGGATCATCTCGATTTTGTCATTCGGACACTGCATAGTTTTTACCTCGAATTCGGATTCGAATTAAGTTTATCACATCCTGTCATCTTATCAGATTCGACACGTGGAGATATAATCAGGCTTCGCCTCCATCGGCTTTTATTTACCTAATATTAAAATCCCTCTGAAAAGGTTTAATCGCCTATGTTGAATGTTCCGAAAAGACAAATCGTCCTTCTGACCATCCTATTGGTTGCATTTATTTTTAGTGGGTGTGCTGGATCCTCTCCGGCAAATAGTACGCCGAACGTATTAACAGTTATCCAGACTGTACCGGTGGAAGTAACCCGCATCGTAGAGATCACGCAAGCGGTGGAAGTGACACGTCAGGTTGTCGTGACCCAAATCGTTGAGGTGCCAGTCACAGTCACTCCCAACCCAACCCTGGAGGCCACTCCGACACCAACTTTGGCGCTGTTCCCCACCTTCACCCCTATCCTGGCCACCCAGATCACCCCACATGGCAAAGGCGACGGATTTGCCCCGTTCTTTTTGGTAAACCAAACACCGGATAGATTGGATGTTTATATCACCGGGCTCCTGACTCCCGCGCCGGTCGCGCTCTCGCCAGACTCTTCCTTTAAAATTTTCCTTCGGGAAGGCGATTATACCTATTCAGTCTGGCGAGATGGTAAAGTCGCGTACGAAGGGGGATTCCGGATCACGAATATTGACAAGCACCAGCTGATATTGCACGAGGACAAAGCGGCCTTTTGGATACCCTGATCGGAATACGAGGCTCTCAGTTTAACTGCGAGTCTAGCGAGTGATGAGATTACTCGTTGAAGGAAAAAGTCGATTCGGCGTAGTAGCGGATACTGTTAGCAGCCATGCGCTCCATCAGCCAGGCTTGTAACCACTCCCCCTTTTTTTCTAGCGTC
>C687J29651_10000845_pt1 | contig 12859 bp, 10 predicted proteins | sample RifCSP13_1_FD_29651 | JGI IMG/M metagenome (IMG submission 29651) | reverse complement strand
GGGGTTACGCTAAGTACGCTACCTCCAGTAATTTTATAGCTTAGCACAAAGTTAGTTCTGTCTACTCCTATTGTTCCTGTTGGCTTGGTTGTACCATCTGAACCGCCAAACTCAAACGTTGTTTCTGCTGTTCTAGATTGAGTGCCATATAGTACCTTTACAGTGTAGGTTCCCTTTGACTTCCATAGACCACCGCCAGCAAAGATTTCTGTACTAAAAGTCTTATCAGGACTAATATCAATCTGTTCAATTGTAACAAGATTGCCATTTGCCGCAAAAACTTGAAGACTCACTGGGGTTCCTGAAAGAAGATCTCTGACTTGACCAGAAATCACTACAGTATCACCATCGTTATAAGACTCCTTATCAGTTGTGACAACAATTCCTGAAAGGTCAAGATCATCTGTTTGTGCAAAAGCATATCCTCCACCTATGCTGACAATAATAATTGCAAACAAAGTGAATGCTTTTAGATGAGTACTCATTGTCAATATCGGGCTTAATAATACTATTTAACTTTACGCAAAAAATTCTTGACTAAATCGGCGAATTATGGTCCAAATTTCAGATTAGATATATATTAACCCCACCGTGATTTTTTTTAGTTTGTGTAAATTATTGATGCTTACAGCTAATGTTGAACTTGGGGGTGTTGTTTTTGGCAACTAAGAGAAATCCAGTTCTGGTACCAGATCATGTTTATGTTCCAAAACATGAGATTATGACAATAAAAGAAGCAGAGGATATTTTAATAAAATTTAATTGCAAACCCACAGAATTACCATTGATTTTCGTTAATGATCCTGCAATAATAGGTCTTGGTGTAAAACCAGGAGATATGATCAAAATTACAAGAAAAAGTGCGACAGCTGGAGAGAGCATGTATTATAGATATGTGGTAGAAGTTTAATGGCAGATTCATCCAATAAACGCTGGCCAATTATTCATGACTTACTCAAAAGAGAAGGTATTGCACGTCAACATCTAAATTCTTTTGACGAATTTTTAGAAAGAGGGTTACAAAGTATCATCAATGAAGTAGCTCAAATAGAAATCGAGAATGCAGAGTATCCATACAAAATCCAACTTGGAAAAATAAAGCTTCAACAACCAAGAATGATGGAACTTGATGGTTCCATTACTCACATTACTCCTGCAGAGGGCAGATTACGAAACGTCTCGTATTCTGCTCCTGTGATGATGGAAGCTAGTGTTGTTGAAGATGGAAAAATCCTAGAATCACGTTTTGTACACATCGGTGATATTCCAGTTATGGTAAGATCAAATGCATGTATTTTGAACAATTTTTCTACACAAAAGTTAATCGAACATGGTGAGGATCCACATGATCCTGGAGGTTATTTCATCATTAATGGTTCTGAAAGAGTTATTGTTGGCTTGGAAGATCTTTCATACAATAAAATAATTGTTGATAAAGAAACTGTTGGCGGAAATATTGTATTCAAAGCTAAAGTTTATTCATCAATTGTAGGCTATCGTGCAAAACTTGAATTAATGATGAAAGGTGATGGTCTAATAGTTGCAAGAATTCCTGGCTCACCTGTTGATATTCCAGTAGTTACATTAATCCGAGCTCTTGGATTAGAATCAGACAAAGAAATTGCAGCTGCAGTAACTCTTGTTGATGAAATTCAAGATGAACTTGAAGGCTCATTTGAAAAAGCCGGTGATGTTCCCACTCCAAAAGATGCTATCGTATACATTAGTAAAAGAATTGCACCTGGAATGTTAGAAGAATTTCAAATTAAAAGAGCAGAAACTTTGCTTGACTGGGGACTTTTACCTCATCTTGGAAAACATCCAGAAAACAGAAAAGAAAAAGCTCAATTTCTTGGTGAAGCTGCATGTAAACTTCTTGAATTAAAACTAGGTTGGATATACCCTGATGACAAAGATCACTATGGTAATAAAGTTATAAAATTTGCTGGACAAATGTTAGCCGACTTATTCAGAACAGCTTTTCGAAATTTGGTGAGAGACATGAAATATCAACTTGAAAGATCAGGGCAAAAAAGAGGAATAAATGCTGTGGCTGCAGCAATAAGACCTGGAATTGTTACAGATAAACTCAATAATGCAATTGCAACTGGAAATTGGGGAAGAGGAAGAGTAGGGGTTACGCAATTACTTGATAGAACCAATTACCTATCTACAATTAGTCATCTTAGAAGAGTTCAATCTCCTTTAAGTAGAACTCAACCCAACTTTGAAGCTAGAGATTTACACGCAACTCATTTTGGACGAATTTGTCCCAGCGAAACTCCGGAAGGCTCTAACTGTGGATTAGTAAAAAATTTGGCTCTTTCAGGAATTATTTCAGTCCATGTTCCATCAGAAGAAATTGTTGAAAAAATATTCGATTTAGGAACTGTACATTTTTCCGAAGGAAAAAATGATTTGAAACGCGATGGAGCTCGGGTATTTGTTGATGGGAAGCTGATTGGATATTATCGTGATGGTGAAAAATTAGCAGAATCATTACGTGAATTAAGAAGGAGTTCAAAGATTCACCCTCACATTGGAATTTCTTTCCATAAATCAGAAATTGAAAATGCCACCAAGAGGATATATGTAAATTGTAATGCTGGTCGGGTTTTACGTCCACTTATAATTATCAAGGAAAACAAATCTATGTTAACCCAAGATCTTATTGACAAAGTTTCAAAGAAATTACTGTCATGGAATGACCTTCTTCGAATGGGAGTGATTGAATTGATTGATGCTAATGAGGAAGAAAACTGTTTCATTGCTTTTGAAGAAAAGGACTCTAAAAAACACACTCATATGGAAATTTTCCCATCTGCAATCCTCGGTGCAGGGGCCTCCATAATTCCATATCCTGAACATAATCAATCTCCTAGAAACACCTACGAATCAGCAATGGCAAAACAAAGCCTTGGATTTTCTACTCCAATGATGAATACTAGTACTTATGTAAGACAACACTTGATGCTTTATCCACAAACCCCAATTGTTACTACCAAAGCTATGGGACTGCTAGGTTTAGAGGAGAGACCTGCAGGGCAAAATTGTGTTGTTGCCGTATTGCCTTTTGACGGTTACAATATTGAAGATGCAATTGTTCTAAGTAAAGCGTCAGTTGATAGAGGCCTGGCTAGAACATTTTTCTATAGAATCTATGACGCTGAAGCCAAACAATATCCAGGAGGAATGCGTGATAATTTTGAAATACCAAATGCTGAAGATAACATTCGCGGTTACAAAGGCGAGAAAGCTTATCGCCTACTTGAAGAAGATGGAGTAATAGCTACTGAATCACCAGTTCTTGGTGGTGATATTCTAATTGGTAAATCTAGTCCTCCTAGATTTATGGAAGAATATAGAGAATTTGAAGTGAAAGGTCCATACCGACGTGATACATCAATTGGTGTTAGACCATCTGAAACCGGTGTAGTAGATACTGTAATTATGACTCAATCAAACGAAGGAGGAAAGATGTACAAAATTAGAGTTAGAGATATGAGAATTCCTGAAATTGGGGATAAATTTGCTTCACGACATGGACAAAAAGGAGTTTTGGGAATTTTAGCTAACAATGAAGATTTACCATACACTGCAGAAGGAATTTCTCCAGACATTCTAATNAATCCACATGCATTCCCATCCAGAATGACTGTTGGCATGTTTATGGAATCAATTACTGGAAAAGCCGCTGCTTTACGAGGAGAAAAATTTGATGGTTCTGCCTTTGTTGGAGAAAAAATGGATGAAGTCAAAAAAGTAATGGATGCTACTGGATTCAAATATTCTGGAAAAGAAATAATGTATGATGGTAGGACAGGCAAACCATTTCCAGTAGAAGTATTCATTGGTGTTGTGTATTACCAAAAACTTCACCACATGGTTGCAGATAAGATTCATGCAAGAGCAAGGGGTCAAGTTCAAATGTTAACCAAACAACCAACCGAAGGAAGAGCCAGAGGAGGAGGACTTAGATTTGGAGAAATGGAACGAGATTGTCTTATAGCTTACGGCGCATCCATGATTTTAAAAGATAGATTATTAGACGAATCTGATAAATCTGAAATTTACGTATGTGAAAGATGNGGTTTAGTTGCATATCATGACGTAAAACAGAGAAGATATGTTTGTAGAGTGTGTGGTGATAAGGCAAAAGTTTCATCTGTTTCAGTTGCGTATGCATTCAAATTATTACTCCAGGAAATGCAGAGTTTGAATATTGCTCCAAGACTTTTGATAAAGGAGAAGGTCTAATGTCACTTCAAACCATAAAATCAATTGATAGTATACGATTCTCAGTTTGGTCACCTACTGAAATTAGNAAATATTCTGTAGCTGAAATCACTGCTCCTGAAACATATGATGAAGATGGAATGTCCGTTCAGGGAGGATTGATGGATGGAAGACTNGGCACATTAGAACCTGGCCAAAAATGTCTTACCTGTGGAAATACCGCTGCTAGATGTCCTGGTCATTTTGGCCATATTGAATTAGCAGAGCCAGTTTTACACATTGCTTTCATTGACAATATTTACAAGCTTTTGCTTTCAACCTGTAGGTCCTGTTCAAGGTTGAGAATGTCACAGGAAGACCTTGATAAATTCGCAATAATTCGAAAGCGAGAGGCAGCTTTTACAATAATTTCTCAAAAGCGAATTCCAGAACAAATTTTAGAAAAAGCAAAAAAAGCAAAAGAATGTCCTCATTGTGGTAAACCTCAATATGATCTAATTTTTACAAAACCTACAATTTTTATTGAAAAAACTGAAATCGGTGAAAATAGATTACTGCCAATTACAATTAGGGAGAGGTTTTCACAAATTATTAATGAAGATCTTAAACTCTTAGGTTATGATCCAGACACTGCAAGGCCAGAATGGTTCATTTTACAAGCTCTTCCAGTTCCTCCAGTAACCGTTAGACCATCAATCATTTTAGAAACGGGAATTAGGTCCGAAGATGATCTAACCCACAAAATGGTTGATATCATTAGAGTGAATCAAAGACTAAAGGAAAGTAAAGAAGCCGGAACTCCGCCACTTATTGTACAAGATCTGGTTGATTTGTTACAATATCATGCTACGACATATTTTGATAATGAGGTTTCAGGAATTCCACAAGCTCATCATCGTTCAGGAAGACCTCTAAAGACTTTAACTCAAAGATTGAAAGGAAAAGAAGGAAGATTCCGTGGTTCCCTTTCTGGGAAAAGAGTTGACTTTTCAAGCAGAACAGTAATTTCCCCTGATCCTAATCTTGACTTGTCAGAAGTAGGCGTCCCTGAATCAGTTGCCATGAAACTTACTATCCCAGAAATAGTAACCGAGTGGAATATAGAACGAATGAAAAAAATTGTAATTAATGGGCCTAGCAAATTTCCTGGCGTTAACTACATTGTAAGACCAGACGGTGTAAAGATTAGATTAGATTTTGTTGAAGATCGTCAAACAATTGCTGATAATTTAGAAATTGGTTATTTGATTGAAAGACATCTCGCAAATGGAGACATTGTTCTGTTTAACAGACAACCTTCTCTTCACCAAATGTCTATAATGGCTCATTATGTCAGAGTTTTACCAGGTAAAACATTTCGATTACATCCATCTGTCTGTCCACCATACAATGCAGACTTTGATGGCGATGAAATGAATTTACATGTACCACAAAGTGAAGAAGCAAGGTCAGAGGCAATTTTATTGATGAGAGTGCAAGACCAACTAATATCCCCTAGATACGGAGGTCCAATTATCGGTGCACTACGAGATTTTATTACTGGTGCTTATCTTCTTACCAAAGACGGTAGTACACTTACTCCACAAGAATTTTCAAATTATGCTATGTTAGGTGGATATGAAGGTGATCTTCCAACTCCTGCAACTAAAGACAAGGATGGTCCTTTATACACAGGAAAACAGCTATTCTCACTCTTCCTTCCTGAAGACTTTAACTATGTAATGACCTCAAAATGGTCTAAGGGAACAAAAGGAATCCCAAAAGATGTTGTTATTAAGAAGGGTCAGCTTATCAGCGGAGTAATCGACAAATCATCAATTGGTGCAGAAGAGGCAGAAAGTGTTCTACATAGAATCGCAAAAGATTATGGGAATGCACAAGCAAAAAACTTCCTTAATTCAGTTTTGATTATAGTTAAGCAGTACATTACACATTATGGATTCAGCTATGGATATTCTGATCTTGAATTGCCTGAAAAAGTTAAACAAAAAATTCTAGATGACATAGAAACTAGCTACGAAAAGGTTTATGATCTCACAGAAGAAGCAAAAAAAGGAACTCTAAAACTTACTAGAGGACTTTCTCCAAAAGAGGCACTTGAGGCATACATTGTTAACGAATTATCCAAAGCTAGAGATGCTGCAGGAAGTATGGCCGATCAATCTTTTGATGAAACTAACGCTGGAAGAATCATGGCTACCACTGGAGCTAGAGGCTCATCACTAAATATTGGTCAGATGGCTGGGGCATTGGGTCAGCAATCAAGACGTGGAGAAAGACTGCTTACTGGATACAACAATCGAGCTCTACCACACTTCAAAGAACATGAAAATAATCCTGACTCTCATGGTTTTGTAAAATCAAACTACCGAGAGGGTTTGTCAGCAATAGAATTTTTCTTCCATGCTATGGGTGGAAGAGAAGGGCTAGTAGATACAGCTGTTAGAACTCAACAAAGTGGGTATATGCAGCGTCGGTTAATCAATGCTTTAGAACATATCAAATTAGAATATGATGGAACTGTAAGGGATCCTCACGGACACATCATGCAATTCTTGTATGGTGAGGATGGAATTGATGTTGCAAGAAGTGATCATGGAGAAGCATTTAACATTAACAGATTGATTGAATCACAAACAATAGTAGATACTGGTAAAAAATCTACAAAGGACGAAACAAGTGAGCTTGCTAAAAAATATACAAAAACTTACAATTCACGATTGAAAAATTTAGTAACAGAAGCGCTTCTAGATGCCAAAATAAGTAAAGAAGGAATTGAAAAAGTATGCAAGAAAGGACTTGACCTTTACAATAAAGCTAAAGTTGAACCAGGTCAAGCCGTAGGCATAGTTACTGCTCAATCAATAGGAGAACCAGGAACTCAGATGACTTTGCGAACATTTCACTTTGCAGGAATTAGAGAGCGAAACGTCACACTTGGACTACCGAGATTAATTGAGTTAGTAGATGCTAGAAAAAAACCGGTTACTCCAACTATGGACATCTATCTTGAGAAAGAATCAAAAACATCACGAGAAAAAGCAATTGAGGCTGCTAGAAATATTTTACAAACCAAAGTTAGTGCATTAATTTCTGAAAGTGAAACCGACTATTCTACTGAAATTAAACTACATTTGAATGCTAATAGATTGAAAGAGCGAGGATGTACAGTAGAAGATGTAGAAGCAGCACTTGAATCAAATAAAAAATTCAAAAGTGAAACAAATGGACTCACTATAACTCTAAAATTAGTAGATGAATCTGATGCGCCAACTGCTATTACCATTAGAAATAAGATTCTAAATACAACTGTAAAGGGAGTTCCAGATATTGGACGAGTTACAATTGTGCAAAAAGATAATGAATGGGTTATACAAACAACTGGTTCTAACCTTGCAAAGGTCTTAGAAGTTCCAGGAATAGATAAGAAAAATGTTAGAACCAACAATGTATTTGAAATTGCAGGTACGTTAGGAATTGAAGCTGCTAGAAATGCCTTGATAAATGAATTAAGTTCCACTCTTGAGGATCAAGGTTTGGAAGTTGATATTAGATACCTCATGCTAGTAGCTGATACAATGTGTTCTAAGGGATATATGCAACAGATTGGCAGACATGGAATTGCTGGTACAAAAGATAGTGTGTTAGCACGAGCTGCATTTGAGATTACAGTTCCAACAATCGCACATGCAGCACTTCAAGGTGAGATTGAACGCCTTAAGGGAATTACTGAAAATGTTATTGTAGGTAGCAATATTCCTATAGGAAGTGGTACGGTTGATCTTTACATGCAGATTTCAAAGAAAAACTAGCGACTTTAATAATTTTTATTTTAAAAATAGGGTATGAATTCTACACAATTATTAAATATTAATTTGAAAGGTGAGCTTTGTGATGGGGTCTAGAACAGAAATTTACCTATTCTCAATTTTAATATTACAAGCTTTAGCTATTCCCATTTTTGCTGAGGAAAATATCGACGATTCAAAGTCTGTGATGTTAGAAACTGATAAACCAGAATATCAAGTCGGAGAAATGATAATAATCTCAGGTTTTGTTGAGGAAAAAAAGATGCCTGTAGTTGCATTAAGAATATTTGATCCTAATGGAGGAATACTTTCTGCCCATCAATTAGAAATTGAAGCTGATAACACCTTCTCCAAAACCATACTACTGGATTCGCCCTTCTATGATGATGAAGGAGATTATACAATTTCCGTGAATTATGGTAAGTTACAGGCAGAAACTAATTTCAAAATGGTATCTGTAGGCCAAGATGAACCTCTTGTTGATGATTCTCAGACTTTATTTCCTGAAATAATCGTGATGTTTACAGATAAAGAGGTCTATCAAGACGGTGATACGGTAACAATCTATGGATTGGTTTCTGAAAAAGATGAAGAATCAGTATTGGTAGGCATTTATGATCCGTTTGGCACACCTGCAGGATTTTATTTTGGTAATGTAGATTCTAATCTGGAATTCAAAGTCTCTTTTCTAGTCAAAGCCGGTGTTAATTTTAAGACAGAAGGAACTTACTCAATTTCAGCGTTTTATGGTGATTCAGAAGAAGTAGTAAACTTCGAGTTTGTTAAACAAAATAAAAATCAAACTCCAATTGAAGAGAAAAAAACAAGTGATGACATTAAATCTTCTAAACCAAATGAAAAAATTACTGAAGATAAAAATGATGAACCTGCTTTATCAAATAATAATATAAAAAATCCTCCCACAAATCCTTCAAAGAATTTATCAGTTGAAGATATCGAACTTGGTCTTATGCTCAATCAAATTAACTTAAAATGTGATAGAAACGAATTCGTTGACACAATTTCATATTATGATGGCATGGGTCCTGCACTAATTCGTCTTTGTAGGTATAGCGACGCTATCTTTTATTATGATCAATCACTTCTCAAAGAACCAAATAATGTTGATATTCTAACAAACAAGGGGTCAGCTCTGGCAAAAATGGGGTTATATGAAGAGGCAATAAAATATTATAATTCAGCTCTTGCCGTTAATCCTACCAACTATTTTACGTTAAATAATAAAGCCAATGCATTGGCTAACTTGGGAAACTTTCAAGAGGCATTTTCATTATACAAAAAAGCACTTGATGTTGGTGGTGATAATCCAATAGTCCTGCAAAACCTTGAAAAAGCTCTAGATAAATCAATTACTTTACAAATAAAAAATGAACCAATTATTTTAAAAAATGATACACAGCCTCAAGATTCAATAATGGAATCAGAAAAAAATTTGATTAAAACAAGTAATCAACAAACAGAAAACATCTTTGAACAACTAGGAAGTATTTTATCTTCAATTGGAAATTCCATTTTTAGTTTTCTTTCTTGATAAATCAAATTTTTCCTTAACGAAAATCAATATTACTAAGGATAGTTCTCAACTTTGAGCTTCAATAAATCTATAAAGGTCTCAAATTGATAGAAAAATACTTAGTACGATGAGAAAAATACTGGAAAAAACATTAAAAGATGCTATGAACGAAAAAACGAGTATTCTGGGAAGTAAACAAGTACTGAATTCAATAAAAAATTCTAAATTAGTTATTCTCTCTCAATCAGCACCAAAAAAATTAGCTGACAAAATTCTTGAAAATACAAAAAAAGAAAAAGTCTCGACACTACATTTTGAAGGCTCTTCAGTTGCTTTAGGAAGGCTATGTGGATTACAATTTAGAGTCACAACAATTTCGCTCACTTCTTTGAGTGACGCAAACATCACATCAATTATGAAAGAATCTGAAACAGAACAATGATGATAACAAACCCAAACTTTTCTTATGAAAGTTTAAATGAGAGCGAGATGGCTTCGTGTCATAAATAGGAATCTCAATGCCACAGTCAATCAAACTATCAACTGATCAAATGCGTCTTATGTCTTTGTTTCAAAATGTAACAGGGGCTACAGCAAGAGATTGTGTTGAAGATGAAAAACAAGATAGAGTTATTTTTGTTGTTAATGAAGGAAAAATGGGTCTAGCAATCGGCAAAGGTGGTTGCCATATTAAAAATCTCCAAAATATTGTTAAACGAAATGTTGAACTTGTAGAATATTCAGATGATCCTACAAAGTTTCTAAAGAATATCCTTAATTCAAAATTAGTGTCAGAAGTTAAAATGAATAAAAGAGATGATGGTAGTTTACAGGCAATAGTTATAGTTGATCCAAAAAAGAAAGGTATTGTTGTTGGCCGAGAGGGGCGCAATGCAGAAAAAGCAAGACTCTTGGCAAAAAGATATTTTGAAATATCAAGTGTCTTAATAAATAGCCCCGAAAGAACAATGGAGTGGTAAAATTATGGCAAAATCTCCTCTTGGTCTGTTTGCTGGAAGAGTTTTAAAAGCAAAAAAGAAAAGACAGCGTTGGTCTATTGCTACTTTTAAAAGAAGAAAGCTTGGTTTAGATAAAAAAGCTAATCCATTTGGAGGTTCTCCTCAGGCTAGAGGAATTGTTTTAGAAAAGGTAGGAATAGAAGCTAAACAGCCAAACTCTGCTGTTAGAAAATGTGTTAGAGTCCAATTAATCAAAAATGGAAAAACAGTTACTGCATTTCTTCCACGAGACGGAGCAATGAATTTTATAGATGAACACGATGAAGTGACTCTTGAAGGAATGGGGGCAACCCAAGGTGGTGCTATGGGAGATATCCCAGGTGTCAGATTCAAAGTATTCAAAGTAAATGATACATCACTACGAGAACTAGTCCGTGGTAGGAAAGAAAAACCGAGGAGATAATTTTGGAACAAACACAGAATTTACTTTTATTTAGAAAATGGGATATATCAAATATTGAGATACAAGATCTTGGTCTGAAAAATGCAATTTCTTTAAAAAAAATAATAATCCCTATGACCTTTGGTCGTTCTGCTCTTAAACGATTTAACAAAGCAGAAGTTAACATTGTAGAAAGATTAGTTAACAAACTAATGCATTTTGGAAAAAAATATGCCAAAAATACCGGTAGAATGGGAGGAAAGAAAACTCGCAGTATCAATACGGTAAAGACTGCCTTTGAAATCATTCATCTTAAAACCGGTAAAAATCCAGTTGAGGTTTTGGTAAGGGCAGTAGAAAACTCTGCACCAAATGAAGACACTACTAGAATAGTATACGGTGGTACCGTTTATCACGTTTCAGTAGATGTAGCTCCTNTTAGACGAGTTGACATGGCATTACGATTCATTGCAGAAGGTGTTCGGGATGCCGCATTTTCAAATCCCAAAGCAATTGAGGAATTTTTAGCTGAGCATCTAATTAGTTCCTCAGAAAATGATCCTAATGCTCCCTCTATTAAGAAAAAACACGAACTTGAAAGAGTAGCGCAAGCATCCNGATAATTAATCAAAATTTTACAAGTAGCCCGAGGCAGATTCGAACTGCCGTCCCCGCGTATCCACTCATATGATCCAGAGCGCGGAATCCTTAACCTTGAATTAATTTGGCCACTAGACTATCGGGCTACCAAAGACGGTTTGCATAATGTTAGAATATAATTATTTGGTATATCTAATTTCAAAAGTATTAACTACTCATACTAACTTCATGTATCGCTGTTGCATAATCACAATCCGCTTTTAATCTCATATATGCAATGAGTCTAAAATGAATAGAATAAAGATCATTTTCTTTGATAATAATTCCTTTTTGCAAAAGTGATACCAAACCCCTAGATGTTGTAGAAATCTCAACATCCTTGTTTTTACAAACTTCATCTCGTTTTTTTTGGTATTGTTTTAATGTAAATGAAACATCGTTGACTTCTAATATTAATGGCCATACAATTTCATGCCACACAAATCTCCTGTTTTCAGTAGCAGATGCNTATTTGCCCTTATCTCTCAACATTAATAACAACTTTAGATGTGGTTATAATTGAATAGTTGTCTCAAAAAGAAATTGAAGAATCTCTGACCCTTTTGGAAAAAGATTGGGAGATAGATCCTGTACTTCGTGATTTTGTTTTAGGAAACTGTTCTGATATTGCAGATCATACTGTAAAAGTCAAGGATGTGATATTTCATATTCCATTTTTAATAAATGAAAAAAAATTTGTCTTGTGGAAATGTTACTGGCCTGATTGTCATAATTGTTGTGATAGACAAGGCAGACTTCCTTTGACTTCTGAAGATTTGATTACCATAGGTAAGGGATTAAAGTACGAACAAATCTCTGATTTTATAAAAAAAGAAACCCTAGTTGCTTCTTGGAATGAAAAAGGACCCGCAGGAGATACAACTTCTATGACTACAATTAATCTGAAACGAAAAGAAAACGAAACAGAATCTGATGATGGAACACATATTTCATGTAGATTCCTAGATGACAAAGGTGGATGCAGCATGCATCCCGCCAGACCTGGCGTTTGTTATCTTTATCCATTTTCTACCTGGTTACAAAACGAAAAAGGCACTGCTCGTGTGCATGCAACATTTCAATTTACTGGAGATTGTCCTGGATTTTATCTTGCAGACTCTATAGATCAGATGAAGGAGGTTTTAGATGACTATTCTAAAATTATTTATGATTACAATATGAAATCTGCTAGAACTATACGTGAAGGTTTTGGTTCAGTTAACTTTGGTTAATTCTTCTT
>C687J29651_10000841_pt1 | contig 12874 bp, 10 predicted proteins | sample RifCSP13_1_FD_29651 | JGI IMG/M metagenome (IMG submission 29651) | reverse complement strand
GCGTCCTGCCGGCGACGCCGAACGCGCTCCTCGTCGACGGGAAGCGGGAGACCCTCCACCCGCACGGGTGGGAGCACTTCCGGTCGACGCCGATCACACATTGAGCGCGCCGCGCTCCATGATCGGCTTCCCGTCGACCGCGATCGACGCCTGCGTGAGGATGCCGTCGACTCGGACGCCGCACCGGACGGTGCCCCCGTACGCGGCGTTGTCCCCGAAGACGATGTGCACGGCGCCGAGCACCTTCTCGTCCTCGAGCACGTTCCCCGTGATCCGCGCGCGCGGGTTCAGGCCGAGGCCGAACTTGCCGAAGTTCCGCCCGTCGCGCCCACCCCGGTTCATTTCCTGCACCGCCAAGGGCGCGCCCGTCACCTTCGACGCGTACCCCTCCTTCACGACGACGCTCGCGGGCTCCGAGAGCCGCTCGTGGAACGTCGCGTCGAACACGACGCGCCCGTCCGCGCTCCCCTCCAGGGGCGCAACAAAGATCTCCCCTGCGGGGAGGGTCGTCGTCTCTCCGCGGCGGTGGCACACGCCGGTGTCGTCCGTGACCCAGTCCCGGCGAGTGACGTCGAACGTGAGGTCCGTCCCCGCCGCGGTCGTGAGGTGCACGGTCTTCGCGCCCCGGAGGCGGCGCTCGAGGCGCCGAGTCGTCTTCTGGATCTCGATGTAATCGGCGGTGAGGGCGCCCTCGGAGAGCATCGCCTCCGTGACGCCGGGGAGGGATGCGATCCGGGCGCCGGCGCGGTTCGCCATCCGGCGCGCGGCCGTGTGTGTCATGGAATGCGAGGTCGCGAGGATCACCACGTCGCAGTCCGCCATCATGCGGGCGAGCGGGTCGGGCGGCTCCTCTCCCGCGCGCGCGGGCGCGGGGACGAGGGCGAGGACGGCGTGGGCGCCCGCCGCCAGCGCCGCGCCGAACAACGCCTGCCCGACCGCCTGCGTCCGCGCGTCCGCGACGACGACGAGCTTCTCCCCGGACTTCACCGCCAGACACGTCTCGATGACGCGGTGTGCACCCTCCTCCAGTCCCATGCCGCGCCGCGATTCCCGCGCNNCCCGATAAAGGTGCGCGCCGGGAATCGTTAAATAGCNTGGCCCGAATCGGAACGCGTGCCCGCCGCCGCCACGGAGCTCAAGCGCCTCCTCGGGGAATTCAACGCGCGCCATGGGGCGGACCTGTCGATGGTCGTGTCCCGGACGGGCGTGCCGATCGCGCACGAGGGGCCGAAGGATCTCCACGCGGAGACGTTCGGGAGCCTGGCGGCGACCCTCATGAACGCGGCGGAGGTGCTGTACACGAGCCTCGGACGGTCCGCACCGGACCGGGTCGTCGTGGAGTCCGCGAACGGCACCCTCGTCGCGTCCGGCCTCGGGACGAAGGCGATGTTCGTCGCCCTCGGTCGGAGGGACGAGATCCTGCGGGGGATCGACGACATGACCGCGGGGATCAAGTCCGTCCTCTCGGCGAGGCCATAGTCAGGCGGTCGGCCCGCGAATCGCGGCGAGCGGGTCCACGAGCCGGTCCCGGGCGTCCGCGTACCCTCGCATCCGCGTCATCCGCTCGAACGCCACCGCCACGCCGATCCCGACGACCGCGCCGCCGACGACGTCCGAGGGCCAGTGGACGCCGACGTAGATCCGGGAGAGGCCCACCATCCCGGCGTAGACGAACCAGGGGAGGCTTCGCCGCGGGTCCGTCATCCGCAACGTGAGGAGGACCGCGGCCGCGAACGCCCGGGCGGTGTGGCCGCTCGGGAACGCGGGGTCGGACACGTCGTCGAAGGGGACGGGGACAAACCGGACGGGGAGGACCTCGAACGGGCGGGGCGCCGCGACGAGGACCTTGAGGACGAACACGAGGACCTCCACCAAGACGAGGAGGAGGATGAGGTCCACGGCCTCGCGCCTCCGGCGGTCGACCCACAACGGGACCGCCCAGAGGTACGCGAGGAGGGAGCCGACCACGCCGAACGCGACCATCACAGGGTCGAGGAGGGGGCTCCCCGCGCCGTTGATCGCGCGGAACAGGTCTTCGTTCAGGCCCACGGGCGCGGAAGCGGCGTGTGGGGTAAGTATTTTTCCGATTCGGGGATTCCTATCCGCGTGGACCCGGACCTCGTGTACGACCGGCTGTACGCGCGGTTCGGGCCTCAACACTGGTGGCCCGCGGAGACCCCGTTCGAGGTGATCGTCGGCGCCCTCCTGATGGCACAGACGTCGTGGACACGCGTCGCGGAGGCGGTCGGGAACCTGAAGCGGGAGGATGTGCTCGACCCGCACGCGCTCGCGGCGATGCCCCTCCCGCGGCTCCGGCGACTCGTGCGCCCCGCGGGGCTGTACCGGACGAAACCGAGGCGGCTCCAGGCCTTCTGTCGGCACGTCGTTCGGGTCGCGGACGGCGACCTCGATCGGTACTTCGCGCGGGACTTGGCGGTGTTGCGCAAGGAACTCCTCTCCCTCGACGGGATCGGACCGGAGACCGCGGACTCGATCCTCCTGTACGCCGCGGAGGTCCCCACGTTCGTCGTCGACGCGTACACGATCCGCGTGGGCCGTCGCCTCGGCCTGTTCGACACGGACCGCTACGCCGCGGTCAAGACGTACTTCGAGTCCCGCGTCCCTCCGGACCTCGAGCAGTATCGCGAGTTCCACGCTCTGATCGTCGCGCACGGGAAACAGATCTGTCGGCCAGAGCCACGGTGCGACGCGTGCCCTCTGAACGACAAATGTCCGTACCCGACCGCGCGCCGCTGACCCCCCGAAAAGGTTGTACCAAAAACCGGATGTAGCCGTAAAACGGGAAAACCAAATTCTGGTTCTCCTGGGACCGTTATTCACCTGGCGTGACCGAGACACGGGCGCTGACGATCGGGGAGCGCATCGTCGTGCACCTGTTCCAGTACGCCCGCAACCAGGACGCCTTCGTGTGCCCGGTCGAGATGTCCCAGGCGGGGATCGCGGACTCTCTCGGGATCTCCCGGGCCCACGCCGCGATCGAGCTGAAGCGGCAGATGGACGCGGGACGGGTCATCACAAGGGTCGCGCACGTGACGGGCGCGCCGACACGGCGCAAGGTGTACACGCTGACCCCGAAGGGGTTCCTCATCGCGGACAGCGTCCGGGCGCGGGCGGCCCATCGGAGCGTGGAGGTCGTCGGGCTGGACGGGCGCTCCGTGCGGATGCCGGGGCTGCGGGCGCTCGAGACCGCCCGCCGCCATGGCGTCCGCGAGGGCCGCGCCGTCCTCCTGGTCCTGATGGCGGGGCGAATCGATCTCCGAGAGACGAGCGCCGGACGGTCCGTGGGGCCCGTGCGGGCGCCGGAGGTGCGCGCACGGCTGAGCTTCGACGCCGCGTTCGTCCGGCCCGTCGCGTGGCAGCTCGAGGTCGTCCTCGGGCCGCCCCACGCGCCTCCCGTCCCGGCGGCGGCCTAGTCAGAATCCTGAATTCGGTATCTGCACAAATCTATTTATATAAACCCATAGATGTCGCGCCCGTCGTGAGCCCCCCTCACGGCTCAGAAGGGATGACGTAGCTATGTCCACGTCTCGCGTTATGTCGAGCGCACGCCTCGTGGCGCTGGTTTTGGCGGTTGTGACTGTGGGCGGGAGCCTCCTCGTCGCGATTCCGACGGCGAAGGCCCCGCTGACGAACCTAAGTGTCACGCCTGGGCTGTACTCATACCCGGGCCTGATCCGGCACCCGTACGTGTACGTGCCCGGGGAAGTCCTCACGTTCACGTTGACCGGGGACACGGCCGCCGAACAGTTCGACGCCGTCGTGATCGTCCGGAGCACCGGGCAGATCCTGCAGCCGTACAACGACGTGACGATGCCCGCGACCCTCTCCCTCACCCTGACGTATACGATCCCGGCCTCCCTGCCAGACGGGGACGACTACCAGGTCGAGGTCGGGAACATCAACTGGATTGACTCCGGACGGATCTGTTGCCGGTTCCGGTTCCAGCGGTTCGCCGTCCAGGCGTACGACCTGACGGTGGAGGTCGACCGCCCCGCGTACCTCGGCGGCGACGACGTGATCGTGACGTGGACCGCGAACAACCTGAAGGACGGGGGACTCGCGCCCGACGGCTTCGGGCAGTTGTGGGTGTACGACGCGCTCGGCGCGTCCCTGATCACCCCGATCGTGCACACGTACTCGGCCGCCTCGGGAAGCTTCACGTTCCGCCTCCCGGACCTCGCGGACCCGCGGTGGGACGGTCTCGTGGAGACGTGGTTCAACGACACGCCCTCGAACCCGATCCGGTACCAGCAGGCGTTCTGGTTCTTCGATGTTGACAGCCTGAGCGTGATCGTGGACGTCACGCCGAACCAGTACCCGCCGGGCGGGATCGTGACGGTGGACGTGACGACGACCGTGTCGTTCGACCAGGCGAACCCGTCGATCTTCGACCCTCCGGAGCCGAACATCAACGTCGTGATCAGCGTGTGGGAGATCCCGGCGACCGGGCCTGCGGTGGAGCACGCCCAGTACGGGAAGTCCGGCCTCGTGACGGACGCCCACGGCCGGCTCACGCACGTGTTCAAGCTCGACGACAACGTCCTCGGGACCGCGTCCTCGAAGAACTTCGAGGTCCGGGCGAACGCGTCCCACCAGAACGGGATTTGGCGGTGGGAGGGCCGGGACACCTTCACGGTCAGCCAAGCCGCGGGCTTCTCGATGGTCCTTCAGTTCAACCAGGACGAGTACCAGGCGGGCGACACCGCCACCGTCACCGCAGTCGTGAACCCCGCGACGCCGGGGCTGACGTACATCTTCGAGGTCCGCGACACGACGACGGACTTCTGCACCGCCGCGTTCCCGGATGGCGGGCTCCTCGCCACGGACACGCGGACGACGAACTCCTACTCGTACCAGATCCCGCCGAACTTCGACGGGGCCGTGTGCTTCCGCGTGACGGCGGACGACGGGGCNGGGAACCGGGTCACGAGCGCGCGCGAGTTCGGGGTCGTGTTCGGCTGGCTCCTCGTGAACTCGGACCGCCGTGAGTACAAGGCGGGCGAGACGCTCGGGATCACCTGGATCCTGGANAGCAACCGGATCACGAGCCCGACGTACTTCTACGAGGTCCAGGACGCGGATGGGAACCTTGTCCGTTCTGGGTCGACGGGGACCGTGCGCAGCTTCTCCTTCGGAGTCCCGTCCCCGCCGAGCCGCTCGTACACGTTCACCGTCACGGCGACCCAGGACGGCCGCGCAATCTCCGGATCGATCACCGTCGTCGAGGTCACGGGCTTCTTCATCACCCTGACGTTCGACCGTTCCTCCTACGCGCCGGGCGACACGATGACGATTCACTACGTGATCTCCAAGCGCGGCTCCTCGGCATTGCCGAGCACCTTCGTGATCACGTACGGACTCCTGAACGGCGGCTCCCTGCGGACGGTCTCCACGGCGAGCGCCTCGGGCGACCTCAGCTACAGGGTCCCGACGGGCATCGACGAGGGCGACCAGCTGTTCCAGGCCTTCGAGGGGAACACGGGCACGAACGCATACGAGGTCGTGACGATCCGCGGCACGAACGCGCTCTGGTTCGTGAGCCTCGGGGACGTGCCAATCCTCGTCTGGATCATCTTGCTTTGGCTCGTGATCATGACCCTCATGCTGTGGCGCCGGGGGGCCCTCGGCACCATGGGGGCCCCGAAGGCGCCCGCGGAGGCCGCGCCCCCNTCCAGGATGGAGCCCGTCCACGCGCCGGCCGGGATGCCGATGACCGTGACGTGCCGCTCGTGCGGCTCGCCGATCGAGATCACGACGAGCAAGCGGCCGATCGAGGTCATGTGCCCGAAGTGCGGGAACACGGAGATGGTCTCGTAGGCCCACACGGGCCTACCCCTTCCCTTCTTTACTTCTCCACTTCTTCCACGAACGAGCGGAGCCTCGCCATCCCCTTGCGGATGTCGTCGCGGGAGCACGCGTAGGAGAATCGGAGGTGGCCTTCGCCCGCGGCTCCGAAGGCGGCGCCGGGCGTCACCGCCACCTTCGCGTCCGTCAGGAGCCGCTCCGCGAACTCATCGCTCGGCAGGGTGGCGTCGTACTCCGGGAAGAAGTAGAACGCGCCCGCGGGGCGCGACACGCGGAAGCCGGGGACGGACCGGAACTCCTCCGCCATGAGGTCGCGGCGCGCGCGGAACTCCTCGACCATCGACGCGACGACGGACGGCGGCCCCTGGAGCGCCGCCAGGCCCGCCATCTGGACGAACCCCGGTACGCACGTGATCGTGCTCTCCTGGACCTTCACGAGCTGCTTCACGAGGGACCTCTCCCCGCACAGCCAGCCGATCCGCCAGCCGGTCATCGCGTACGTCTTCGAGAAGCCGTGGATCGTGACCGTGCGGTCGGACATCCCGTCGAAGGACGCGGGGCTGTAGTGCGCGCCCTCGTACAGGATCTTCTCGTAGATCTCGTCACTCAGGAGGAAGAGGTCGTGGTCCGCGACGACGTCGCAGATCCCCTTCATCGTCGCCTTCGAGAACACGGACCCGGCGGGGTTGCTCGGGCTGTTGATCACGACCGCCTTCGTCCGCGGGGTGATCGCCGCTTCCAGGGACTCCGGGGTGAGCTCGAACCCCGTGGACTCGTCCGCGAGGACGGGGACGGGCTTCCCGCCCGCGAGGTGGACCATCGGTCCGTAGGAGACCCAGCCCGGGTCGGGAAACAGGACCTCGTCCCCGGGGTCCACGAGCCCCGCGATCGCGAGGAACAGCGCATGCTTCGTCGGGGCAACGATCACGCCGGCGGGGTCGCACGGCACCGCGTTCTCCCGCTTCATCTTCTCCGCGATCGCCTCGCGGAGGGGCGGGATCCCGAGCGAGGAGACGTACTTCGTCCATCCCTCGTCGAGCGCACGTTTGGCGGCGTCGACGATGTGCGGCGGCGTGGGAAAATCCGGCTCGCCGACGGAGAAGGAGACGACGTCCTCGCCCTTCCGCTTCAGCTCGTTCACGAGGGCGCCGAGGCGCACCGTCGGGGACGGCGTAATCGGCTTCAGGCGNGCGGCGACGGGCTTCACGGCGCGCGCATCGCGGACGTCTACTAAGCCTTATCGCGCCGCCCATCCCTCATCGNTGGGCGAAGTACGCGGAGATCCCGTCCGGGCTCGTGCCTTCGATCCGCACGAACCCGAACCGCTCGAGCTGGACGACGGCGCCCGCCGGCACGTTCCTCAAGTTCTCCTCCGCGAGGCCCTCGGCGACGACCCCGTCCGGCATCAGGATCCGCATCGGGACACCGTCACACACCCACTGAATCTTCGGGATGTCCTTCACCTCGCGGCCCGTGAACTCCGCCCGCGTGTCGAGGACGACGTTGCAGAAGTCCTTCAGGCGGACCTCCTGGTTCGTGAACGCGTAGTAGTCGACCTGCGGGACGTACGCCGTCGGCGACACCGCCAGCGTCCGCGTCCCCCGCTCCGGGAAGTCCGGGTGGATCGGCGCTTGCACTCCCGTAATGGGCGGGAGCCCGTCGATCGTGATCTTCACGGGCTCGGGGACGAAGAAGTACCGGTCCGCAGTCGAGTCGATCACCTTGCGGTTCTCCGCATAGAGGTTGTCTGCGCTCACCTCCACATCCGTGAGGGACATCCCGAAGGAGAGGATGAACGTCCGGAGCGCCTCCGGGGCGATCCCACGGCGTCGGAGGGACTGGATCGACCACGTGCGCGGGTCCTCCACGCCCGTGAGGCGGCCCTCGCGGATGTCCCGCGCGAGCTTCGACTTGCTCAGGTCGACCTCCTTGAAGAAGAGGAAGCCGTAGTGGATGAACTCGGGGCGGCGCTGAACGTCGAGGCGGTCCCAGATCGCCCGCTCCATCTCATCCTCCATCACGAGGTCCTTGCCGCGGAGGACGTGGGTCACGCCGAGGAGGTGGTCGTCGACCGCCCACGAGAACTCGAGGAGGGGCCACACGCGGTACTTCGTCCCGACCCGCGGGTGCTCCCGCTCGCTGATCCGGAAGAGAACGCGGTCGCGGAACGCGGGGTTCGGGTGCGCAACGTCCGTCCGGATCCGGACGACCGCCGCGCCCTCGCCGAACTCCCCTTTCAGCATTCGCCGCCATAGCTCGAGGTTCTCCTCCGGCGTCCGCCCGCGGTGCGCGCACGCGACGCCCTTCTCCCGGTTCGCCCGGAGCTCCGCCGGCGCGCACTCGCACACGTACGCGCCGCCGCGCGCGAGGAGGAGGTCGCCCGTCTGGTAGAACGCGGGCATCCGGTCGCTCTTGTAGATCGTCTCGTGGACGGCGACGCCGAGCCACTCCATGCCCTCCTGGATGAGGTCGTACGCCTCCGGCATGAGCGGCTTCTCCTCGCTCCCAATCGTGTCGTCGTAGGCGAGGATGAACTTCCCGCCGTACCGCCGCACGAAGTAGTCGTTCAGGAAGATCGCGCGCGCGTGGCCGATGTGGAGAGGGCCGGACGGGAAGGGCGCGAACCGCATGACGACGGGGCCGCGGACGTTCGGGAGGTCCGCGAGCTCGTGGGCCTTGACCTCCTTCTTCTTCTCCAGGAGTTCCGGGGCGGTCCGTTCGAGCTCGGCTCTCTGGTCCCCGGGCGGGAGTCGGTTCACGTCGGCGACGAGCTCGTCCACGACCGGGGAAATCTCCTTCACGCGAGGGCGGAGGGAGGCGTCCTCCGCGAGGAGGCGGCCCAGGACCGCCTTCGCGCTCGCCTTTCCGTCGTGCTGGACGGCGTTGAGAAGCGCGAACTTCCGCGCGCGATCGNGGACCACGGGCGTCCAACCGAGGGTTCNTATATAATCGTTGGCGGCTCACTGCATGTACGCGCGGTTGATCGTGACGGTCGTCGTCGGCTGGCCGTCGCCCGGGGGATTCGTCGAAAGGGCGCCGATTGCGTCGACGACGTCCTGCCCCTCGATCACGCGGCCGAAGACCACGTATGGGTAGGCGTAGTTATCCAGGCTCGGGTTGTCCTTCAGGTTGATGAAGAACTGGCTCGTGGCGGTGTCCTTCGACCCCACGTCGTTCGCGTCGCCGGAGCGCGCCATCGCGATCGAGTACCGGACGTTCTTCAGCCCGGTGTTCTCCCACGCGACACTGGACGCACCGGAGATCGCGCCTCCCTGNATCACGAAGTTCGCCGCCACCCGGTGGAACGTGGTCCCGTCGTAGTCGCCCCCGTCCACGAAGCCGATGAAGTGGCCCGCGGTCCGCGAGGCCCGGCCCGTGTCGAGCTGGACCTTGATCGTTCCGAACGTCGTCTCGAAGACCGCAACCTTGCTTCCGTTCGTCGTCCCCCCTCCCGTCGGTGCGCGCGTGACGACCCAATACCCCGCGAGGATGATTACGGCGGCGACCGCCAGGATCCCGACGACCTTCCACGGGAAGCGGACCGTCGGCGCCGCAGGCTCCGGCGCGGGTTCCTTCACGGGCCGCGGAGCCCCACTGTGGACCGCGTTGATGTGGCGGCGGAGCTTCTCCCTACGAACCTTCGCCCCGCACTTCGGGCATTCCACGAGCGTCGCCTGCGGCACGACACCGTCGATACCGTCGGGGGTCTAAAGGTTATCCGGCGCGAACCGCCAAATACCGACCCCTCCATCCGCGCGCGGGCGGTACAAATGGCGGTCCGAGAATGGCTCGAGCGGTTCAGGGACGAGGTCGTCGCGATCGATGCGCCGGTGAGCCGCGAAATCGAGGTCACCCGCCACCTCCTGCAGCACCCGCGGGAGCCCGTCCACTTCCGGAACCTGGACGGGTACGAGGCGGTCGGCGGCCTCTGGTCCACGCGGGACCGGATCGCGCGGGCGATGGACCTCCCGCGGGACAGGCTGATCGACGCGGTCGGGGACGCCCAGCGCCGACCGGAGGACTTCGTCGTCGTCGACCGGGCGGACTTCTTCGCGAACGAGAGCACGGACTTCGACTTGCGGGACTCGCCCGTCCCGAAGTTCTACCCGAAAGACGCGGGCCGGTACATTACGGCGGGCGTGTGGATCGCGGAATGGGAGGGGAAGCGGAACGTGAGCTTCCATCGCATCCTCCTCCTCGATGCGAAGCGCGGGGTCGCGCGGATCGTGCCACGCCACCTACTGAGCATGCACCGCCAGGCGCAGGCGGTGGGCGAGGAGCTGCGGGTGGCGGTGTGCATCGGGCTGGACCCATGGCTCCTGATCGGCGGCGGAACGAGCGTGGAGTACGGCGTGGACGAGACGCGGATCGGGTCCGCCCTCAGGCGGCGAACGCTCGGGGCGCCGGTCGAGTGCGTGACGCTGAAGAACGGACTCACGGTCCCCGCGGACGCGGAGTACGTCCTCGAGGGCCGCCTCACGGGGGAGACGCACGAGGAGGGGCCGTTCGTCGACGCCGTCCTCACGTACGACCGCCTTCGGCAGGAGCCCGTCGTCGCGTTCGAGCGCGTGTACCACCGCCAGAACCCCATCTTCCACATGATCGTCGGGGGGAGCGACGAGCACTTCAACTTCATGGGGATGCCTCGGGAGCCCGTGATCAAGGAAGGCGTGGGGAAGGTCGTTCCCCGCGTCGGTGGGGTGCGGCTCACGGAGGGCGGCTGCGCGTGGCTCCACGCGGTCGTCGCGATCGAGAAGCACACGGAGGGCGATGGAAAGAACGCGATCATGGCGGCGTTCGCGTCCCACACGAGCCTGAAACATGTGACGGTCGTCGACGCGGACGTGAACATCTGGGACGACCGCGAGGTGGAATGGGCAATCGCCACGCGCTTCCAGGCGGACCGGGGCCTCGTCGTCCTCCACGGCGTGCGCGGGTCCTCGATCGACCCGAGCGCCGGGGAGACGACCGCCAAGATGGGGATTGACGCGACGCGGCCCCTGAACGCGAAGCCGGAGATGTTCCTGAAGGCGACGCTGTGACCACAAAGCGTCGCACCAATCTTTCTAAGTAGTCCACCAACGGCCGTACCAATCTCCCGATATCGCAGAAACTCCATGCGGGGCGGCCGGAGGGACGATGGGAGGATCGGCTTCCCGCAGGGCAGCTCCGCTCTCGTTGAGGAGGGGTGTTCGGCCTCCCGTCTCCCTTCGCGTTGCCCCTTCTCTCCTCGTCTCGCTCGCCATGCTGGCGGCAGGCCTCTCCGTGGGTTCGCATCCCGCCGAGGCCGCGGACAGCCTCACGCTCGTCGTCGGCGGGCAGGACGAGATGAAGACACGGAACTTGATTCAGCCGCTTGCGAACGATCTCTGGACCGCCGCGGTCCTGGAGAGGGTCTACGACCGGCCGATCAAGCAGCTCCCAACGGGGGAGCTCGCTGCGTACGTCGCAAAGGGCACCGACGTGGACGCGGACGGATCGTTTGAGCGGTGGGAGTACAACGAATGGCGGAAGGCGGCGGGGACGGACCTGCTCGACGTCGTCGTCTACTATGACTTCAACGGCGTCCGATGGCACGACGGGACGCAGGTGACGGTCTGGGACCTCCTCTTCTCGTACCATATGACCGCGATGCAGCCCGCCTGGAATGCGGGCATACGGGTGCTCCTCCCGGGAGGCGTGTCGTTCTCGTACGAGCTGTGGGGCCGCCAGCTGGCCGTCGCGGCGGTGGACCTCGACCCGAGCCGCGCGGGGCTCCAGAAGGACTGGGAGGGAGAGGGGTCCATGACAGGGGATCCGAACCTCCGGGTCGCCCTCCGGTTCCGGGCCAGCGAGCCCTTCGCGCGGTTCTACGAACAGACCCTCGCGCCCCTCTTGTTGCCCCTTCACGTGTGGTCCGTGACGGGCGGGGGCCGCCATGCGGACTTCGGATGCGCGATCTGGCTCCCGCCCGCGGAGGCGAGTGCGAAGGACGTCGCGCCCTGCGGCACTCCGGCGGCTGCGTCGTGGGGTCGCGGGGTTGCAAGCACGGAGTCCGTGCCCGGGAGTTCTCCGTTCCGCTATGCGTACGCGGATCGCTGGATGCCGACGGACGCCGACGTGATCGGGTCCGGCCCGTTCCGCTTCCGCTCGTGGATCCCTGGGGTCGAGGCCTCCGTGGATCGCTACGACGGGTACTACGTCGGCGGGCCGTACGACCCGAACCTCGCCTCCTACCTCCATCTCCCGAGGATCACCGCCATCCGGTACGTCGTCTACCGGACGACGCAGCTCGGCGTCTTCGCCCTCCAGTCGGGCGAGATTGACTATTACCACTGGAACGTCCCGCCGGAGTTCGTCCCCGACCTGTACTCGCACCCGGACATCGCGGTCGAGTCCTCCCCGGACCTCGGGTACTTCTACCTCGGATACAACCTCCGCCGGGAACCGTGGGGGTACAACGGCAGCGACCTCCGGGACATCGGCCTCGTCCTGCGCCGCGCGATCGCGCACCTCATCGACAAGGCGTCGATTGTCCAGAACCTGCTGCAGAACTTCGGGGTCGTCGCGGACGGCTACGTCAGCCCCGCAAACGCGTTCTGGTACACCCCCGACATCCCGAGGCCCGGATACAACCTCACGCGGGCCGCGGACCTCCTCGATTCCCCCGAAGCCCGCGCGGCGGGGATCGGGCCCGACCCGCCGGGTCCGTGCTACAAGGACGTCCCGAGCGGATGCCGCTCCCTCGCGCGTGTGGGGAGTGCCCCGTTCGAGATCCTCACGCCGCATGCGGACTACGACAGGACCCGGGCGGCGGCGGGCGTGATGTGGGCGGACGCGATGCGTCAGGTCGGACTCAACGCCGTGAGCAAGCCGACGGCGTACGGCCTGGTCGTCCTCGCAATCATGTCGCATCAGTTCGATCTCTACCTCCTAGGCTGGAGGATTTCGGAACCGGACCCGGACTACCTGTTCAGCTTCTTCCACAGTTCGAACGGACCGGCAGGCCAAAACTACAATGGCGTGGCGAACGCCACGCTCGACGAATGCCTCGAGGACCAGCGGCGGG
>C687J29651_10000840_pt1 | contig 12875 bp, 17 predicted proteins | sample RifCSP13_1_FD_29651 | JGI IMG/M metagenome (IMG submission 29651) | reverse complement strand
AAGTGGACCGGGTGGGATTTGAACCCACGGCCTCTACCATGCCAAGATAGCGATCTTCCAGCTGATCTACCGGCCCGCGAGGCGCCTGTATCCGAGGGGAGAATATGAACTCTTGCTGGTGGGTCGATGCGGACCATCGGGGCGCGAACATTCATCGTCCGTCTCGTCCCGGACGACGGATCCGAGCGACGGGTAGGACCACCTTCCGCATGAGGACCCCGCTCGTCCCGAGGGGCGCGATGTCTTCGAAGCCCGCCTTGTGGAACATCCCGGGCGTCCCGAACCACCGCCACTCCGGGACGGCCGCCATTCTCTTGGAGACGACCGGATACGCCTCGACGATCCCCCCGCCCTTGCGCCGGATGGATTCAAGGGCCGCCTCAAGAGCGAAGGACGCGACGCCTTTCCCGCGGTGATCCTTCGCCACGAAGAAGCAGGTGACCCTCCAAAGCCGGTCCCTCGGCACGGGTGGAGCGACCTTGCGGTAGCTCCGTCCGGCATCGATTCTGGGGAGCTCCTCCGCGGTCCCGTATTGGCACCATCCAACGGGCGTCCTGCCCTCGTAGACGAGGATGGCATGGGCCCGTCCCTCGCTCACGAGAGATCGTTTGTCCGCTCGGTTCCTCGCGCGCCGCTCGTCCCTCGTCAGCCCTCGGCCCGCAGGCCTCGCGCGCTGGTAGAACATGCACCAGCATTCCCCCTGCTGAGCGGCGAGGGCCTCGAAATCCTGCAGCGTCTGGACGCCCAGCTCGCGGGTCGTGTAGGCCATCGTCCTCGAATGCCGACGCGCGGCGGAGGTCGTCCGGGACGCGGGCGGCATGCCTTCAGGCCGCCGGCTTCTCCTTCTTTCGCGGGCGCGGCTTCCCTGCCGACTCCGTGAACAGCTCGAGGGGCTTGTCCCGGCGGACCTTCTCCCCTGGGATGGGGACGGGGTACTCGCCCGTCAGGCAGCCGAGGCAGAGGTCGTCCCGCGGCTTCTTGAGGGACGCGATGAGGCCCTTCAGGGACAGGTAGCCGAGGGAGTCCGCGGTGATGAAGTCCGCGATCTGGTCGACCGTCCGCTCGTTCGCGATGAACTGGTCCCGGGTCTTCATGTCGATCCCGAGGTAACAGGGAGACCGGATGGGCGGGCAGCCGATGCGCACGTGGACCTCCTGGGCCCCCGCGCGGCGGAGCATCTGGACGATCTTCCGGATCGTCGTCCCGCGGACGATGGAGTCGTCGATGAGGACGATGCGCTTGTTCTTCACGGCGGAGGTGATCGGGTTCAGCTTGAGGAGCACCCCGACCTCCCGCTCCGACTGCTCCGGCATGATGAACGTCCGCTCGATGTAGCGGTTCTTGATGAGGCCCTCGACCACAGGGAGGCCCGAGGCCTGGGAGTACCCTTGGGCCTGGGCCCGTCCCGACTCCGGCACGGGCACGATGATGTCCGCCTCGACGGGGTGCTCCTTCGCGAGTTGCTCCCCGATCTTCACGCGGGCGTCGTACACGAGCCGCTCGTCGAGGACGCTGTCGGGCCTCGCGAAGTACACCCACTCGAACATGCAGTGGGCCTTCGAGGTCGGGTGCGGGAGCCGGTAGGACTCGAAGCCGTCCGGGCGGAGCTCGACAATCTCCCCCGGCTTCAGGTCCCGCACGAAGCGGTACCCGAGGGCGTCGAACACGACGCTCTCGGAGGCGATCATCATGGACCCGTTCTTCTCCCCGATGCACANGGGGCGCACCGCGAGGGGGTCCCGGACCGCGTAGACGGTGTCCTTGATCAGGATCGCGAGGCTGTACGCGCCAACGAGGCGCCGGGTGAACTCCTTGAGTGCCCGGTGCATGTCCCCCGTGCTCGCGAGCTCGTTCGCGAGGAGCCGGACGATGACCTCGCTGTCCGACGACGTCATGAATGCCCAGCCCTTCTTGCTGAGCTCCTCCCGCAGCTCGCCCGCGTTCGAGATGTCCCCGTTGTGGGCCAGGGCGATGTCCCCGAACGCCGTCCGGACGACGATGGGCTGCGCGTTGTCGAGGACGGAGGTCCCCGTCGTCGAGTACCGCACGTGGCCGATCCCCGCGGGGCCCCGGAAGCTCATGAGGTCCTCTTTCGAGAGGACCTCGTGGACGAGACCCATCCCCCGCTTCGCCTTTACCTCGCCGTCGTACACGGCGACNCCTGCGCTCTCTTGGCCGCGGTGCTGGAGGATCCTCAGCCCGTAGTAGAGGTCGGACGCGACGGGCCCCGTCGAGGCGCAACCGATGACCCCGCACTTCTCCGTGGGCCGGAGGTCGGCGTGCTCCGACGCCATCCCCTCGGCGGCCATCGTCAGTGCCTCTTCGCCCAGCGGTAGGCCCTCAACTTCTTCATGCGGCCGAAGCCGCAGTGGGCGCAGACGCCCCGTCGCTTGTGGTACGCGTGATGCCCGCACCGACGGCAGCGGATGTGGACGCTCCTCTTCCCCATCTTGCCGAGNGACGCGGTGCCCTTCGTCATCGAGGCCACCCCGNTCAGGGGGAGATGTAGATCACGTTGTCCCCGCGGACGATCGCGAGGTCCATCTTCCTCTGGGACTGGCTGTCCTGCATCTCCTCCGCGTTCCGGAGGACGAGGTTCATGTGAGGGTCGAAGCCGTCCAGGACGCCCCGGTATCCCCGGCCTCCCTTGAGCTCAACCATCACATTCGAATTGATGCTCTGGTTGAGCAACGAGAGCGGCTTGATCATGCGATCCCATCGGAAGCATGGAGGCGGACTACTTAAAGGTTTAGCGGCTCCCTTCGCGACGGGCGCGCGTCCCGCGTCTCCGGAGGTCGCGCGGATCGATGAGGAACGGCGACCGCCGCAGCACGTCCACGCCGACGATCATCCGGTACCGCATGTCCTTGCGGTCCGCGACGGCGACCGCAACGCGGAACCGCACGCCCGCGAGGACGAGCTCCGCGCGGACGACGGGCCGGGTCTCCGGCTCGGCCGCCGAAGCGGCNCGGATGCGGACCGTGCGGATCACGGGACCCAGGCCGAGGCGCGCGGCGAGGTCCGTGTCGAGGCTCGTGCGAGTCGCGCCCGTGTCAATCTTCGCGAGGACGGAGACTCGACCCGCAGGGCCCGCCACGAGCACCCGCTCCACGATGCGGAGGACCTTCCGTCCTTCGCGCCCGGCCGCCTTCGGTGCTGCCATCCGTTCCACCCGAGGAGGGATCCCCTCCTCGCCGCGCAAGGGCCTTCGCGGTAATAGGCTTAACCGCGCCTCGGGAGAGCGCCCGGATGCGACACCCTTTTCTCCCCCGGGTGGGTTGACGGCCCGCCCGCGGGCAACGGGGACTTTCCACGAAGATCGGCGTGATCTCGAAGAAGCCGACGTACTGGTCCACGGAGGCGCTTCTCAAGACGATTGAAGCGAAGGGGCACGAGGGGACCTTCGTGAAGACGGACTCCGTGCGCCTCGTCGTCGCGGGGACGGACGACGCCGTCTCCCAGGGGACATCCCTCCGAGAGCACGCGGTCCTCATCCCTCGGATTGGGCGCTCGATGACGTCGTTCGGGGAGATGCTGCTCCGCCAGCTCGAGCTCATGGGAGTCCCGACGACCCTGTCGTCCAGGGCCCTCCTCACCGCGCGGAACAAGTTCCTCGCCCTCCAGGCCCTCCGAGAGGCCGGCGTCCCCGTCCCTCGGAGCGTCCTCCTCGCCTCCCGCCCCGAGTTCATGGAGTCGGCCCGGCTCATCCGCTACCCCGCGATCCTCAAGATCCTCTCGGGCACCCAGGGCGTCGGCGTGATGCGGGTGAAGGACCAGGATGAGGTCGCGTCCATCGTCGACACCCTGAACTTCTTCGGCGAGCCCGTCCTCCTCCAGGAGTTCATCCCGAACCCCGGGGTCGACATCCGGGCCTTCGTCGTCGGAGACCGGGTCATCGGCGCCATGAAACGGATCGCGGCGCACCACGAGTGGCGGTCCAACATCCACCTCGGCGCGAAGGGCGTGCCCATCGAGCTCGACGGACACGGCAAGGACGTGGCTGTCCGGGCGGCGAAGGCCGTCGGTCTCGAGGTGAGCGGGGTCGACATGATCTTTTGGGACGACCGGGCATACGTCCTCGAGGTCAACGCGTCTCCGGGCTTCCGAGGCCTCCTCGAAGCGACGGGCGTGAACGCGGCGGAGGCCATCGTCGACTACGCGGTCTCCAAGGCGACCTGACCCGAAAGCTCCATACCGCGCGGGCCCGTTCCGTCGCCCATGGACGAGGCCCCGATCCCCGGGTCGCGGGTGCGGGCGACGACGAAGCATGGCGCCCTGACCGTCGACGAGCTTGCGGGGATGCAGCCCGGCATGGCCCGCCTCATGGACGAACTGTCCCGGAGGTACTGGGCCCTCTACTACGCGGCGAAGGCGGGGAACTGGGGCCTCGCGCGGTACATGGAGAAGGAGGCCGACAAGCTGCTCGGGACGATGGCCGTCGTGCGGCCGAAGTACCGCGCGGACCTGGCCTCGTTCCGGGAGGGGACGATGGGCGCCCTGGCGAGGGCGATCGAGGCGCGGGACTGGCCCGTGTTCGACGCCGCGTACCGCGCGGGGATCGACGCGTCCGACGCGTACCATGCGAAGTACGCGAAAGGGTTCATCCGGTTCCGGCTACCGGACCGCCCGCCGGAATGGCTCGACCTCGCACCGCGATAGCCTTTTATCCGCCGCTCACCTGGGCCGGCTCGGCGGTCTCGGATGGACTACGTCACGTTGGGGCGGGGCGGGCCGCGGGTGTCGGCCGTCGGGCTCGGGATGTGGCAGGCGGGCGGCAAGAACTGGGGCAAGGACGTCCGCGATGCGGATTGCAGGAAGGCGATGGCCCGGGCTGTGGAGCTCGGGATCAACCTCGTCGACACGGCCGAGGTCTACGGGGACGGGCATTCCGAGGAGGTCGTCGGTGCCGCGATCCGGGACGTCGGGCGGGACAACGTCTTCCTCGCGACGAAGGTCTCGGGGGACCACCTTCGGGCGGACGACGTCGGGAAGGCGTGTCGCGGGAGCCTGAGGCGCCTCGGAGTCCGGGAGCTCGACCTGTACCAGGTCCACTGGCTCGCCCTGTGGGACCAGGTCCCCCTGAGGGAGACGATGAAGGCCCTCGAGCGCCTCGAGCGGGAGGGGAAGATCCGCCACATCGGGGTGAGCAACTTCGCGGCCCACGACCTCGAGGAGGCGCGTTCCCATCTCTCGCGGACGGATATCCTCTCGAACCAGGTCCAGTACAGCCTCGTCCACCGGGAGATCGAGGCGGTGACGCTTCCGTACTGCCAGCGTGAGGGGATCGGCGTCCTGGCGTGGAGCCCGATGGGCCGCGGCGTGCTCACGGGCAAGTACCATGCGTCCCGGCGCCCGAAGGACTCGATCCGGTCCGACGACAGCCTGTTCAAGCCCGGGAACCTGCGGGCCCTCCGCCCCCTCGTGTCCGCCCTGAGGCGGACCGGGGAGGCCCACGGGAGGACGCCCGCCCAGGTCGCCGTCGCGTGGACGCGCCACCGTGCGGGCGTCGTGCCCATCCCCGGGGCGAAGCGCCCCGCCCAGGCCGAGGAGCACGCAGGGGCCGCGGGATGGTCCCTCACCGGGGTGGAGAAGCGGCTCCTGGACCGCCTCTCGGGATCCCTGCGGCTCGACACGTTCTGAGGCTCACGCCTTCTTGCGCCCGCGCATCGCGAGGGCGGCAACGACGACGGCCACCACAGCGACGATCCCGATCCCCGCGTAGAGGAGGGTGTTGTCCGCGGCAGGCGGGGTCGTGCTCGGGGCCTGGACGATGAACTGGCCCCGCATCGTCCCCTGGTGGTACTCGCAGTAATACGTGTATGTGCCGGCCGTGGTCGCGTTGAACGTCACGGACCGGGGGACCGCGCTGTCGATGTCGTCCGTCCTCGGCTCCCCCGCGTCCCAGCTCGCGTCCCCGTTCAGGTCGAGGTACCAGTTGTGCGTGAAGGAGTCCTCGCGGTGCGCGAGGATCGTGACGTTGTCCCCGACGTCGACCCGCAGGGTCGGCCCGGGCGAGCCGATCGTCCCCGGGGTGTCGCCCCAGCCGGACACGGTCCCGTACAGATGGAGCGTTCGGTCCGCGGCCCGGACCGGGGCGGTTGCGAACCCGGTCGCCAGGAGGCCGATGAACAAGCCGACGGTCAGGATTCGCGCGAGGGTCAAATGCATGTCTCCTTCCTCGGGCCGCGCGAGTCGGCGGCCGAAGATAAAGCTTCGCCGGAATGTTCGCGGGTGCGGGCGCGGAGCGGGGGATGGGAATCTCCGCCTCGCGCGGGCGCGCGGGGCCTTTGAACCCACGGACTCCTTCGAGACCGGATCTTAAGTCCGGCGCCGTTGTCCTAGCTTGGCTACCCCCGCGGCCCGCCCATCGGGGGCGCGGTATAATGCCTTTGGGGTCGGCGTGTCGCGCGACGCCTGCGCGTCGCGAGGACCCCGAGCTTTATTATCCGCCGCGGTCCTCGGACCCGCATGGGTCGGCTCGACGGGCGCGCGGCCCTCGTGACGGGAGGCAGTGGCGGCATCGGCCGGGCTACGGTCCTCGAGTTCGCGCGGGAGGGCGCGGATGTCGCGGTCCACTACTACCGATCCGAGGAGGCCGCGCGGGCCGTCGCCGAGGAGGTCCGCGCGGCGGGTCGGACGGCCGCGGTCCTCCAAGGCTCCGTGTCCGAGCAGGATTCCGCGCGCCGCCTCGTGGACGAGGCCGCGGACGCGTTGGGCCGCCTCGACGTGCTCGCGTGCGTCGCGGGCCATCCGTACCGTGAGGGGGAGTGGTCGAAGGCCTTTCCGGACCTCACCCCGGAGGAATGGCGTGCTCCTCTGGAGGTCGACCTCCTCGGCACCGTGTTCGCGTGCCAGGCCGCGATCCCGCGGATGGTCCGCCAAGGACACGGCGCCGTCGTCCTCGTCGGCTCGACGCCCGCCCTCACGGGGGACCGCGTCGGGATCTCGTACCTCCTCGCGAAGGCGGGCGTCCTCGCCCTCGCGCGGGCCCTCGCGGACGCCTACGGCCGGGACGGGGTCCGCGTGAACGCGGTCGCCCTCGGCAACATCGACACGGAGGCGATGGCGGGCCTCCCGGAGGACGTCCGCAAGGCCCTCGAGCGGGAGCCGGCCCTCAAGAGGTTCGGGCGGCCCGAGGAGGTGGCCCGCGTGATCGCGTTCCTCGCGTCCGACGACGCCTCGTACATCACGGGGAGCACGATTGTCGTGGACGGGGGCTTCGCCCTCCGGTAGGCGTACTCAGGGGGCGGGGAGGCTCACGCCCTCCATGAGGAACGTCGAACGGACCCCGCAGTTGTGGCACGAGACGAGGAGGCGTGGGCCGGGCTCCGAGAACTGCTCGCGGACGATCCAATGGCAGCGGCCGCACCGGCACCTGAGCCGGGCCTCGTCCGGCCGTCCCCGGATCCTGAGGAACAGGCCGTCCTCCGCCGCACGCCATCCGAGGACGACGACTCCTCCGGAGGCGTCGACGGCCAGATCCTCGACCAACGCCTTCTCCCGCGCGCTCAACGCGGTGCGGGCTTATCCCCTTTCGCCCCGCGGCCCGGATACACGACGCGGCCTCCGCGGATCCGGGCGAAGGGGGTGAGCGCGTGCTCCCGGGACGATCCCGGGCCGAGGATGTGGATCACGCGGACGGCGCGGGCCAAGAGAGCGTCCGAGAGGAGGGACCGGTGGCATCTCCAGGGGACCGCCTCCGCGCACATCACGCACGTCCGCCCGCGCGCGGCCTCCTCGAGGAGGGCGTCGAGGCCGTCCCGGAACTCCGGCGTATCCATGTGGTCCGCGTACCCCCGGAAGCCTCCGGACCNCCATCCGAGGTTCACCGAATCGGGGCGGGGCTTCCGGTAGCCGCCGAGATCCTCGAAGTGNCGGTACCGGATCCCCGACGCCTCCAAGGCCTCCCGGAGCCGCNGGCCGTTCGACCACGGGACCCGTTCCGACGACGGGAAGTGCCGCACGTCCGCGAGGAGNTCGATCTCACGTCCCCGCAGGAGGCCCAGGAACGCCTCGTACGGGCGGGTCGAGTGGCCGATCGTCCACACCNTGNCGGCATCGTCGGGCCACACGGGTCAGGCCTCCGAGGCCATGGGCCGACCGAGGNCCCCTCAGCGGTACTGCTGGCAGCGGTAGCAGTACCAGCGCCCGTACTGCGCGATCCACGTGAGGGGCGACCCGCAGGTCGGGCAGGCGGGGCCCGCCGCCGGCGCGGGGGCCGGTCCCGGGGCGGCGTAGGGGTAGGGGTACGGCGCGTAGTACGCCGGCGTCGAGGGGGTGGCCGCGACGAGGATGATCCCGATGAGGAGCAGGATGAACCCGAGGCCGCACAGGGGCCAGAGGACGAACCAGAGGAGGCCCCCCGCAAGGAGGCACACGACGCCGACGACGATGAGCACGACGCCCGCCTGCGACTCCGCCATGGGCTCCCTCGGACCGGAATCGTGCGGGGCCCATAAATACGTCACCCCGCCCGCCGGACCGGATATGGAAAGGTTAAGTGCCGCGCGGTCTACACCTCCCCGGTGAGCCGTTGGAGCGGAGAGCGAACGCGGAGTGGAAGGGCGGCCTGAAGGACGGGAAGGGCACCGTGTCGACGGGGAGCGGGGCGCTCCGGGAGGTCCCGTACAGCTTCCTCATGCGGTTCGGGGACGACCCGGGGACGAACCCCGAAGAGCTCGTCGCCGCGGCCCACGCGGGCTGCTTCTCGATGGCCCTCTCGGGCGAGCTCGAGAGGGCGGGGTACCGCGCGGAGTCGATCCGGACGAAGGCCACCCTCCGGTTCGAGAAGACGGACGCGGGCTTCACCGTGACGGCGATCCATCTGGACGTGGAGGCGAAGGTCCCCGACGCGGATCCCGGCAAGTTCCAGGCCGCGGCGCAGGCCGCCGAGAAGGGCTGCCCGATCTCCCGCCTGCTGCGGACGACGATCTCGATGAACGCGAACCTCGTGTAGGACGCAGGCCGTCATCCGCGGGCGAGGAGGAACGAGCCCGTCGTCGCGCGGAGGTTGGGGAGCACCCGGACGGGCCCACGCTCGGAGAGGAAGGCGGACCGCTCGATGCGGATCCCCTGCTCCCGGCAGTACGCAACGAAGTCGGAGATGCTGAGGAAGTGGAGGTTCGGGGTGTCGTACCACCTGTGGGGCAGGGAGGGGGTCACGGGCGTCCGCCCGCCGAAGAAGACCTGCACGCGCACACGAGCGTGGGCGAAGTTCGGGAACGCGATGATCACGCGCCTCCCGACCCGGAAGACGTCGGCGAGGACCGCCCGGAGGTGGCCGACCTGCTGGAGGGTCTGGTTCAAGATCACGTAGTCGAAGGAGCCGTCCGGGTACTCCGGGAGGCCGCCGTCGAGATCCCGGTGGACGACGCTCAGCCCCTTCTCGATGCACTTCTGGATGGACCCCTCGTCCACCTCGATCCCCTCCGCCCTCACGCGCCGCTCCCGCACGAGCCGCGCAAGGAGATCCCCGTCGCCGCAGCCCAGGTCGAGGACGGACGCGCCCTCGGGGATCCACTCCAGGATGATCCGGTGGTCTAGCCGGATCGCGTTCGGCTCCGTACCGCCACCAGACCCTTCGCCTCCGCGGGCGTCCGCTCGCGGGTGACCGTCTCGAGGAAGTGCCGGACGAGCCGCGTCTCCGTCTCCGCCTCGAGGAGGAACGCGTCGTGGCCGTACGTGGAGTCGATCTCGCAGTACGTCGCGTCGACGGACGCGCGTTTGAAGGCCCGCACGAGCTCGAGGGACTGAGACGACGGATAGAGCCAGTCCGACCGGAAGGACAGGACGAGGACCTTCGCGAGGATCCGTCTGAATCGTTCCGCGAGGTCCTGACCCGCGGAGACGTCGAAGGAGTCCATCGCCTTCGTGATGTAGAGGTACGAGTTCGCGTCGAACCGCCGGACGAAGTTGTCCCCGCGGTCGCGGAGGTACTCCTCGACTTCGAAGCCGTTCCCGAACCGTGCGCGCCTCCGTCCCTCGCGGATTCGGCGGCCGAACTTCTCGGCCATGGACAGGTCGCTCATGTACGTGATGTGGCCGACCATCCGAGCGACGGACAGGCCCTTCGCGGGCGGCGGGCCCCCGTAGTAGTGCCCGTCCTTCCAGTTCGGATCCGCGAGGATCGCCTGCCGCCCGACCTCGTTGAAGGCGATCTGCTGGGGGGAGTGCTTCGCGGCCGTCGCGATGAGGATCGCGCTGTGGAGGCGGTCCGGGTACGACACGAGCCACTCGAGGGCCTGCATGCCGCCCATCGAGCCGCCGGCGACGGAGAGGAGGGTCTCGATGCCGAGGTGGTCGAGGAGGCGCGCCTGGACGCGGACCATGTCCCCGATCGTGATCACGGGGAACCCGAGGCCGTGCGGCTGGCCCGTCGCGGGGTCCACGGAGGACGGCCCCGTCGTGCCCTTGCAGCCTCCGAGGACGTTCGAGCAGATCACGAAGTACCGGTCCGTGTCGAACGCCTTGCCCGGCCCGATCATGGAGTCCCACCACCCGGGCCGTCCCTCCCCCGCGTGGGATCCGGCCGCGTGGGCGTCCCCCGAGAGGGCGTGGAGGATCAGGATTGCGTTGGACCTCTGCGCGTTCAGGGTCCCGTACGTCTCGTAGGCGACCGTGATCGGCCCGAGCCGCCCCCCGCTGTCGAGCTCGAGCTCGTCAGGCGGATGCGCGAACGTGAAATACCGCGTGTCGATGACGTCCATCCCATCGCCTCCCGCGAACGAAGGTCCGGCGTCGTCACTTCGAGGCCTTTCGGAGGGCCTGGTCGATGTCCTCCTTGATGTCCTCGACGTCCTCGAGACCGATGGAGAGGCGGATGAAGTCCTCCGTGACCCCCGTCTCCTCCTGCTCCTCCTTCGTGAGCTGGCTGTGGGTCGTGGACGCCGGGTGGATCACGAGGGTCTTCGCGTCCCCGATGTTCGCGAGGTGGGACAACAGCTGAACGGACTCGATGAACCGCTTGCCCGCGGCGAGGCCACCCTTGATCCCGAAGCCGAGGATCGCGCCGTAGTGGCCCTTGAGGTACTTGACCGCGAGGCGGTGGGACGGATGGTCGGGCAGGCCCGGGTAGTTGACCCAGGTCACGAGGGGGTGGTCCTCGAGGAACTGCGCGACCGCGAGCGCGTTCTCCGAGTGCCGTTCCATCCGCAGGGGCAGGGTCTCAAGCCCCTGGAGGAAGAGGAACGAGTTGAAGGGGCTGAGGGCGGCCCCGAGGTCCCGCTGGAGCTGGACCCGGACCTTCACGATGAACGCGACGTTCCCGAGGCCCGGGAAGTCGCCGAACGTGTCCCAGTACCGGAGGCCGTGGTAGCTCGGGTCGGGCTCCGTGAAGTCGGGGAACTTCCCGCGGCCCCAGTCGAACCTCCCCGAGTCGACGATGACCCCGCCGATGGACGTCCCGTGGCCGCCGATGAACTTCGTCGCGGACGTCGCGAGGACGTCGGCCCCGTAGTCGATGGGCCGCACGAGGCCCACGCCGACCGTGTTGTCCACGACGTAGGGGATCTCCGCTTCGTGGGCGATCTCCGCGATCCGCTCGAAGTCCGGGACGTCGAGCTTCGGGTTCCCGATCGTCTCCGAGTACACGGCCCGNGTGCGGTCCGTGATCGCGTCCTCGAACGCCTTCGGCTTCGTGGAATCGACGAAGACGACCTTCCGGCCGAGCTTCGGGAACGTGTAGTGGAAGAGCTGGTACGTCCCGCCGTACAGGTTGTTCGCGGAGACGATCTCGTCCCCCACGCGGGTGATGGCAAGGAGGGCGAGGGCCTCCGCGGCCTGGCCCGACGACACGCCGAGGGCCCCGACCCCGCCCTCGATCGCGGCGATCCGCCGCTCGAAGACGTCGTTCGTGGGGTTCATGATCCGCGTGTAGATGTTCCCGAACTCCTTGAGAGCGAAGAGGTTCGCCGCGTGGTCCGTGTCCCGGAAGACGTACGACGTCGTCTGGTAGATGGGCACGGCGCGGGCCCCNGTCGCGAGATCNGGNTGTTCCTGTCCTGCATGCGTGGCGACCGTGTTGAGCGTCCTCGTGNCCATGGTCTCTCTCCTGGATCCAGGGACCGCNNTACGTCCGGCTCGTAGAAATACGGCATTGGGCCGGCATTGTCGCATAGGAATATTAGGATGNCCTAACTATTCTTATCGGCGGGCTTGTTCCCGGACAGGAATGTTTTGCGGGTCGGAAGCGTACCGTTCCTAGGCAGCGAGGAGAAGCGGGTCCGTCCGGACCCGAGCCGAATCCGGTTTGGGTCCTTTCGTCCCTCGATGAGGGGTCGCGTGCTGGCCGGGGCATAGGCGTCTGGGAGGAGACAAGGTCTTCCTAAGCGGGCGCGAGGGTGGATTGGGCGCGTGTGCGCGCGATGCTCGTGAACCGTGTTCACGAGACTAATAACCCCTTACTATCTTTACTCGGCGGTGGTTGGGCGTACACAAAACAATCTTGGATCGGGTGACACGGTGCCCATGAAAGGTGACGGATCCGAGGCAATGCAGCCCCGGGGTGTAAAACCCGGCCTCGGACCCTCGGCTGTGACGCCGGGAGGGTAAAGGCGGTCTCCTTCCCGTCCAAGGCTAGGAGCTGCACTGCCGAGCCAGGTGACTATCGCTCAACCGAGTGTCACCGGAAGGTAGTGCTCCGGCTTACGATTTCCGAAGGTGACGCAGCGATATTAGCGTCTCGTCTCTCTGTGCCTCTTCTCACGTTCCTACGGCCTGCGCTGCATGTCGCCGAGCTGCTTTCTCGTCGTTTCGACCGCGGTCTGCCACCAATGCCCGAGGCTGTTCAACGCCTCGCTCTGCTGCTCGAAGAACCGAATGTAGAGCTGCTGGTAGCTCATACCGACGTCGCTGGCGAGCTGCACCATCTCCCGCTC
>C687J29651_10000824_pt1 | contig 13012 bp, 13 predicted proteins | sample RifCSP13_1_FD_29651 | JGI IMG/M metagenome (IMG submission 29651) | reverse complement strand
GGGAGCCAGGGAACGGAGGAGCACCGAGACTTTCCAGTTCTGGGCCAGCTTGTCGGCGAGCCCGGCGTCGCCGCGGGCGACCTCGGTGGCGATGAGGGCGAACGTCTGCGCCTCGGTCTTCGGGTCCAGCACCACCCCGCCGTATTTCTCGGGCACAGCCAGCGATCGCAGACCCGCCGCGTCGGCTTCCTCCAGGATCTCCTTGGGGAGACGCTCGTCCGGTTCGAACAGCCATTCGCGTTCGCGGTTGGCTCGAATGAACGGAATTACGACGCGATCGACGTAATCACGAGCGGTTTGGCGCATGAGCCGTTGCTCCACCGACAGCTCTTGTAGTTCCATCGTCATGGTCATGTCGTGTTTCTCCTCCGTATCGGGCTCGAGTTGTCGGTTGGGACTGTGCTTCTAGCGGGTCCTCATTCAATCTTCGCCGACCACTCGGAGCTTCCTGCTTGCCTGATGCAGCGAGGCGATGCCCTGGTCGGTCACCTGTACCAGCTCTCCCGTTTGGACCCCGGCCCGGTGGTTCGGGGTAACCACATTGGGCTGGATCACCACGGTCATGCCGGTGCGAAAGGTGAAATCAGGGGTCGGCGTGTTGGGTCGGCTCCTGGACCCGAGCACGGGCGGCAGATAGCCGCCGCCGAANCCATGCAGCAGATCATCGTAGGTAGAGAAGCCTGCGTCCTCGATGATCGCTGCCGCCTCGACCACCTCCTCGGCCGAGGCGCCGTTGCGGAGCACCCCGCTGATCGCGTCGAAGGCGGCCGCGGCCACCTCGTGGAGTTGACCGAAGAGCGGCGTGGGACCCACTCCTACCGTGTAGGTCCGCAGTACTTGGCCGGGATAACCCCAGAAAGCCGCGCTGATCTCCGCAAACAGCACGTCGCCCCGGCGCAACCGGCGTCGGGATGGGATTTGGGAGGGAACGCAGCGTTGGGGGGCCTCCATGGAGGTGACCCCGAGGTAGTGGATGTGTGTGGCTCCGCCCCGGGAAAGGTAGGCATCTTCAACAACGCGAGTCAGGTCGTGTTCGGTCATGCCTGGACGAGCCTGCTCGTGCAAGGCCGTGATGGCCAGGTCGCTCAGCCAGGCTCCGATGCGCAACCAGTCGATCTCCTCCGCGGATTTCACGAGCCGCAGTTCGGTATACGCCCGGTTGAGGTCGATGACATCGGTCACAGCTCCGGCGAGGAAGCTGTAATAGCCGTGCGGCAAGGCTCCGACCACCCCCACCCGCCCGGCCGCCGACCCGCGTTGACGGAGCACCTCGACGGCCTTTTCAATCGTCGAGGGACCGCCCCAAGAAACCTGCGCGCCGGCGGCGATTTCACGGGCGGCCGGTACGTGGTTGAAGAATTGGATCAGGAGGACGTCCTGTTCTCCGGGGGTCAATATCGCCAGCGCCTCCCTGGTCACCGGCCACCCAGTGAACCAGGGGATGGCTGATCCAGCCCGCTGCGATCCATGAACGACAAGGTGGTCGACCCCGGCCTCCTCCATGGCCTCCCAGGCCAGAGTATGCCGTCTGGACATCTCCTGGCTCGTGAAGGCTGGATGCGGGTCCGAGCCGAGAATCCTCGCCAGGTGCGGTGCTAGCTCCATGTGGTGCTCCACAATCGTTTGCCGCAACGCTAGCCGGATTGGCGGCCGGAATCGTCGCCTGGGCGGCCGCCAACAATCGACGACCCATCCTTGCTGATCGCCCGACGCTACAATGCTCTGCAATGGCCCTGAAAACGGCGACGTTACGCGATGTGGCGGAGATGGCCGGCGTCCATCCCTCCACTGCTTCGCGGGCGCTCAATCCGGGGTCGCGGGATCTCGTCAACGAGAAGACGGCGACCACGGTGCTGGAAGCAGCGCGGAAGCTGGGGTACCGGCCCAATTCCCTGGCCCGCGGGTTGAAGACCAACCGAACCTACACCATCGGGATGCTGCTCCCCGATCTGACCAACCCCCTGTTCCCGCCGATCGTGCGGGGCGTCGAGGACGCCCTCGGCGCGGCCGATTACACGGTGATCCTGGCCAATACCGACAATGACCCGGACAAGGAAGCGGCGGTCCTTCGCACGATGCTCAACCGCCGGGTCGACGGGCTGATCTTGGCCACGGCGCGGAGGTCGGCGCCCTTCCTCGAACAGCTCGCCGATGTAGGCGTCCCGGTCGTGCTGGTAAATCGCTCCAGCGACGATGGTGCGCTGCCCTCGGTTTCGGGCGACGACCACGCGGGGATTGGCTTGGCCGTTCGCCACCTCGTGTCTCTCGGTCACCGGAAGATCGCCCATGTCGGAGGTCCACAGGATCTCTCCACGGGTCTGGCTCGCTACCAGAGCTTTGTGGCCTGGATGCAGAGCGAGGGGTTGGAGGCCGATCCGCGTCTGATCGTCTTCTCCAAATGGTTCAATGAGGTTCCCGGGGCGGCCGCAACCGAAGAGTTGTTTGCCCGGGCGGTTCCATTCACTGCCATCGTGGCTGCCAACGACCTCATTGCCATCGGCTGCTACGACATACTCGCGGAACGGAAGCTCAACGTACCGAAGGACGTTTCGGTGGTCGGATACAACGACATGCCGTTTTCAGACAAGCTGTGTCCACCGCTGACCACGATCCACATCCCTCACTATACGATCGGGGTGCGGGCTGCCGAGTTGGTCTTGGAGATGGTCTCCAAGCGGGAGGTCAGTGCACAGGCATTGCGACTGGCTCCGACGATGGCGATTCGCGAGTCCACATCGGTGCCGTCGGTCTGACACCCGTTCCGGGCCAACCGTATCTGATTGTGCCTTCTCTCCGGTGCAGACCCATGTCGCCCATCGTTGCGAACGTTTGCACTACGCTGGCGGGGTAGACAGGAGGAATGGTGGGCGATTCTTATGAGGTGGTACGGGGGGCGGCCGTCCAGGCGGCCCCGGTCTTCTTGGATAGGGAAGCGACCACAGACAAGGCATGCGAGTTGATCCGCCGGGCCGGGTCCCGCGGGGCGAGGGTCATCGCGTTTCCCGAGGGATTCATACCGGCTCATCCCGTCTGGTTTCACTTTCATTCGGGAACCGACGCACTTGCCACGGGTTTGAGCGTGGAGCTGTTCAAGAACGCGGTGGAGATCCCGAGCCCGGAGACCGACGCCCTGGGTGAGGCGGCCAAAGCGGCGGGAGCCTACGTGGTGATGGGCTTGTGTGAGAAGACTCCGAACACCTTCGGCACCATGTACAACACCCAGCTCTTCCTGGGCCCCGACGGCTCGGTGCTGGGCAAACACCAGAAGCTCGTTCCGACCGTGGGCGAACGGCTCGTACATACGCCGGTGGCCGCGAGACTTTCGGCGCCATCAGCACCGAGTTCGGCCCTATCAGCGGGTTGATGTGCGGCGAAAACTCCAACCCACTGGCGGTCTTTGCGCTCACCGCCGAGAACACCAGGGTGCACGTCATGGCGTGGCCGAACCACTTCCCCAAGATCAGCCTGCCAATGGCCGACGTCGCCCTCACCATGGCACGTCTTTTGCCCAGATGTCCAAGGCATTCGTGCTGAGTGCCGCCGGCGTCGTTGACGATCGGATGCGGGCTGTGCTGTCCGACCGGCCCGAAGACCAAGAATTCCTGCGGCGGGCCGACGTGGGTGGAGGGTCGGTGATTGTCAGTCCTGACATGCGCGTCCTCGCCGGGCCGCTCGACGGTCAAACGGAGGACATCCTGTACGCAGACATGGATCTCGAGGTCGGAGTCAAGATGAAGCTTCGCCATGATCTTGCCGGTCACTACAACCGGCCGGACGTGTTTCGACTCCTGGTAAATCGGCGGGCGGCGCCGCTCCTCGAGACCTTTCACGAGGCCACCGCGGCGGTCGGTTTGGAGGCCCGACCGAATCTCGTTCTGGAGCCTGGACNGGGCGCCAATTTGACGCTCCCGANGCCGACTGAATCCGAATCGGGGTAGCCAGATTCTCGNCGGGGGGACCGGTTTTTGGAAATCGATTGCAAGATTGAATCGTATTCCTTATCCTGAGGCCNGCGGTTCGCTTCGACCGCCGGACATTAGGCATTGCATCACCGGTCTCTNGGCCGGTGAGGGAGGATGAATATGAGAACGTTGATCAAACAGTACCGGTGGCTCNTCGCCCTGATGGTGGTGGTGACGCTCATCGTCGCCGCGTGTGGCGATACGGCGGACGACACCACGACCACCGCCGCCCCGGGTACGACCGCCGCCCCGGGTACGACCGCCGCCCCGGCAACGACCACGGCCGATGCAGAGGCGATCACGATCGGCGCTTCGTTGCCGCTCACCGGCGACTTCAGCGAACCCGGCACGGCAGCGCAACAGGGTTACCTGGTCTGGCAGGCGATGACCAACGACGCCGGTGGCCTGTTGGGCCGCCCCGTCGAGCTGACGATCGTAGACAATGCCAGCGATCAAAACACCGCCTCTACCGACTATGAGAAACTCATCACCGTGGACGAAGTCGACTTGGTGGTTGGTCCGTTCTCCAGCTTCCTGGTCATCCCGACCTCTGAAGTGGCGGCCCGGTATGGCTACGCCTTCGTCGAACCTGCCGGTGGGGCACCCGACGTGTTCAACCGTGGGCTCACGAATCTGTTCTTTGCCCAACCGGCCCCCGGTTCGGAACAAGCAGATCCGTTTGCCGATTACCTTCTCGCTCTGCCCGCGGACCAGCGTCCCGCCACCTTTGCGGTGGTTAGTCAGGATGATCCGTTCACGCTCGGCGTGATGGATCGTCTCAAGGAGTTCCTGACAGAAGCTGGTGTCGAGCTGGTCTTCGACGAGATCTATGCGCCGGAGACGACCGACTTCTCCGCGATCGCGATTCAGATAGCCGACCTCGATCCCGACCTCATCGTCGGCGGTACGGTTTTCGACGACTCGGTTGCCCAGATCCGGGCCTACCAGGATGCCGGCTACCAGCCGCGCGGGGCCTTCTTCACCACCGGACCTTCGTTGCCCGGGCCGTTCCGGGAGGCGCTTGGCGATGCGACCGAAGGCGTATTCGCCGCCATCTCGTGGTTCTCGGATGCCCCCGGCTTCCAGAACGCCGAGTTCGTCGCCACGTACGTGGAGATGTTCGGAGGCTCGGCAGCCGACATTCCCGAGGATGCCGCCAACGCCTTCACGGTCGGTCAGGTGCTCGGACAGGCAGTGGAGAACATCCAGTCGGTCGACAACGCACAACTGATCGAAGAGCTCCACCAGGGTACCTACGACACGGTGGTGGGCCCGTTGAGCTTTGACGAGGTCGGGCGGCCGCAGGGCACCTTCATGGTGCTCCAGTGGCAGGGTGGCAACTTCGTAATCACAGATCCTGGCGATCGTCGCCAGGCGGATCCCATCTGGCCGAAGCCGGAGTGGTAAGAGTCCAAGAATAAGAAGGAGCGAATAGATGGGACCGGCACTTCGGTGCCGGTCCCCATCCGACAAGGAGATCCCGGATCCGTGAGCTTTCCGTCGATCAACGTGCTGATCCAGGTGATCGTGATTGGGTTGTTGACGGGTGGCGTCTACGCCGTGATGGTTTCCGGCCTCACCCTCATCTTCGGGGTGATGAAGATCATCAACATCGCCCACGCTGCCTTCATGGTGCTCAGTGCCTACTTTGCCTACTGGCTCTTCTCAGGTTTCGGGATCGACCCGATCCTCTCGATGGTGGCCATCGTTCCGGTGTTCTTTTTGATCGGGAAGGTGACCCAACACAGGATTCTCGCCCCGGTGGGCGACGATCCCGGACTTCTCGTACTGCTCACATTCGCGCTGGCAATCACCTTGGAGGGCGTGCTGGGTTCTATTTCCGGGTCAACGTTCCGTACCGTTAGAACGGGCTACACGAGTTCCATCGTCCCGGTGCAACTAGGGTCCGATCTGACGTTACGTCTCCCGGTGGTCCGGTTGACCGGCTTTGTCGCCAGCTTTGTGGTACTCGGTGTTCTGTGGTTGATGTTGAACCGCTCCAGCTTGGGACGGGCAATCAGGGCCACCATCCAGAACTCAGAAGCCGCCCAACTGGTCGGCGTGAACATCTCCCGGGTGCGATCTACNACCTTCGGCATCGGCCTGGCGAGTGTGGCCATCGGCGGAGCGCTCTTTTCTCTCATCTTCAGCTTCAACGGCAGCAGCCATGTGGAATGGATCTCGAAGATGCTCGCCATCATCGTCCTCGGGGGACTGGGTAGCTTGCCCGGGGCACTGATCGCCGCTCTCATCCTCGGGGTGGCTGAAGCCGTCTCGGCAGTGACGATGACAACCTACATCTCACCGATCGTCTTCTACCTCATCTTGTTCCTCACCTTGATTCTTCGACCGCAAGGCCTGATGGGCGCCAAGGTGCGGGAAGGATGAACACGATGGGGAGGTTCGTCAAGCGTTACTGGATGTTCCTCGCTCTCGCCGTCCTGCTCGTCTATCCCCTCCTCTATAGGGCGCCCTACTATCACGTCTTGGGTTTCAACACTCTGCTGGTTGCAACCGCCGCCACCGGCTGGAACATCCTCGGTGGCTATACCGGCTACAAGTCGCTCGGCCACAGCGCCTTCTTTGGGATCAACGCCTACCTCGTGGCNATCGCGGCCAACAAGCTCGGNTGGGATCCGCTCTGGAGCGCACCCCTCCTCGCCCTGGTAGTTGCCTCGGTTGCCNTGGTGTTGGGCTGGATCATGGCGCGAGCCAAAGGATCAGCGTTCGTGATCGCCACCATTGCCATGCTGCTGATCTTCCGGTTGCTGGCGCTCAACCTCAAGTCGGTCACCGGCGGTGCTCCGGGACTCAGCCAGCCGCTGGCTCCCTGGTCGCCAGAGCTGTCCCGCATGCCCTTCTACTACTACATGCTGTTCTGGCTGGTCGTCGCGCTCTTGGTGTCACGGTACATCCGGCGTTCACGGTTCGGTCTCGGGTTGCTGGCCATTCGAGACGACGAAGGCAAAGCCAATATGGTCGGTGTCAACACGACGCTGTCCAAGGTNTTGGCCTTCAGTGTCAGCGCCTACTTCATCGCCCTCGGCGGTGGCATCTGGTCGTACGCCCAGACCCATATCGCGCCGATCTTTGCGTTCAACATACTCAACGATGTGGATACGGTGCTGGCGACCATGCTCGGCGGATTGGGAACGGTGTGGGGTCCGGTCCTCGGAGCGTTCATCCTCATTCCGGCCGCCGATTACATCTTGTTCAAGTTCGGTGCCAGTCAGTTCCACCTGGCAGTGTTCGGGGTGCTGATGGTGGCGATAATCCTGTTCCTGCCGCGCGGGATCCTGCCCAGCCTGCGGGACCGATTGGCGGCCAGGAGGGAGACCAGCTCTGCCTTCGCCGGGGCAAGATCGATGGAGGAGATCTCCGACGATCGGGCGGCCGACCAGCTAGAGGTCGGGGAGCCTTACCCACCATGAGCGTCGTGCTGCGTACTGAAGGAATCAGCAAGCATTTCGGGGGAATCGTGGCCGTGGACTCCTGCACGGTGGAGGTCCAGGAGGGCTCTATCACCGGCCTGATCGGGCCAAACGGTTCGGGAAAAACCACGCTGTTCAATCTGATCACCGGGGTCTACCGGCCGGATGAGGGATCCGTTTTGGTGCTGGGACGCCCGGCGACCGGGCTGGAGCCGCACCAGATCTGTCATCTGGGTCTCAGCCGGACGTTCCAGATCACCCGGCTGTTTTGGGATCTGACGGTGCTGGAGAACATGATCGTTCCCGTGCGCAAAGTTGGCTTGCGACCACTGTTCGGTCCCGGAATGCTCGGTTCTGAGGTGGAGCGGGCGCTCGACCTCCTGGAGCGGGTGGGACTCACCCACCTGAAGGACGAACCCGCTGCCAAGCTGTCATTCGGGCAGCAGAAGCTATTGGAGTTTTCCGCCATCCTCATGTCCGACCCGGATGTCGTTTTGCTCGACGAGCCGGCGGGTGGCGTCAACCCCACCATGATCAGGTTCATCATGGACCTGATCCGTAGCCTCAACAAGGAGGGGGTCACTTTCCTCGTGGTGGAGCACAACATGTCGATGATCATGGAGCTTTCGGATCATGTCATCGTCATGGATCAGGGGCGGACCATTGCCGAGGGCCCGCCCGCCGACGTCCAAGAGAATCCACTCGTTCTGGAAGCGTACCTGGGGAGTTGAGCGTGCTACTCGAGTTGAGGGACGTCGTGGCCGGGTACCTGAAGAATGTCGACGTGCTGCAAGGCATCAACCTCAGTGTCGACCTAGGCGAAATCGTTTGTCTGATAGGACCCAACGGAGCCGGCAAGTCGACCGTTCTCCGGGTGGTCTCCGGTCTTCTCACGCCGAGTGCCGGTGTCGTCGTGTTCGATGGCCAGGATATTTCGGGAGTACGTCCCGATCTCGTACTCCAGCACGGGATCGCTCACGTACCACAGGGGCACAGCTCGTTTCCCGAGATGTCGGTTCTGGAGAATCTGCTCATGGGGGCGTACACGGTCGGCGACAGGGACGTACGCGATCGGCGTCTCCAAGCCGTCTTCGAGCTTTTCCCCTGGTTCAAAGAGAGGTCGAAGCAACGAGCCGGGAACTTGAGCGGAGGGCAGCAGAAGCTGCTGGAGATCGGCCGGGCGCTCATGCTGGAGCCCCGCATGATGCTGCTCGACGAGCCGTCGCTGGGACTCGACCCGAAGAAATCACATACGGTGTTCGACACCATCGGCCGGCTGCGGGAGGAGACCGGGATCACCGTGCTCATGGTTGAGCAGAACGCTCGCAGCGGTCTCCGTATCTCAGACCGTGGATATGTGCTGGAGTTGGGGAAGGAGCGGCTCGAACGTCGCGCCTCAGAATTGCTCGACGACCCCAAGGTCGGGCAGCTGTATCTCGGTGGCAGCATCAATGACTCTTCCGGGCGGGCCTGAGCTTCGGCGGTGATTGGGATGTTGCCGTCGCAGAGCCCATCCTGTCCTCGATGTTGGGACCGGTCGTTTCGTTGACGGTGCCGTCGGCAGTACGGACAATGTACCGAGGAGGTTGATGACCATGGCGGATGCACGGGTGGAAGCTGCGGTCGCCAATTGGGCACCGCGCTTTGTCTCGCAAGGGGTCGATTACAACGACTTCGCCGGCACCACCGCCCGGATCGACCGTTGGGAGGAATGGCTCCCCGCCTGGTCGGAGACGGCGGCGCTTCACGCCGGGTTAGGAGCCGAGGCCGCTGCGCTGGGGAACAGGCTGACGGCCGGCGAGGCGTACGTGCGGGCAGCATTGTGCTACCACTTCGCCAAGTTCGTCTGGCTGGTCGACGTCGCCCTACATCGACGGACGACGCAACTGGCGATCTCCAGCCTCTATGAGGCTCACCGGTATCTCGACCCTTCAGCCGAGCGGGTGGTGATTCCCTTCGAGGGCGCATCTCTGGTCGGCAATCTGCGGCGGCCGGCAGGTGGCCGGGCGGCTCCGCTGGTGGTGCTGGTTCCCGGGCTCGACTCCACCAAGGAGGAGTTCTTCAACTGGGAGAACGTCTTCCTGGCGCGCGGCATGGCAACGTTCTCGTTCGATGGCCCGGGTCAGGGGGAGAGCGGATTCTCCACGCACATCCGGTCCGATTATGAGGTGGCCGTTGCCGCGGCGCTGGAGGCGCTCGCCGGTCGTGAGGACATCGCCGTGAATCGGGTCGGCCTGGTGGGGGTCAGCCTGGGTGGCTACTACGCCCCCCGGGTTGCGGCTTTCGAACCACGGGTGTCTGCGGTGGCCACGGTGGGCGGGGTGTACGACTTCGGGGCATGCTGGCCCGGTTTGCCGCAGATCACCCGGGAAACCTTCATGCACCATTCTGGGTCTGCCGATGAGGACGAGGGGAGGGCTGCGGCGGCAGGCCTGACCCTGGTCGGTGTGGCCGAGAAGATTCAACAGCCCCTGCTGGTGGTCTTCGGCAAGCTCGATCGCCTCATCCCCTTCGAGCAGGCGGAGAGGCTGGCACGTGAAGCGAGGCACGCCGAGCTGGTCATGTACCCCGAGGGAAACCATGTCTGCAACAACATCCCATACAAGTACCGGCCCTTGGTAAGCGACTGGATGGCCGCCCGGCTGGTTGCCCCCGAAACATGACCAGGCCGGTGGGCCTCGCCTTAGTCGGAACGGGCCGCTGGGGCAGCCGCCTGGCTGCTGCCGTGGGCCGGTCAAACCGGTTGCGGCTGGTCACCTGCTTCGGTCGTGACGCAGGCCGGAGGTCCGGTTTCGCTACCGAACACGGCTGCCGGGCGGCGGACAGTTTCGAGGAGGCGATCGAGCATCCGGGGGTAGAGGGGGTGGTTCTCGCCACCCCGAACGACGTGCACGCCTCACAGGCCGGCATGTGTGCGGAGCAGGGACGGCACGTGTTCGTCGAGAAACCGATTGCCTATTCGTTGTCCGACGCGGCCACGATGGAAACCGCTTGCCGTCGAGCCGGCGTTGCCCTCATGGTGGGCCATGCCTTCCGCCGCCTCGGCGCCGCCCGGCGGGTGAAGGAGCTCCTGGAAGCCGGAACGCTCGGACGGGTGGTTCTGGCCGAAGCCAACTTCAGCCTTCCCGGCGTGTTGACCCCGGATCAATGGCGTTACTACCGGGAATCGTGTCCCGGGGGCCCGCTCATGCAGCTCGGAATCCACCATGTCGATACCCTGCGCTACTGGCTGGGATCGGTCGAACGAGTACAGGGCTCCTTCGCCCGAGTGGCCACCAGCGCCGAGATCGACGACGTGGGCGTGGCTCTGCTCGATTTCGAGAATGGGGCCCGTGGGGTGATCACCGGCAGCTATGTATCTCCGCGTACCTTCTTCCTGCGTCTGTACGGCTCAGAAGCCGCCCTCGCCTATTCGATCGACATGACAGTGTGGCCGGATGCCGGGCGGCTCGATGAGCACACAACGTTGACCCTGTTCCGGCAGAACGGTATCGAAGATGTGGGGATGAGCCGCCGCGACATGTTGGTCGAAGAGCTCGAGGAGTTCGCCTCCTGCGTCAAGGGCGAGGCGGAACCCGAAACCGGAGCCACAGAGGGGACCGCCGCATTGGCCGTGGTATTGGCTGCCCTGGAATCACACGCCTCCGGCCAAGCCGCCCAGTTGTCATGACCGGGCCGCTCATTGCCGCCTGATTCGTCGGGCGTCCGTCCGGATGGGTCCTTCTTTTCTACNCGCGCCAACGCCACNGGTCCGCATCTCCGACGGTCGGGTCGAGGGCGTCCACCTGGGATCCCGGCCGGACCGATCGGCNCGGCGAATAGCGGAACATTTCCGCTCCATGCGCGGGGTATTCAGAGAGTTCTGAAAAACTCGATGGCCTGCTGGGCGGCCGTTCGGCTGTCGGGCAACGGCAGGGTCTCGGTCGAAACGTAACCGCGATAGCCGACCTCTCGCATCACCGCCGCCAATTCGTGGAAGTCGATGTGGCCCTGGCCTGCCGCCCGCCTGTTGCTATCCGTGAATTGTACGTGCAGAACAAGCTCACCGGCCGATCGCAACGACTCTGCCAAGGCAACCTCCTCGATGTTCATGTGGAATGTGTCGGGGAGAACTCCGACGTTTTCCATGTTCACCTCGCCGATGAACCGGATNGCCTCGTCGATCGTGTTNAGGAAGTTCGTCTCGTATCGATTGATCGGTTCGACGACCAGTGAAACGTTGTGCGGGAGCGCATATTCGGCATACCTGCGAACTGCCTCCACCGCTCGGCGATACTGATTGACCCGGTCGCGGCCCGATCCGGTGAGCGTCCCGCGTACGCCGCCGATCACCACCAGCGCCTTCCACGGGGTTGCCAGGTCGATGATGCTATGCATCCGTCGGTCGAGCAGCGCTTGCACCCCGGAATCGTTGGTCGTCAATGACCATCCGTCTGAGTAGAAGGACTGTCCTGTGGCAATCGCCGAGATGTGAAGGTGGCGGCGACGAACGCCGGCGTCACATGACGTGACGGCCGGGTCCGCAGGATCGCGAACACTCATCTCGATTGCGTCGAAACCCAGTTCGACGGCGGCATCGAGCGCCGCCATCCAATCGCCCGCGAAAAGCAGTGGGGCGAACTCAGCCCGGGTGGGCGAGATGGCCATGCTGGTCTTGAACATCNGGCCTCAGTCCATACCTGGATCTATCACGATCACGGTGGATATCCAAAGGTGTAGAGATGCCGACCACCAGGCTGGCGGGGACCCTTGAGCACCGCTTCGACCTCCTGGCGAGGACGCATGCTCACCTGTTCGATGGGAGGCANCTTGCCCGCCGGGTACATCGCCATGATGTCGTTGACCAGTCGCTCCAGGTAGTCGAGGATGGCGTTGACGCCGCCTTTCGCTTTCTCTGGATCGGCCAGGGTTGCGTCACCCACCGTACCCTGCGGGGTGGCGACTACTTCGAGGGGGGAACCCCCGACCTGCTGCCAGAACGGAAGCGGCGCCTCAGCCAGGGGGAGCGCCGACCCGGACTTGTTGATGTGTCCGGGAGGGAGCAAGGGTGTGAACGTCGTCTTCTCGGCGTNTTGGAGATCGATGAACTCCGGGAACAGCGCCATCGAGAAGGACGCCTCGCATTCGTCACCGTGAATGAATGGTGTTTCGAACGGGCCGCCGTGTTCCCGATCGCGCAGATGCTCGGGGATGACGAACCACCAATTGACGTTGATGAGGATGCAAGGCACCTGGTATTTCTTCCCGAACTGGTGCATGGCGGTCGGGATCACATAGTCCTGGCCGTGCCCGTTCAAGAGGATCTGCTTGCGGAAACCGGCGTTCCAGAACCCGGCAATGACCGCTCGCAGGTAGGCGGTGAGGGTCTCCTCGGGGATGACGATGTTGCCCGGCATGCCGAGGTGGTGGAAAGGGTGGGATCCGTACCAGATAGGCTCCGCCACCGTGCAACCGGTGCGCTGGGCGATCTGTTCCGCCTGGCGCGTCACGAGGAAGGTGTCCTCCCCCGGGTTNTGGGCAAGACCGTGCGACTCGGTACTGCCGATGGGGATGATGATGAGATCGTTCTCCGCGAGCCGGTCCTCGATCTGTTTTCCCGTCATGGTCTGGTAGTAGATG